>Ga0065720_1018871_pt1 | contig 74882 bp, 61 predicted proteins | sample Thericmetagenome_FD_59107 | JGI IMG/M metagenome (GOLD analysis project Ga0065720, IMG submission 59107) | Thermophilic microbial communities from the Joint Bioenergy Institute, California, USA of rice/straw/compost enrichment - eDNA_2 v2... | ecosystem: Engineered > Solid waste > Grass >...
ATGAAGAAATTAATAGCACATCTGCTGGGAAAGGCTCATCTTTGACTACCTTAACAAGATCTCCGACTTGGATATCTTTGGACTGTATTTGTTCAAACCGTCCTGTCTGAGGATTGAATTTAGTTGCTGGACTGGCATTTGCATCCCTATCTTGCTTATATCTTTGGTAGTCCTAAAAGGTGAGATTTTAATTGAAGCAAATTACTTCATAGCCTTCCTTAATCATTGTAGAGAATAGAACCAAAACAAAAGTCATAATTTGTGATGCTGGTTTCTGGCTACGTTAGATTTTCGATTTAATTCTTTACCTTTGGGGAAAAGGGCAGGCAAGTGAGAATAGTAATCACCAAAAAGTATATATTAGCAGCCTTCTTAAACTGAAGGAACAAACTTTTAGGTGCCCATGTGGCGACAGTATATCTTTAAAATCATGATGATTTAGATAATACTTACTTTGTTGTGCGGACGGTATTATCCTTGAACCTGAAAATCGGATCTTGGACCTCTCCAGCTCCAAAGTTTATTCTGATGCGGCCTGCCTGCTGCTGAACGGGTGGTCTTGGTTCTTGTGTTCGCTGGGTTGAATTCATCTGTTGTGTAGGACTCGGGTTTGGGTTTACTCTGACTCTTTGTGGAGATGGCATTTTCTTTATAAATTGGTTGCTCTCATTCATGAAACTACTATCATCACCAATGGTACCTATTGCATTAGGTTTTTTGCTTGAATGTCATACTGGTGTTCACCATGGACTGATCGAGCCTGTTCCGAGGATCTCCGGGATTGTTCATATTATAGCTCATTTTAAATAAAAATTTATTGCAAGTTATAGTGCTTATTTAGTGAATCGCCAGCATTACTATATAAGTAATGAAGATTTTTATAAGAAAAAGTACAACTCTGCTAAAAGATGGAGTGAAAGGGTATTTATGTTTCCTAGAATATGTTTTGGACGACAACAATACTAACGAAAAAAATAAAGACCAATAAAGATACCCAAGGGATGGCATTGAGGGATAGCGGTAAATAGGAAATGAGAAGAAAAGGAATGAATTTCCAAATTGCTCCATGGGTTTAAGCAAAATTTAGGAAAAGCTCTTTGAATTGACTGAATTAATTAATTTTCCAACTTATCTTTTTCTGTAAGAATCCGCCTTTGTCTAGCCTTGATGAGCTCAAAAACCAACAGGGGCATAGAGCATGTTTAGGAGCTGTTTATAACTCATAGGTTCAGAGCTATAATTTGAAAATTCTTTTCATAGAGGTAAATCTGTATAATTGTACTCAGGTAGGAACTGCAAAAAGTGTAAAAAGGATAATTTAATAAGAGTTTAGTGGGATTATGTGTTTAGAAAAAAGTTATCGTTTTTCAAAGTGTGGAGTTTGAATACATAAACTAATTTGTAAATGGAAGATTTAGGATCTAAAACAGTTATAATTTATTAGCAAAATATTAAAACATGAGTACTACATACTCTCCCGTTGTTCACCCTTCCTTTGTCGACTACAAAGACGATCTCGCAACTAAAGACAAGACAATCAAGGAAGAGTTCCACAAGAACCAAGCTTTCAGATTTAGAGCTGAAGATCCCATTAATTGTTCAGCTTTATCCTCTAATGCTGAATATTTGGTCGTCGGTTGTCACAACTCCATAGTGTTATACAGCCTTATCAAGAAGGAGAGGCTCCAAACCAAGGAGGAGGCTCACAAGAAGAATGTCTCAGCAGTTGCAATTTCACATGATAATAATTATATTGCCTCCGCCTCAGTAAGTGGAGAACTTGCTCTCTGGCAACTCAATTCTATGCAACGTATTAGATATCAACCTGAAGCCCATGAAGGACCTATCACCTGCCTCAAATTTACTAGCAATGGAAGCCACCTCATCAGTATTTCCCTCGATGGAACTATCAATATTTGGAATGTTGAAAATGACCTCTCTTGTGAAGGATTCCATACCGGTACGGTCGATCTCAGAGCTGTCTTGATCACTAAAGACAATAAGCATTTTGTTATTGCTGGATTCCAAAATATTGAGATATGGGATTTTGCTTCAAGAAAACCTATCTATACTTTCAAGAACGCCCATAAGGGAATGATTTGGGGCCTAACCCTATCGCAAGATGAGAGATATCTGGTTTCATGTTCAGAGGAAATTAAGGTCTGGGACTTCAACACCAAGGACAGGATCGAAGTTCTTACTAGCAATAAGCATGGGATCTTTACCAATGTTACCCTCGCCAGAAATAATACCCTTCTAGCAGCTGGAACCAACTCTGGAAAAGTCGTCTTCTGGAACCTGAAAACTAGAAAGGACATATATTGTATGGAAAGAGTCCACGATGATGCCATTACCACTTTAAGCTTTATTGATAACGACCATTCTCTTCTCACTTGTTCCAGAGACAGGGCTGTCCGTGTCTGGAATATTGATCAAGAGTCCGTCTACTATCACTACAATGCAAGACACCACTCCAGAATCAGCTGCGCCGCAGTTGCTCACGGATCCCATTTCTATGTTACTGGTTCCTATGATTCTTCCATTGACATCTACAGTGTCGAAAAGCACCACCCTATTGGCACCTTAGAAGGGCATGAAGGAGCAATCTTACAAGTATTGGTCTCCCCCAACAGAAATATTATCTCTTTGAGTACTGATGGCACAGTCAAGGTTTGGGAGTACGAAGGAAGTACCTGCATCAAGACCATCAAGGAATCAGCCCGCTGCATGACCCTTTCTAATGATGGTAAGACTTTAATTACTGGAGGGAGCAGGCTTTGCGCATGGGATCTGGACTCAGATAGTCCTGAACCCCTTAAGAAGTTCTCGGTTAGCTATGAAATAACTGACTTTGTTGACTGTCAAGTGTCTCAAGACGGAAGCAGGCTTGTTGGCATCAACAATAAAAACATCTTCGTCTTTGACCTTAGTAGTGGAGAAGAGGTTGTCCATTTTGCCAGAGCTCATGAAGAAGATCTTAGAAAAGTCGTTATTACCAAAGATAATGAATACATTATCACTGCTGGACAATGCATCAAGATCTGGAGCATCACCAAGAAGGAGTGTATCGCCACCCTTGAAAATGCCAACAATGCTGAAATTATTGGACTTGGTCTTACTGGGCAGGGAAGATTCATCGTTGCAGGAAGAAGGGACGAGACCATTGAAATCTGGGACAGACTCAACCTCAGATTAGTCCATGTTTATAAGAACCCCTACAGCTTGAGCAACACCTTTGTTGGAGTAACCCCTGACCAAAAATACATCTTTGCCACTGGTGAATCAGCGAACAGAGATGTTGTTATTTTCAACAACTTCTTCGAGACAGAAGACCCTATTGTTTCCCTCGGACTTTCATCTAACATTGATATGAGAACCAGACTGGGAATCTTTGTTTTGGATGGCTTCCTTGATCTCAGGGGAAGGGCTCACAGAGCTGAACTCATCCAAAACTACCCTGAACTGGTTGTTTATCCTTATAACTGGAATCTTTTACATTTGAGTGCAATCTATTTCCCCGACCCTAAAACAATCCAAGCTTGTATTGATGCTAGAGTTCCCATAACAATTGACTCAGAAGGTCTTACACCCCTCCACCATTTATTCAAAAAGGACAAAGTTGACTTCAATATCGTAAACCTAGTCTTAGAACACTTTGACAAGCTCATCCCCTCTCACGATGAATATCGTATGCACCAACTGATGGAATCACTCTCTAACATCGTCACCAAGATTATCAGAATCAACAGTCCCATGGCAGCTAATCTCCTGAAGTATTTCTATGGAACTCCTCTTACCCAGAAAAATGCCGAAATTCCTACCTATGGAAAATTGAAGAGAAGCTTCTGGAGTAATCAACAGTGGGATATCTCTTCAACCCCTTATTTCACTCATGAACTCAGAGAGAAGCATTTGAGCTACCATCCCTCCCCGATCTCTGTTAATATGTTGAAGTTGAAGTATAACTATGATGTCACATCTGAAGAAATGATGAAGTTGACTTATGCTTTAAGTAATAATGATCATGAAGAAGTTTTCAAAACACCAGCTATTGCCACTTTGGTTGATTATATTTGGCAGAAAAATATTGGTGTCCACCTCTTGCAATTTGTGCTTTATTCTGTTGCTCTCTTATTATTCTCTATTTGGGCCGGATTGGACACTAGACCTGAAAATGGACTCTCAATTGTTGCATTTATATTTGGAATCTTGTTCTTCTTCATTGAACTCCTACAATTCACTACATTCGGTGTTATCGATTATTGCCTTAACCTCTGGAACATCTTTGATATTATCAGGAATATTTGGTGGATTATTACCTTCGGATATGCCTGGAAGAATCAAGACTTTGCTGATAGAGATGAGAATACCGAGCAAACTAGAGCTTGGATGGTTTCTTTGAGCATTTTGTTTGGATATATCAAGTGGATTAAATATTTCAGCTTCATCAAGCAAACTAGAAGATTACTCAGATTAATGATCGAAGCCTTCAAGGACTTACTCAGCTTGATTTTGGTTATCATCTTCTTCTTGTTCGGATTTGCCATTATCTTCAGATCTTTCGCTCCCAGTTTTGAATGGGATGACCTTGTTGAATATGTATTTATGAGCATGTTTACCCCTGCATACAACTGGAACATGGACAGAGTCGGACAGTTCTTCTTCATCATTTTCTCCATTTTCCTCTGCTTGTTCCTCTTGTTGATTCTCGTTTCCCTCATCATTCACAGCAATAGCAAGACTTTGTATCAAAATATCATCCTTGACAACAAGGACAAGCTCAGACTTGCACTCCAATGCATGGTCCTCAGAAGCAATTTCAACTGCTTGAGAAGAAGAAGCAAATTCAGTGAGGAATCCAGCCACTATGGCTACCTCTTCTATATCGGAACTCATTCTTATGAAGGAAACTCACTCCTTAATGACGACTGGGATGGAGAAGCCAGAGCTCTCAAGAAGTCTTTCGAAGTTGCTGGATCCACTTCAGCTAGTGTCATCACCAAGCAAAATGTGATTGAATCTATGGAAAAGGAATTCGGTAAGCAAAAGGATCAATTCAAGAAGGAAATCAAGACCTTAGTTGACGCTAACAGAGAAATTAGAACCAATTTGAAGATTATTGCTGAGAGACTTGGAATCCAACTTCCTGCAAAGGGAGGCCACAGACCTTTGGAGTCAACAATCCTTGATGAGGAAGAAAGAGGAAAGAATCTTCCCCCTCTACAACATGCAAGAAAACCTGCACACAACTACATCGCACAAAAGAGACTGACTGAAGGCGATTCCTTCAAGCAAAACATTAGAACTGATGGTGCCGATGATGTTTCACCTCATCATGTAAGGTCTACTTCTAATAGTAAAAGAAGACAAAAGACCATAATTTCTGATGATCAACATCAGAGCGCTAGAGATGACAAGAATAATACCCCACAAGAGATTGAAGTAAAGAGTAAGATTCCTGAGGAAGACCCATATATCCAGTTCGAAAAAGAAGCTGAATTTAAGTAATCTGCATGTGTTCAATTGTTATCGTAGTTTGAGGTATCTACTTTCTAGTAATCTTCATGGGGAAAGTATACGAATTATGTAACAAATTCATGCCAGTTTGAATAAGTAATGAGAAAATGTAAACTGAGGTTTCACTCGTCTAAAAAAAGAAACTCCTTTTTACAAATATTTCTTTGAAATAAATTTTATTATTTTTGCTGAATGAAAAAAGTTCAATTTTTGCCGATCCCAGTAAAAGCCAATTCACAAGCACCACAGCAGCTTCTCGATTCCATAGACCAAGAAAGTATCAGTACTTAAAATTTCTTCTATTTTAGTCGAAACTCTACGAAGATATAACGAATTAACTAAACAAGATGAGCTATCTGCTCTAAGACAGCACGACTTGATGGTAATTTGTAGCCAAAATTTCGTGTAACTTTCTAGGCATCTCGAAATATGCAAAACAAAAAGCATTATAGTCATTTACTAAAGCCTAACCAACCCGATCTGACGCATGATTACAATGAAAAGCCAATGTTAGTCAGAAATCCTATTTTGTTACCCAAGGCTCAAGATAGGTATTCAAGTGAAATGTAAGTAATCAATTTAGTGCTAGCACTATACCTAAAATCGTGATATCTAACGAACAACAGAGAGAACTTCCTAAAGTTGTCAATGCAAAATCTAATAGAAGTCAATCTATGGAGTCATTAAGGATTCCCAACAGTACTCTAGTATACCCTAAGCCATCCCTTCAGGAGGACCTTCAGAGAAATAGTCATCCTGGAATGATATATGCAAAAAAGACTATTGATGAAGAGGATTATCGTTTTGAACCGAGAGATATTGTAATATACCCATCTGAGCCAGGAATAGGATACACTACAATGATGTTTAAGAGGTTCATAAGGGATTTTAAGCCTTGCAAGGGAGTGAAAATAGAAATAAAAGATAGAAGATGTGATGAGATCCTTGATGGAAGTAAATTGGTTTCAACTCAAGACCTGGAAAACCAGCTCCAACAAGCAACAAAACAGATGTCAAAGGAGCAATATGACAAGATTCTACGTAATAGAAGACAGACCTTTGTCGATACAGTTAGACAATCTTATGAGAGATACGTTAATCCTGGAAAACGTTCAAAATCAACAGTACAGTCAGTTCTAATCACGACAGTTAAAGATAATATTTCAATTGATGAAGGATCAGAAGCAACAATCAGTAGAAGGGAAGACTGTTTTCCATCAACATTTCGAAGTAGCAAAGGGGATACAATAAGAAATAGGGCTCATTTCTCCCAAGAAGATGAAAACAGGGCAATTCAAACTCAAAAAGGCGATAAGGGAATCGAAAAGGAAGAAATTCCTTACGAAGAACGTTTTGTAGATGTTTCGAAGGCTCTTGAAAATGGGACTTTCATTGAAATAAATGATAATAAGGCCAAAGATAGCAGCATGGTTATGGTGAGTAATAAATTCGAATTATTAGACTATCTGCTGGATAGTCCCGCTAAAGTAGCATTGGATTATCTCAAGGAAAAATCAAGTAATAGTAAAAATAATAAGAGGACATTTTTGTCCCCTTTCAAAAATTTGCTTCAAAACGATATTATTGGGGAGTCACATTATGGCGCTCCCTATAATAACACATTCGAAAATTATCAAAAGAATAAAAATGTGTATGATGGAACACAAAATTCTGAAATAAGAAGAATGAAAAATATGAGATCATATTCAACATCAAAATTTAATCCACGTATGAGAGAATCAAGTGAAATTGTCTCGCAATATAAAGAATATATGAGAAGACAGAATCATATTACAGAAGAGAGAAATACTCAATTTTCAGAAAAAAGAAGTATAAACCCTACCAGAGAAAGGAAAACAATGAGATATTCTTCTGTAGAGAGGATTAGATAATTAAATATACTTTTTCTTACGTTTTTTTCCATTTTGGATGTTATTTCTTTGATACTTCTTTCTTGTACATTAGGAGTGCTTTGTGAAAAAAATTTTTATAAATGTGTGTGTTTAACAAAGTTTCAAGTCAGAATTTTTGAAGGGGAAAAAATCCAAGAGAATAAAAATAATTTTCTTAGATCTTCTTAATATTTTTTTTTTTTTTGAAAATCTAAAAATAAAAAAAAATATTTTTAATAATTTCAATAATTCATGAATATATTTTCTGCAAGAGAAAATATTTTTCAAGATAATATTTTTGTCTGAGAGAAAAAAATCGTAAGGAATATTTATTTCTTGGGAAAAAAATTCAAGTCAATATATTTTCAAATTCAAATTTTTTATAAACATATATATATTAGTTATTTTGAATTCAGGATTATTTTTCGAATTTCAAAAGACCCAATTTCTTTTACATCTCTAAAGTTATTTCACTTGTTAAAGAGGCAAGACAAGCTTAATAACTTCGTTCTCAAAAAAAGTTTCATTAAAAACACAATACTCATAATCCCAAATGAATCTGTTATTAATATGTTTATAATACAGGTAAAGGTCCCATTATTTTACTCACCTTATTAACCCATTTTAACCACCACCAAGCTGCTCATTTTTTGAATTAATAATTTTTTCTTTATTAATTATAAATTCTCAAATTTTCATTATTATCAAAACTTTTCAAATTCAAAATTGATGTTAATTAAACAATTATAAATTTAACAAATCCAGAAGATATGAGCACTTTAAAAATACTGGAAGCTAGCCTAGCCTAGGGTCTTACCATTCTCAAGATCGCTTCTTATACTATTTTCTTAAGAACAAAACATAATTTTCTATTTTTCTATAATCAAGTAACCCTTCTCAATCCATTTATCTAAAATAATCATTCACAGAGAATCATTTTTAGTATGTCTTCATAATTAAATACCTACAAAATAATTCAGCTTGTTTAATATAAGGAGACTCAAGAGAGGAATCAACAATAGAATTTCTCATTTAACAACAATCAGATAGAAAGCACTCAAGCCAAAAGGGGGACTGTATAACAATAACCAATTTTGATAATCCCTTTGCTTCGACAACTTATCATGAAGAGATTAGTTCTATCTGGAATTCGGACAAAATTATAAGCAAATCTATTAATACTAAAAGTCATTATAAATCCTACAATGAGAATTACTCAACAAAATAATTCAGTTTATATCTTTTGAGTTAGAACTCGAGATACTTACAAGGGTCTTCACCAAGAACAATAATTAACATGAAAATACATATAACTACAAGACAGCAAATAGATTTTAAGTCCCAAAATTGTTAAAAAAGAAAAAGATTAATTATTTAAGTTTTTGAGTACTGAGCAATCGCTTCATAGATTTTATCCAAGAGTTCAGACCCTCCATATTCCATGATTGCATTCATAGTTTCTCCCAGTCTCTGTTTTGTCCTGACTAGCTCTGACTCCATCACAGCAAGAGTGTCCTGAGTCTTTGCAAGCTTTGTGCTCTGCTTTCTAGTCTCCTCAGCATATCTCTCATTCTGAAGTTCCGATTCTGTATATTTAATCTAAAATTTTAGAGAATTTCACAACTAAAGTACCCTTATTTCAGCAAGCTCATCCTCAACTTTTTGTAGGCTTTTCTGAAGTTCCTTTACTCTTCCCTTAAGTTCCTCATTTTCCTTGGAGAATTGATTTGCTTTAGAGATCTTAGAATTGTTAACCTGTGAGGTCAGGTCTTTGACTTGCTTCTTTAGAGTTTCATTCTCAAGACTCAATTGGGCCAATTCTTCCTCTACACGTGAATTTAACTCAGGAACAGGCTGTTGTCTAGCCGATTCTAAGTCACTCTGCAATCTACTATTCTCCTTCTTTAGTTCTTCAATCTGAGTTCTGTATTTCTCTTCACTAGACCTGAATTTTTCTTGTAACTCCTGAATCTGTCTAGTGTTATCGAATACCTCAGCCTTTGTAGATGCTTTCTCCTTAGCTGCATATTCAAGTTGGGCCTTCAACTGATCAATTTGAGCAGACATTTCGTTCATCTTGTTCTTCAATTCATTAACTTCTTTGTCCTTTTGCTCAATTTGATGGGTGAGTTTTTGAATCTCAGCTTCATAACCTCTCTTCTGGGTTTCAAACTCACTGCTAGAAGTAGCTTCTTTGGCGGTTTTCTCCAATTCAGCTTGCTTTAGCTTTTCATTCAGCCTTTGATTATGGAATTCTAATTCCTCCTTCTTGAATTTTTCTTCTCTAAGCTCTGCTTTTATCTTGTCTATTTCCTCACGATATTCTCTCTCTTTGGCCAGATATTCCTCATCTAGTTTATTCAGCTTTTCCTTATATCTAACAATTTCTTTTTCGTGATGCTCGTTGATAGATTCGATTTGTTTCTGAAGAGCTGCGTCATTCTCAGCTTTGCTAGTTGAGTCAGAATTGAGTCGGTCATACTAGAATATAAATATTGACAATTATTATTGTATACATTGATCTTCAAATTTTGGAGCTCAATTGTTAATTTTGTTTGGTTTGATAAAGCCTCTTCCTTCTTCATCTCAGCATCTTTGAGTTGCTTTTTGACCTCAGCAAGTGCTATCTCCATCTTGTTACTATATTCCTTATGATTCTTCTCAAGCTCATTATATTTAGCCTATCTTTATAAACAGATTATAACATGAATACCTCTAAATTGTTTTTCTCTTCAATAAGTGCTTTAATCTGAGCTTCTTGCGCTCTGAATTTTTCGAGTGCAGCTCTATGGAGATTTGCTCTATCTGCTTCAATTGCTTTCACTTGACTCTTTAGATCTTCATTTTCTATAACAAGGGCCTGATTTCTCTCTTTCAATCTTTCAATTTCTTGCCCATGCTAAGATATTATTAGTCGTAAACTTGTAATTAATACTGTTTCCGTAGAAGAAAGTGCATTCTCTCTTTCAGTTTCAAGTTCTTGAATTCTTTCAAGTGCCTCTGCCTTTTCTTTTTTCACTCTGTTATAGTCATTTTGCAACTATAATCGTTAATAAGACAGAGATCTTATTGTACCTTGTGGAAGTCGTTTTCTATTTTGCCAAAGTTAGCAGTAAACTTTTGATTATCTTTCAATAACTGAGCATTATCAGCTTCTAATTGCTTGAACTTTTCTTTCAATTTCTCCATTTCCTGGGTGTGAGTGCGAGTATCTTGAGCCCTTTCTCTGTTAATCCTTCCCAAGTTTTGCTTCAATTCTTCTAATTGAGTTTCCAAGTCCTGATTTCTTTTATTTATTTCAACAAGTTCGTCATTTTTCTCTGCAAGTTGTCTTCTTATCTCAATTAACTCGGTAGAGGCAGAAGCCTGATTCTTTCCCGCCCCACTTCTCAGCTCATCATTTTCCTCTCTTAAGGACTCAATTAGTCTCTTAAGCTTAGAATTTTCATTGGACTTATTGGCTAACTCTCTCTTTATTTCAGCAAGCTCAGTTTCTTTATCTTCAAGATCAGCTTGGAGCATAGCTAATTTCTGGCTATCAACAGGTACTGTATTCGTTTCAGTTATACTCTTAGTGGTAGTGTATGAATTATCTGCTACACTCCTCTCAGGTGTTACGTTTGATGTTCTGACAGGAGAAATGTCATCAGAGGAGTTGTTTGAAGCCATTCCAAAAGTTCTTGAGCTCTGTATATTTGCTGATCTGGTATTAGGTTCGCTTTTACTTTCTTCCTGAAGTGTGGTGGATCTTTTTACAATATTCTCGGACGGTTGGAACATAGATTGCCCCTAATATCATTATAATTAGGTTTGTACATCTATACCTTGGGTCTAATAGGCTTTGAACTATCAAATAATTTATTAAAGCTAGCTTTCTCGGTTGCTTGCTCAGCTCTGCTTTTTTCTACTCTTCTTTGAATCTCTGCCAGAGGGTCATTTTTTAATGTTTCAGCTCTTCCAAAAGGGGATCTACCCGAAAAAGATGATGCTTTATTTCTTGTAACGGAATCCATGCTTCGATTTGTATTTGGATCATCTTCAGGTTCCAGAAAGCTTTTCTTATTGCTTGTTGCTTGGGTGCTTTCAGGGCTCTCTTCCTCTTTAATATCTACTTGTGATAGCTTTCTTGACCCTGCTGTGGTCTTTGCACCAAATAATTCGTTCACTTTGCTCACACTAATATTAGTTGCACTACCAATGTCATCATTTTCTTGAGTGTGAATGCTCCTTATGGAAGGACTAATTCCTCTCGAATTGACAGACATATCCTCTTCATAAGAGTCTTCCTCTGCTATCGCACTATTCACACTAACAAATTTAACCCAGTCAATTTTGGGTCTTACCTTGATAATTCCAGAGCTTCTGCAAGCAAAAGTACCTGAAACCTACAATAGAGTTTAGCATTGGCATCTGGGCACTTTTTCAGTGGGAATGCTTCCTTCTTCTCTGAAAAATCAAGGATTTTCCTTAGGATTTTCTTACCTTTTATGCCCTGGTTAACATAATCTGCTATATTGAACTCTACTATACCAGCCTGCTTGGTCCCCTTGTCAGTATTTATAACTACGGTCAGGGTACCCTGCAATCGGTTAAGATAGGCCGAAATAGACTAATGTACCTTTTTTTGCTCGAATTTGCCGGACTTAGGGTCTTGATACAGCGTTGATAGTATTTGTAAGTTCTCATTAAAGGTCGCGCTCCCAGTGGTTGTATTCATAGGGTATTTTTCTGTTTCGCTCTTGTGATGTCCTAAGAAATAAATGATTTTGAAAGAAAGATTGAAAACCTCTTTTAAGTAGAATAGAAAGTTGACAGGGGAATTTGATATTAAGCTCCACTTTCTCTATGAAGATATCAACTTGATACTTGGAAGCTTTCTTCCCCATCCTACGAAGAAATTTTGCCATTTTTGGACTAATAAAATTAATACAATCTTGTCAGCTTTTCGAGATAAATTTATTCAAAACGCTCATGCATTAGTTTTCTGAAGATTGCTCTGATCAGTTGTCCAGTAATTCATTCTATTTATAGCTTTTGATTGTTTGAGATAAAAAATAGCCTGCTCAGTATTCATCCATTTTAACAAATTTCAGAAGTTCTAGGAGTATCAAAAGCAAGAGTTTAGGTATCAGAATAAATACCTGAGCATTAACTTTAGCGCACTAATTAGAGTAATTTATTTACAAATTTTGAGATGATGCATAGTTCTAATCGCATCCAACCCCCAAAAGAATTCAGAAACTCTCTCCCACCACCTTCGTCTCAACTTAACAACTCATCCTTTATCAACCACTCTTTTGGTAATAATACATCTATGCAAATGGACAAGTTAGCACCTACTATTCTTTCTAGCTACCCTTCTACAGCTCAGAGGAAAGAAAAAGAGAATTATACTTACATAGCACCGTGGCTCATCTCCTCTATCAGCTTTTCCTGTAGGTCCGACCAATTATATAGGCTTGCAATCACAAGTTTTATCGAAGAGGGAGACAATAAAGGAGAAATCTTGAAGCTAGACCAAAATTTACAGGAATTAGAGAAGGTAGGCATGTTTACACTCAGGGCTCCAGCTACCAAAGTAATGTGGATCCCAGATCTTAACACTGAGCAGCCAGATATCTTTGCAACTTCAGAAGATTCTTTGAAAATCTGGGAAGTCATGGAGACTGGAGTAGTAGAGCTAAAGCACGAGTTCAAGAGTCCTAATTATCCAGATTTTCCAGCTCCCCTGGTATCTTTTGATTGGTGCCCCACAAACTTGGATCTTATTGTAACAGGAAGTATAGATAGCACATGTGCTGTGTGGAACCTAAAGAAACAGACTTTATATTCCCATTTGATAGCTCATGATAAAGAAGTATATGATGTTTCTTTTTCTCCCGATGAGAATGTCTTTGCCACTGCAGGAGGGGATTGCAGCCTAAGACAATTCGATTTGAGAGACATTGGATCAGCAACTGTTCTCTTGGAAGCTGGAAGTCCTTTGCTTAGATTAGATTGGAACAGGAAAGACCCCAACTATATTGCTTGTAGCGAAATGGAATCTAATGTTATCACAATTGTGGATATTAGGAAGCCCTTAAATCCAGTCTCAAGACTTGTGAACCATAAAAAGAACGTAAATGCCTTGTGCTGGTCTCCAGCTACTGCTACATCTTTATGTACTGTGGGGGATGACTGTAAGGCTTTGATCTGGGATATTACTGATCTTAGAGAGGAGATAAATGAACCGCTTCTTGAATATACAGCTGACGGAGAAATAGCCAGTCTGAACTGGTCTATTTTGCAGCCTGAGTGGCTTGGTATAACCATGGGAAAGAAAGTTGAGCTACTTCATGCCTAGACAGTTTTATTATTGAACAATGTATCCTAATTGTAATTGAGATATTTCAACTTTCTCCTAATTTTAATAACCTTTCTCTTGTAAAATAAGAGGTCAACATTTTACAATAATTTTGATGGACTCTTACCAAACAATTATGAATTCGTAACAGAAATCATAATTAGTCTTGGTTGATGGTGTGTTAACTAAAAAAATAGTAAATACCTATTATTTTTAAAAGATGCTGCACACTTGGCATGAAGAAGTGGGTTTCTCATCACCTTGCTGTAAATTCCTCTGTATTCTTTCTTGTGTGCTCGGATTTTTCGCAGATAGATCCATATCTGTCAAAATTGGAACTACGTTAGGTTCCTCAGCTGGTTTTTGCTCAATTTCTGGTTCTTGTGGCTGATCCAACAATTTCTGAGTCTCTTCGTTGGAAGATGGTATTTCTTCGTGCTTATTGGTCGGAACTTCTTTCTCCTTCTCAACATGAACTTGAGGGCTTGATTGTGATAGATGTTGAATGTTATTATCGCTTTCTTCGATTAATGGTTGCTTTTCATCTTGTGCGTCAATCTTGATAGCATCAACCTCATTTAGAGTTTCTTGAGTATTATTTTGGATTGTATCCTCAGTTGATTGAGTGGGGAGTTCTTCTTTTATAATATTTAAAACAGGCTTTGCAATAACATGAGTTGCGAGATTTGGTGACACGATTTGATGTATTTGTAATTTGATGTCGGAATTTTCCAAGAAACTTTCTTTCTGGATTAGGATAGGCTGACGTAGGTTGTTGATCTGTTCTTCAGGTGAAAGACAGTGAGGGATGTTTTCATAGAGTTTAATTCCAATCTTATTAGCAATTGGGAGTATTGGGGAGATCTCCTGAATATCAGCTTTTTCATCAGTCTTTTTGAAGAATTCTTCAATGAAGAGATTTTCTGGAGGTATATCTGATGAAGATTGTTGTATAGAGTCTAAGTTATTATCATGAATCGATTCTTGTGGTTCAGGAAGAGTATCAGTTTCTTCAATTTCGTTCTTGTCAGGCGATTGTACTTCTTCCTTGATGGGGCTTTCCTTGGGACTGGAAAGTCTTTGCTGATTGAGCTCTTTAGCCTTTTGCTCCTTTTCCTTCCATTGAGCCATGATATTTTTAATATTTGAAGGGCTGTTTTCCTCCGTCCTATTGCCATCCTGGCCATCATTTTCGATGGATCCAGCTTCTATGTTTGAAGCTTTAGTGTCTTCACTCTCTTTTCTGCTAGAATTATGGCCAGAGTTATTGGAGTGTTTTCTATAACTGGTCTTGGAAGCTGAAAGTCGTTGTTGTTCTAGCTCTTTGGCCCTTTGCTCTTTGCTTTTCCATTCAGCCATGATATTTTTAATATTAGAATTAGAACCAGATCGTTCTTGTGACATTGGGGACCCATCATTACTACCCTCATCATGGTCACCCTTTCGGAAGTCACTTCTCGTTTTTATTAATTTAGCTTGCTCAAGCTCATATTGCTCTTTTTCTTTTTTTGTGTTGAATTTGGCGATCAATGCAGCGACGGACTTCTTTTCCTCAAATATTACCTCGCTGTTCGTTTGATTGCTGTCATTTCTAGAGGCTTCAATGTTTTGAGTATCTTGGGAAGTTGCTTGAGGTTTGTTGTGGTCAAGTTCCACAGATTCTTGGGAGGTTTGAGGTTCAATATTCTCTTGATTCTCAAGATTTTCTGTTTCCATCTTTTTGTATAAAATAAAAATTATATTTCGATATCAAAAATCAGAGCAAACTTTGAATAAATCGTCAAGTACAAAGTTCCAGGACTCGACAATTGAGTTTGTTAATATATATATTAGTTACTACAACATACAGGATGTATATTGTAAAACTAAGAACATAAAGTTGCTAGCCTAATAAGATGGCCAAACAAGCAAAATTTACTTTTTGAAATTTATTTACTCATTTTTATTACACGAATCAAGTCCTTGTAATTTTAGAACTGCTTCCTTCTATAGAATAGAACGTAAGCAGCTTCAGTAACTAGCTCCTTTTCATATGCTTGTGAGACGCTAGAATCGTTGAATTCAAACCATTTGCCATTGAAGTAATTTTTGGCAAATGCAGTGTAATGCCCTCCCCCAAGTCCTCCGAAATGATTAGAAATTGCAAATAACTCATATATTCCTTGTTCTTTATCAGGTCCAAGGATAAACTTTCTGATATCTAGCTGGTCAATAGGGAATTCAACCTTTAAATTAATTTTCTTGCTTCCTGAACTGAAGTAGAATGAACCAATGGAACTGACCTTGTTAGTTTTAAATCTCTTGAGATGAAGAATTAAGATCTGAGGAGCTTTGTAGATCTCCATTTTCTTGTCAGCCTGTTTATGATCCTTACAATTGGAGCAATACCAAGCATTTTCCTTGTTCAGTTTCTCTCTTCTTGTAAATAGATTTAAACAGTCATATATATTGTAGTTTCTATTAGTATTCAAAGAGTCGTCCTCTTTATTGTTAAACTCGCAGCATTGATTAAGGCCAAGATTTTCAATCTTCACAGTCTTAGTAAATTTCAAGTCAAATGATATATCATTAATGTAGAGACCATTCCTTCTGAGATAGTCTGCAACTTTCTCAAATTCACCAATACTTGCACAAGGTTTGCTCTTAGACTTCTGGCCTCTAGGCTCCTCCCTAATGAATAGTTTGTATGGCCACTGCTGCTCATATTCGTCAGCAAAGATGCTGTTATATTCTCTCTCAATAACATCCCTTGCCTTCTCTTCTATATCAATAGGGTTCTTCATTCCAATTTTATTTAAATGCATGTCAATATGCTTTCTCATTTTTGTATAGACTTTGATAAAAATATCTCGAAATGTGTCATTAGAATCCATGACGATAAGTCTTGTGAAGGAGACTGTCTTTTCACTCTCATAAAAAGCTTTGGGTTCAGCCATTACATGAACTTTAAGGATGTATTTTTTATTATCTTCTATGGTCATAGCGTCATCAAGTTCAGGGATTTCGTAGGCAAAAGGGATACCAGGGTGATCAGAAATATATTTTGCTTCGACGTTCTTGTCTATGAACTCGACTAATTTATTTTCTTTCAAAAGAGCCATAACAATTCTGGACTTAGGGACCTTGGTCAATTGAGAAAGTTTCTCTATAATGTCCTCATAACTTGTATTTGTTAAAATATTGAAAGTAATCTTGTTTGGAATTCGCTTGCTGTCTGCGTATATGAAGTATAAGAAAAACTTGCAGTACTCATCGTAGGGGATTGGGAGAGACAGCATCATGTATGGATCGAAGGTAATAGAGACCTTCTTGCAGTCAGGACAAACAAGAGTTGACTTGAACTGTCCATGCATTAGCTCTTGAATTTTAGATCGATTTCTCATGAGATGGAACTCCCAACTTTCAGCAGCAATAACATCGTCTGGCCTACCATCATAATCCTTCATCTCCACAAAAGGCTTCTTCTTGACCTTATTCAGATCTTCGTGAAGTCCATCCAAAAGATAAGACAAAAGTTCTTGTGAGTCTTGTTGCCCATATCCACTGAACTAATATATTATACTCTTCCAAATTTTCTTCTTACCTGCGGAGCAAATTTTCCAATAATTTTCTTGAGTTCCCAAGGAGAAACTGAATGACTGGTTCCAATCCACATATCCCTCATTAGATCACTATAGGCTAAGGCCAGTTTTCCACCTATTTATTATACTCTACTCATTCATATAGTTACTTGTTCCAAGTGGATTCGTGACATTAAGGTCGTTTTCGAATTCTCCAGAAAGGAAATATTGAGTCAGTTCATAAGTATTACTTAGACATTGGAGAGCTGAATTCATAAAGCAAGTATTTCCAAGATTCTGAAGACCTGTTAGGCCTTTTCTGCTGCCAGGAGGGAACTGACTGGGATCTGTCAGAACTAGGTAGCTCTTGCCGTTTTCACCTTCCTTCTTTCTTTGCAATTTTGAGTAGACATCATCACTAGCAATGATCCATCTACTGATAATTTTATATTCTAGGATCACCTTGTCTTCATCACTAAGTTCAGATTCCTAAGAGATTACACAAGAAGTTAATTTGATACATCAATAGTCCTTTGCTCGTCAAGAACGTCTCCAACTACTTCGAAGCTGCTTCTGGCATCCCATCTTCTCCAGGCACCGACTACGTCAAAATTGGGGTCGAGTTTCCAGAGCCTTCTCTCAAGGGCTGATATATTGGATCCTCTGAAAATGTCAAGATATATTTTCGTTAATTTGAAGATCAATTCCTTTATAGTCTTTGTTTTGCTTATATACACTGTATCGGTTGATTTTATGACATCAGGCTGGTTCTTTGAAGGTAGAGGCAATAAGCAGACGTTTATCTGGAAAATTAAGATTAATTAGCAAAGTTTACCTTCTGAAGCCATACTTCGACACCAACAGTAGTCTCATTCCTTAGAATAGTGAATCTAGGAAGGGGAATTCCTCCATATCTTTGATAAAGATAATTCCAGAATTGCTCATTTATCAAATAGAAATCTTTATTCTCTTCTACATCCCTTCTCAACTGCAGATTTGTGTAATATTCATGAGGATTGGTATCAATCAAATTGAAAGTTGGATCTAAGAGGTCGGTTGGATCAATGGGACCTAGATAATCTGGTACTTCTAATTCCTCTTCCATATCCTCTTTAATAGCTTCGGCTCCCACAATTGTATTATACTCATTATACAGTCTCCATCTTTTCAGCCAATTGGCAGGCAAAATATACACCGGAACTCCTGGCTGATCAGGAATCTGCTGCATTTGTAAAAACTCCTTAACTGCTAAGCACTCTTCTCTCTTTTCCATAGTTGACTTTCCCTTAAAATGTTAAAATACTATGGATTTTTGAAATTACGATATTGTATTGGCGCCTTCGAGGAAGCTCATCTCTCAGAATTCTATCTATCTCGCTCACCCTATCTTGATTCCTTAATTGGATAAAAAGACCAGTAGCTTTTCGGAACGGATCGATCGATTCATCGTATTTTCCCATTTCAAGAAGACATTTTCCTCTTATAAAATACATATTCGCTGAAGAATCGATTCTAGGGTCTCGCACAATCTTGAACCATGTGTCCGAGTGTTGAAGGGCTGCTTTGTAATGCTTTATATTGAATAAACAGATAACTAAATTCTCAAGAGCACTGGGATCATTCTCATTTTGAAGAAAAGCTTGACGAGCATAGAGGTAACTTAAAAGAATCTCCTGATGGTCGTAACACTCGAGACTCTTGCTCAGGAGCTTGTCCACAACTTCTTTCTTTGTGAATTTGTTTAACATCTATTGTCAAATCTTCTAAAATCTTATTAATTCCGATTTGGAATCTTTGAATAGGGTTTTACTATTTTTGAATTTATATATTCTATCTTTTTTAGTCTGAACAACACCGAACTCTGGCGTCAAAGGAAGACAGGTAACAAAACAACAATCACCTCCTAACTACAAAATATATGAGATCTCATTATGAGAAAATAATATTAAATTCTTCAAAAAACTATTTAAAAGTAAGTTACAACAATAAAAGTCCCAAATGAAGAGATATATTCTCTCTTGCATACCGACATAATTGAAAATTTTACACTCTTCATAAAATTGTCAGTTAGTAAGTAATGAGCGATAAATTTGATAGGAAATGATTCTTTACTCAATCTGATTATTGTATTATTAGTAGCTATTAAAGAGGTGTTTGTGTTCATATTGCTTGTCTTTGGCCCTTTACTAGAATAGCATTTCCACTTGTGAGCTGTCACATATGTAGAAAGCCTGTGTAATCTTCTGCCTTTCGTCAATATTGTTAAAGATGAAATTACTAATAACACTTTGATAAAATCCTTGGCTAGCATCTGAAGCTGGGAGTGTGCGCATTTTTGGATCATGATAAGGCAGGATGAGACTAAATTGACAATGCATTAATATTGAAGTATGTGCGAGAAAAAGTGTTAATGAAAAGGTTTTGCATAGATGGTCAATAATTGAAGCTGAGTACTTTTTTTGTCTAGAGCTGCATCATAATTTGAATCTTTTCTCAGCTTGAACCAAACTTGTATCTTCGAATTATTGGTTTTATTTATAGAGATATCTCTCTTTCTCTTGAAGCAGCCAGTCTCCAGCTCAAAAGCTTATATTTATAACTATTATTCTCAACTCTTAATTTAGTTAAACCCTGAAATTGAGATGTAAACTTCTGTATGTGCAGCAGCACTTTCTCAACGTTCTAGCTTTGAAGATAATTCAGAAAAAACTTAAGCCAGAATGCCAACTAGACATAATAAGAAAATTCAAGAGCTGAGTCATCACCAATTTTTCGAATTTTCAAGACTAGATTTTGGAAAACATAGAATTAATTTGATACAAATGTTGAACAAAAAACAGTTGTATACTCTGAAATATGAATAATAACTACTCATTATGTCTCAGTTCGATAACTAGAAAGTCGAGTTGAAAGTTTAAGGCCCCAGAATCCCTTGTATTTAAGGGTATTTATATACATCCTATCTTTCTTATCAAGATAACTTATTTTTCTCCATTCTCGGAGCAGCCCTTTTAAAAGCTTTGTGATCTTCTTCTCAATAAACCAATCAAGTTTATCTTCAAGCTTTTTCTGCTGTCTCCTCTTTGTTAAATGAAAACGAAGCTGGTAAAACGCTTTTTGAAGCAATTGATTTTTATAGTGCTTGAATCCTGCAAATTCTCTCTGTTTTGACTCAATTTTGGTTATATTATTCCAGCCTGTCAATGCCTTTCTTTTTAGTTGATATCTATTAAAAGCCAAAGCCCTTCCCTCTTCATTCTTGAAGGCGATCCAAAATTGCTTGAATACGTAATATGCTTTATACACCTTCTTATACTTTCTCCATGCATTAAAATTCTTCAATCTCTTTCTCACAATTTTGGCATAGATTGTATATCTTGACCACTTAAAAAATAGCTTCTCAACTAGCTTGTTATTCTTGAGATAATCAACATGCTTCAAAACAAGATTGTTTTTAAGTCCTCTGAAGCAACTTGCTACCCTCCTTCTTTTTATTTTCTCCTGGAATAGATATGCCTTGTCTGCATATTCCTGACTTAATCTCTTTTCCTGTCTGTGGTTGTACCACAATTTTTGAAAATATTTTCTCAATTTCTTCCACTTGAACCAAACCTTTGCCTTTTGCTTATTGGCCTTGTTATATCTCTTTCTTTCTGCAGCCAGCCTCCAAGCCATCAAAAGCTTATATTTATGGAAGTTATTAGCAATTTTTGTTTTCTTTTGGAGACCCACTCTTTCCTTAAAACCTTTGAAAAAGACTTTCTGTAAAATTTGGTCACGTAGAACGCTGGCTATCTTTCTTTTCTGATCGTCTACAACCAAATACATCTCTTTCCAAATTTTAAAAACTTTAAACAACAATAAAGTATTTCTCTCTTCTTCTCTCAGTAAGGCACAGGCAGGCAGCCAGGCAAAGAAAGCCCTTGAAATCAAAGTAAAGTAATATTTCTCATATGCTTTTCCTGTTTTTAGAGCTTTGAACTGTCTTCTATTCTTGTAGAAGTTCCAAAGGTTAAATATTCTTTGCTTTTGTTTGAAAAGTCTCGTCTCAATTGCAATTGCTATTCTCTTTGCTTTAGAGTAGTTGAGATATAAGGCCTTCAGGGCTTTAGATTTCAATTTTAAGGTCGAAAAATTCGTCATGGTCTGGACTAGGTGCTTATAGTTCTCTATCTCTTTGAAATATTGGTACCACAATTCAAAGTTTTGCCTCTGTATTCTATATTCATGTTTCCTTCTGATCATTTCTTCCTTGTATTGATATTGTTCATGAATTTCAAGCAGCCTTCTGAACCAAAATGCTTTGAAGTCTATTGTTTTGGATATCTGGAGAGATTTGTGTACTTTTTCGAACAGAGTTTTGTAGTAATGTCGTAGGGCTTTGATCCATAGAGCTTTGAGTCTTTTTTGGGTAGCAGAATACTCTTTGATTACTCTGAAGCCTAACTTTTTGTGATATTCCATGTTCAGCAGCAAATTTTATTTAAACTTGCTCATTGTGTTATGATACGTTAAGTATCAAATTTGAATATTTGATTCATCGAATAGTTTTTCTTCTCTAGAGAGAGAATTCATTAGCTGTTGAGACCATTAGTGATCAAGGCATGCTCATCATAAGACTCTTTCTTTGTAAAAGCATGTTTTACAGCTAGACTGAAATATATATTTTTTGATAATACACCTGAAAATTCTTATTGATATAAAAAATTATTTAGATATAAAAAGTCCTATGCAAAGCCTCAAGAAAACCAGCCTAGTCACTAAGTCCATAACCAATATTTTTGCTCGATTCATCGCTGTTGGTGACAAGTTTCCCAAGATGGATTTAGCTATCCTTGAATACAAGGACGGACAATACGAGAAAATCACTGCAAATAGTGAATCTTTATTTTCTAAGGGCAGACATGTAATTGTCGGTTTCCCTGGAGCTTTCACACCCACCTGTACCGCCCAGCATATTCCTGAGTATGTTCAAAGGGGTCAGGAACTCAAGAAGGTTGGTGTTGACAAAATTTATGCTATGGCTGTCAATGATCCTTTCGTCCTCAAGGCCTTTGCTGACCAAATTGGTGGAAAGCAAGATATCAGCTACATTGCTGATGGAAGTGGAGAACTTACCAAGGCTTTGAATGTTGAAGCTGATTTGAAAGCTGCTGGACTTGGAATTAGATGCAGAAGATTTACAATTGTTGTTGAGAATGGAAAAGTCACCCAATTCAATGATGAAGGTGGCCCAAAGATGACTGACATCAGCAGAGTTTCACAAATTCTTAATAAACTCAAAGAAACTTCTAAGAGCCATTAAAAGTATCTAATATCATCATAATTCCCTATTTATATGAGGTTGCTATAATGGTCATATGAAACCCTTCAATAATTAATAATGATCAAAACTATGTATTCAAAGTCTTCAAAATTTTCCTAGAAGCTCCTTACACTTTTGTAGGAACAGAACAATATTTTATATGAATTAATTGATTCCTCAGGGCACATATTACAAAAGTGAAAGTGTCATATCGCGCATACTATCATTTATAAATACTAGATTATTCAACTAATTCATCAATTGCTAAAAAAAATTAATTAAAAAATTTTTTGTAATACCTGGAAGACCTCCAATATCATGATCTTTCTTTTCCTTGAACTTATGTTGCATGACGGTGTGGCTTAGAACACCGATTCTAAGATCCATATTAGTGATCTCTTCTCTAAGCTTTTGTATAGCAGTCTTGATCTTGACCAAAGGAGCATTGTCAGTGACGACGTTTCCGTGTTCGCTGATTGCAGTCTTTGAATTAAGTCAGTTAATTTAAAGTTTTACTGTGACATGTTCGAATTTCTCGGTAATCTCCTTATATTTGTCTTTATACTCCTTAACGGTTGTATTAAGTTCATTGTAGCGGTTGACGAGGTTCTTGAGTTGTTCAGCTTTAGCCTTATATTCTGTTCCCTTTCAAAATTATTCAAATTTTCTATTTCTTTTACCAATTCGTTCATGTTGACATTAATTCCTCTTTCTCTCTTGGAGATCTTTTCGAGGATCTTACCCAAATTTTCAGACATTCTTTCCAATCTGACTCGGGCGTCAGGGATAATCTTCTTTATTTGTTGGGAGTATCCCTTAGCTTGTTCGATATGATTTCTCCATTCTTTGGCATCATTAGGAGCAGGGATCTTGAGCTTGGCAGTAACTCTTTCGACTTCAAGGATCCATTCCTTATGATCAATATTTGATTCAATAATTTGTCTATCAGGGAAAGCTCTAAAAAATAAGAAATATTTTGTCCCAGGTTACTCTTCAAGGGCTCTTCTTTCATTGATATCGTCAGGATCTTCTTCTGAAATCTCAATGTTATCCTCACCAATATCGTTATCTCTATCTCCATCTTCGTCAACTTGTGGCTCTTCCTCTTGTGCTCTAAGAAATTCAACCTCTGAAGATATTTTATCTTTACTTATCTACTTTATCGAATCTTGGAGCCTTAAAAGTAAATTTCTTATTTTTAAGAGCCCTGTTGACCAAATTCAGTAAGACAAAGCAGACTTGTTCACCAGAACCCTATCTTTTTAGTTTTTTTTTACAAGTAATGTTACAGATTTTAGCTTTATGGGTGGGAAGTCACAGTCTATGCCTAGCTTCTTCAATTCCACAACTGAAAATTAGCACATTAGATAATTTTACTTACGAATATTTGAAGCAACAGTCATAGGGTCATCATATTTAGTAACTTCACTCGAGTTGATATCATTTAGTGCCAGCAAATATTTAACAAGTCTAAGGAGTTATGCCTTAATAATTTTCGCTTTACGTCTTGAAATAAGTGAATTGCTCATTAGGATTTAATGCGACTGCAAAATAGGATTTAGTAATTGGCTTGAAACCCCTAAGATAGGTGAGATTTTGAAGTTGGATATATACTTATGGGAGAGCATCTCCTTTTCGTAATTAAGGAGTTTGAGCTTTTCATATATCTCTTCGCTGATGGCAGTCAAATCTTCATCACTCTATTTTAAAAAAGTTACAAGAAGATCAAATTCAAATATACCTGACCACTTCTGGATCCTCCCTTATCACCTTCGTGATTGTCGTCTCCGTCGTACTAAAAGGAAGTCGGTATAGAGAAAAAGATAAAAATACCTGCTTAGACATGTTATATTTTTTTTAATATTTGAATTTAGTACTTTGAGTCTCTGATTTAATTTCCTTAATAAAGCAAAACTAAAAGCGTGAATCAAAGCAGATGGTAAATTAAGTTGTCCTCCTCCTCTAATACTCCTCTAGGGTTCTCACAAGAGCTTAAGAATTAAGAAATCCTTGGCCAAGAAACAAAAGCAAAATCGTCCTCTTCCCAACTGGTTCAGATACAAAACTGATAACAAAATCAGGTATTAACAGAAAATTCCCCTGATTGACACTCTGTATAGATATAACTTCAAGAGAAGACACTGGAGAAGAACAAAGCTCGGCCTCTCATAATCTGTCCTGTCTTGTAATAGTTCTGTGAATGAGTTGTGCTTTTATCCTGTCCCCATCATATGATGTGATAAGAACTTGAACATTATCGACCATATCTCTAACGATAGCAGAAATAAGTCGCATAGGCATAGTTAAGAAAGCGATGGGCTTAGAATTCCTGTTTATTGATCGAATGTAAATTGGACTCACATATGTACTAGCCATGAAGTGAGCAATACAATACAAACAATACTAAGACCAAAGGCATGTTGTATAGATATCATTTAAAAAATAGACCTAATTTTTACCCTTCTTCTTTTTCTTCTTCTTATTTTGGCCAGTCTGGGCCCCAGCATTTTCTACTTCATTTCCTTGGTTTCCTTCACCAGCATCAACAGGTTCAGGTTGTTCACCTCCTTCTGATTGATTCTCGTTACCTGTCTCACCTTCAACATTAGTTGAAACAGTGATTTCAGTTTTTTCTTCATCACACTTAGCTTGAGTCTCAACAGGTTGTTCTTGGTGTTCTTCTTTATGTTCCTCAGGTTGGTTTTCAACTTCAACTTGATTTGACTCAGCTTGAACTTGTTTAACCTCAGCTTCAACATTTTGAGATTCTTGTTGAACATTTTGAGCCTCATTTGTTTCCTCTTGGGGCTCAGAGGGGATGAAATTAGCATTTTCCTCTTGTTTAGGTACTTCTTCTGGTTGAGAGTGAGATTCTTGATTGGTGCTTTCAATATTAGCTTGAGGTTCAGTATCAGCATTTTGTTCTTCTGGCTTGGATTCAGGTTCTTGAGGTTCTTCAATGTGATCCTGATGATCAGTAACTTCAACAGGTTGAGATTCTTCCTGTTTATCCTCTTGTTGATTCACGGCTTCGACATTAGACTCTTGAGTATTGTCCTCTTTGGCTTGTGTAGTTTGAGGAATTTCTTCATGAATGGCTTGCTGTCCTTCCACAAGTTTATGCTCTTCCTCCTTCTTTTGATCATGGATTTCCTGTTCCTCTGTTTGAGGAGATTCGGGTTGGCATTCTGGAATGTGATTTGCTGCGATTACTCCCTGTTTCTTAGGGCGTTCTTCAATTACCTCGTCGCTAATCTGGGCTTCGACTCTAAATTCTCTGTCTTCACTATTCTGAACGGAGGTATATGGTTCTTCCACAGGTTTGTGCTCTTCTTCTTTCTGCTGAGGATGAACTTCTTGTTCCTCTTTTTGAGGAGATTCGGGTTGGTGTTCTGGAATGTTATTTGCTGCTATTACTCCCTTTTTATTAGGGCGTTCTTCAATTACTTCGTCGCTAATCTGGGCTTCGACTCTAAATTCTCTGTCTTCACTATTCTGGACGGAGGTATATGGTTCTTCCACAGGTCTGTGCTCTTCTTCTTTCTGAGATTCGGATTGGTATTCTGGAATGTTATTTGCTGCTATTACTCCCTTTTTATTAGGGCGTTCTTCAACTACCTCTTCGCTAGCCTGGGTTTCTACTCCTTGGTTAATGTGAATGGAAGTATTTGGTTCGACTTGGCTTTCCTTGGTTGAATTCTTTGAAAGATCGACATTTGTAAGGAATTCACTGCTTCTAGTGGAAGAATTATTTATTTGCTTTTCGAGTTCGTCCTTGAAGGTTCTGACCTATAAGATGAGTAGTAGCTCCACATGAGTTACAGTGAAAGCGTCCATGTTTACGAATTTTATGGTTTTTATTCTAGTGATGGAGTGATATTGGATAGCATATCTATGAGATTATTTTGGGCAAACAGGAAAAATTACTCGATGCACTTCTGAACAATGATTTCAGCACTCTTGTCTCTAGGGAATCCAAAGATTCCGCTAGAAAGAGATGGGAAAGCAATAGAGGTAGCATCAATCTCTTCGGTCTTCTTGAGACTATAATTTTAGGCTTCGTGATTTTGAGTGAAAGTACGCATTAGTAACACATTCTCCTAATCTAATCTCTTCTTTCTTGTCACCACCAGTCCAGACAGGGCAAACGACATGAATAAGCCATTTAGCCCTCAATGATCCAGCAGATGTGACATGAGCTGACCCAATAGCCACTATGAATTACTATGCCTCTTTCTTTGACTTACGTGTGCCAAAGTCTTGTATAATCTTGCTGCTCTCATCTTGAATGACACTATATAGATTAAAATGACGTCACAACACTTTATTACTGTCCTCCTTTGACCAGAATAGAGTTAGCTAGACCATTAGCATGGTTAAGTGTATTATTAGCTGCATTGACTAAAAATGTAAGGAAAAGGCGTGTTATAGGCTACCAATAACATCAACACTTTCTTCGCAAATGTCTCCGCTGATATTTTCAAAGGTTATGCCTTGAAAAGTTTTGTGATATGAAACTGTGGCCCTTGTTAAGCCAGGGTCCCTCTTTGGCGAGCTGCATAGATCTTAGGAAAATTAGAATATGGATATGTGTAATTTACTCCCCATGATACAGGAATTCAAAATATAATCAATAAAATTAATAAGCCCTATTGCTTGTTCAATATAGTTCCAATATCCTTACTTTCTTAATCTTAGAGCCTTAAATATCTTTTTCTCAGAAAAGCTTATCAGTACCCTGATGTCTTTTCAAGTCATTTTTCTCAGAATATGGGATAGTTTGGGATATCAACAGTCTATACTGATAACTTTTAATCGTACATTCTTGATCTCCTAAATGGTATAAAAAGGGGTGGAGAAATCTAAGAGCGTGATATGTTGAATTCATCTATATCCAAATTAGAATACAGCTCATTGTCTAAATAGTTATTTTCTTTACTCTCTTCTCTGAGATCTATTATTGCATATTCACCAAATTATTTATTCATTTCTGGAAACTACTTCATGAATTATACAAACTCTTTTGGCCTATGTGAAGTGTTTAACATTTTCCTGGGTTCCTTTAGATGATTATCATAACGGTATCAATACAAGAGCCGAATTGTACATGGAACTAATACATGCAACCAAGAATAAAAGAATATTTTTCTAATGGAATTGCTAGCAATGCAATTCCCAATTTACAAATCTCTATTTCTGGCGCTTTCAGTTTGATCAAGCTGAGAGGCATCTTCTCTATATCTCCATTCATTGCTGATTTGATCTCTTCTATCTCTGTCAACATTTCCAGGAGCTAAGAGATGTTCCCTACTATCAATAACTCTCTCTGTATCGACTTACCTTTCTAGATCTCTCTTTCTCTTTCTCATGTCCTTGACAACACGACAAAGTAAATAAATGCCTCCATATACCTAACTAATTAATTCTGTGTCAAGATCTAAGAAACTGCAGCGGCTATGTAGAAAGCTACGTCAGGTCTGATAGAACTATTCTCATTTATATATTCTTCGACACCCATTGTCTTGAAGCTCAGCAAAATTCCCAAAAATCCCTAAATCAATGAGACAAGGTGTGAGTCTCTTACTAAGAATATTGCCCCGAATATCGAAATGTTAGCACAATAATCTAAAGAGTGTTAGTCTTGATGAAACCAGATATGTTACTCAGCATTCTTTAAAAAAACTTATCCTCAAGATAATTAACTTTTTGAACTCTCTTAATAGCACGTTACCAAGAGTTATGTTTGAGTCCAAAGAAAAGAAAATCAAAATTCTTCTCTTTCAATATTGTTCCTACCAGAAATGAACAAGTATAAACCTTAGGTTTATCAAGTTCGTGTTGTTCATTTTTAAAAAATCACCTTATTAGTAAAATGACTAGTAAAAATTGTCTGTGTTAGTAGAGAAAAATTCCATAAAAAGACTTTTCTGAAGTTCCAAGTCCTTCATGCTAAAAATAAATTTATTTATCTTGAAAAATCAATATGGAAACCAAAAAATTCGATTTCTCTAAGTATAAGTTGAAATTAGTATCTGAGGTATAGTCCCTACTTTATTGAAATAATTGGTAAGATAGCTGAAACCCATGGAGGAGCCATTAAAGTATATCAAGTGAGGAGGGAGGATAAAGAATATGCATTAAAGGTTTTTCTAAATATCTAAGGAGCTATAAGTTCAAAGGTTATCTTCAAAGAATACTTTACCACTGAACAAAGAGTTCAGCATGCGATTAACGAGACAAAAGCTTTGGTTGAATTAGATCATCCAGGAATTGTCAAATTGTATCCTTCTAATTTTCTTTTATGATTAGTTATAGAGTCGAAACATACAAAGAAGAAGAGTATTTGTGTATTTTAGAAGAACTGATCTATGGTTGCCCTCTCCATAAAATATTAAGTTGTGAACAAAGGATAAAAGCCGATTTTGTCAAGTTTGTAGGTTTTCAGGTACACTATTTTCGATTTTCATAATTATCTAAAAGCTGGGTCTCATCTTGGAGTATATCCACTCACAAGGCTATGTATATCGTGACATCAAAGCTTCAAATGTAATTGTTTCTGATGAAGGAAGGGTCAAATTGGTCGACTTTGGCTTTGCTAAGAAAATAAAAAAAGAAAGGTGTGATTCTTATAATAATCATAACTGTTAGGACAAAGAGTCAATGTGGAACTCTGCATGCTATGGCTCCTGAGATATTAGAAAATCATCAACAAGGATATGGATATGAGGTGGACTATTATTCTTTTGGTATTTTACTCTATGAATTGACTGTCGGGTAAGGTTGAGAATTCTCCACTGGAAAATCTATTTAGGAACCCTCCTTTTGGATATGAGCATAGCAATGCCAATTTGAAAGAAGACATAAAGAAAGGAATAACCGATGAGATAATGGATAAAATAAAGAATGCTGAAATGAAAGATTTGATCAAAAGACTCTTGGAAGTACCTGTTTTGAGATCAAAAATAAACATTACAGAAAGATAGAAGTAAGAGATGTGGCTCGGAAAAAGGTTTTGAGGAAATTCTTGCACATCCTTTCTTCAAGAAATACAAAAGAGAAGAAGTTTTAGAGTACATGGGAGGAAAAGATATCTATGAGACATCTTTCCAGGATATTATGAGTACTTGTGATTTGTACTTAGAAGATGCTTGTAAGTGGCTTTGGCTCCTATAATAATTATAGATCTTATGGGCATAAAGAAGCCAAGTATCTATGACGAGAAAGCTGACGATGATGATCCATTCAAAGGATTTTAATTGTATGTTTCTTATGAATTCACTTTTCTCTGCTTTCTGAATTTTAGGGAGACCAAATACCTAGTAAATTCTGTAATTGAGTCATTAGATGCCATATATACTCTTAAATATACCATATTGAATACAATAGGATGAACTCTTAGAATCGAGAAAAAATTTTCTTATAGTCTGGATGAAACTGATTCAAACAAGAAAATAAGCAAAATAAAATTTAGAAATTTTCGAGGTTATGGAGTTCAAGCAGATTAAGTCATTAATACCACCAACCGAAGATGTAGCAGCAAAGAAAAATGAAAAACACTCTAAAGAGCCACCAGTATGATGAAGTTTATTAGCGTTAACGATTAGCCTAAAATCACTTGTTTCTTATCTTATAATGATAATGAGATGGTTGTTGCAGGAACAAACCTAGGCAAGTTATTAATATGGTCTAAAAAAGGCAAAGATCAAAAGGTATCTATAGACATATTTTCCTGATCTTTAGTACCTTCTCTATGGAAAGGAATATAATGTTGAAGTTTATTCAGTTCCTAATCAGCATAAAGTAATAATTTGATACCGGAAGATAATCTAAATAGGGAGAAATAAAGTGCATCTCTTATGAATTGATCAGAGATCAACACTTCTTCATAACTGGAAGTGTAGACAGAACTGTTAAGATATGGGAAGCTGATCTGAAAAATAAATCGATTGTCCAAACATTAGCTGGTCATGGAGGGACGGTAAAAAGGCATAATATTGGTCGTGAACAACCTTAGGTTCTACAATTCAAGTATAATTCCATTGCCCAAGTTCTAGTGACTTGTTCAACTGACAAGACAATCCGCATTTGGAAGTATAATAATGCTTTATTAGTCTAACTGTTGAGGCTGGAGCCAGGAAGAGAGTTGATGTACTATCCTTCCTTCTATCATTTCCAGACAATCTCTCATTTCTCTGACAAACCTATGATTGAGACAAGAGGACTTTTTGTTTCTGCCGTTGGATATAAATCAGGCGATCATGAGGGTATATATGCAGGGGATAGCGAGGGTACAATCCACTTCATCAAGCAGGATAACTATCACTCGGATTATTATCTAGCCACCTCACTATATGGAAAGCATAGAATAACGATTATACAAATGCTTGTGGTAAGTTTAGATAGAATATCACTAAGATGATCAGCTGTCAAAAGAGAATATGATCTTCACGATTTCCTATGATCAAAAGGTCATGGGTTTCGAAATAGCTTCTAACAAAGGTGGAGGAAATGACAAGAATGGACTCAAACAATTTTTATCCTTTAAAAATCCTTTTAAGGCAATCTTTACGGCCATGGCCTACGATAATACATATCACGTAAGGCGAAGTATCTGGAATTTACCCTTTAGGAGCTATTTGTGTCTGATGAATTGGGAAATGTTTGGGATATCTCAATCCACACTCAATCTGAGCATCATAGAATCCATCCTTTTGATAAGAAAATCTTAGGCATGGAGTTCATTGATAAATTTTCGATGTTGCTACTCTGCACTGATACGGGTATAGAAGTACTTAAAATTAAGAGAGGAGTTAATGTGCAAAACCTTATCGGAACTCATAAAGGCCCTGTCATCAAGATTATCGAAGTTGATCCTGTGAAGTTAACTCATCAACCCACCAAAGAACCTCCCAAGTTGTTCAGTACCTCAGCTGACAATACAATCAGACAGTGGGATGTCGTAGGTAAGATATGAAGGATATTGGGTCTAATTGTTTAGAAAATCAAGCTATTGGTATGATGGAAAATGAGAACTGCGGAGAGATAGTGTATGATAACACCATAATTTATCTAATGTATAGCACAATGGCTCTTTTGAAGAAAACTTGCTTGCTTGTGACTGGACATGATGATGGTAATGTGAAACTCTGGAACCCAGAAGTAGGAAAGACAATCTTATTAGAGACCAAGTAAACGATTTCTTCTCTAATAAATGTAATAGAAATAAACAAAAGCCACATAAAGATATTGTTTGTGCCTTAGCTACGGGAGTAGTTGTTGATCCAAACAGCCCGAAATCTGAAGAAAAGGAATATTTGTTTACTGCAGGATATGATGGAAAAGTTGCCGTTTGGGAATTCTTTGAAAAGGCTGGTGGAAAGAGTGTTGTGGTAAATTTGGCTCTTTTCATGATAAAACATTCTAGGAGGCGAATATCACCCCTCAGCATAAATATGAATACATTCCATACCCTGATAAGAAAACTGAAAAAGTTGGAAGAGAGATCTTATGCTTACTTTTTGATTTTATTCCTGGAATTGAAGGGGGAGGTTATATCTATGCAGCAGGTACTACTGGTTGTGTATATGTTCACAAGTTGCATAACCAAAGAGAGCCAGAATACATTGCCACTATAATGGTAACTCGGCTATTATAATCATAATAATTGAATAGGATGAGAGAGATAATCACATTGACGCTATTACATGCATGGCTATGGAAAGGAACATTCTATTTACAGGTTCAGATGATTGCACTATCAAACTCTGGGAAGTCATTAACTATAGTTTACTCTTTACCATAAAACAACATGAAGAGCCTATAAGAGATATGCTCATTATTGAAGAAACAGGTCACTTGGTTACTTGCAGTGATGATGGAAAAATCTACATTTGGAACTATCCAAAGAGAACAATTGTTGAGGTAGAGATATTGATATCTGAATTTCTAAAATCTAGAAAATTGAAAAGAAAGAAGGATTCCTTTGTCTTGCATACTCCTGCAGCTTGAAGAAGCTATATGTCGGAACAGAGCAACACAACTTGCTTTGCTATCCAATTGACTCAATATTTGAGAGAGAAGTTTCTGAAATTGATTTCACAGAATTTCAAGAGCCAGAAACTATCCGAGATCCATCTAATTCTATTAAGTCACCTACACTAAGATCTCGTTCTCCTACACTGGCTAGAGAAAGAGCTTCAACTATAAGGACTATAGGTAGAGATAGGGGAACAACAATTGGAAGTCCTGTTTTGAGACCTAATATGTCTAAGAAAACTATTGAAGAATATAAATCCAATCAGGACTATTTGGATGATGAGGATTATGAGGGAGAGGAATATGATAGTGAAATAGAGGAAGGTGAGGAAGGTTATGAAGATGAAGAGGGTGAAGAGGAAGGAGAGAAGGAAGCAAATAGGATAGAAATGTTTAAACAGTCAGTTTGATTTTTCTTTGTAAATTACATGGCAAAATGCTTTGAATTCAATGGTATTATTTTAATGAAATTCTAATTTCTAAACTGAGAAAATTTTGGGTGGAAGGTCGATGCTCTCGGCCTTATTGGGAAATAATGAAGATATTTCAAATAAATTAGAGAAATAATAATACAAAAGTATAAATGGTAGAGGTGATTTATCTCAAATCGTTCAAGAAAATCTTCTTGTTATTCTGTTTCTTGGTCTGGGCTGGAGCTTCAAATAATCTCCATAATCTCAAGGTTTCATCAGCACCTGCAGAGGCGACAACTTCTCCATCAGGGCTGAGAGCCATATGAAGGACTCTGTCGCTATGTCCTTTGAGTTCGCCAATCAGCTGCAATGAAGGATATTTCCACAAGCACATGTGGTTCTTTCCAACTTCATTGCTAACATTAGAGAAGCCATGAGAAGAAAGGAGTTCCTTCTCATATTTATTCCAGACTAATGAGCAAACTTGGTTGTTAGTGTTAAGACTTTGGATCAAAGTTCCTAGCTCAGTATTCCAGAATTTAATAGTCTTGTCCCCAGTACCTCCTCCTGAGGCCAAGAGACCTTTTTGCCATGGGCACCAAGCAAGTGCCTTGACAGCAGCTGTATGTTCTCTAAGGATGTGTCTAGGATTATTAAACCCGAGATCCCAAATCATCAAGTTATTATCATTTGCACCTGAGGCTAATTGAGTGCCATCACAGGACCACTTTAGTCCGCAGATTTCACTTGTATGATGAGTTAATTTACTAACAATGTGAGATTGGATTCTAACATCGTGATTCAGTATGTTAGAGTCTCTGCTACCACTTGATAACAAACAGCCATTCCAACTGAGGGAGGAGACACGATTCTCATGCCCATATAAGGTTCTGAGCAAACTGAATTTATCTGTATCCCATAGTTGGGTTGTATTATTAGATAATCCAACAGCCAAGCAGTTAGTCTTGGACGACCAAGAAACTGAACAGACATAGCTGTCATTCTCCTTAAGAGTAAAAAGCTGCTCAATATTTCCATTATCGGCATTCCATAAGTAGACACTCTGTCCAAGGCAGACGGCCAACATATTATTATTACCCCAATCAAGAAGGTTCAAATAATAGTCATTAAGGATGTCAGGGGCATCAAGGATTTTTTCAGGATGTTGAGGCAATATTCTAGTGGGCTTCTTGATTTCACTTCCCTTGACGGTCTTGTCATAGATGAAACTGAGTTGATCTGAGATAGTAGAGGGGGTGTCATAAAATTGTTTATATTGATTGATCTTAGTATTGAAAGCACTGTCATCAAGCTCTTGGGAGTTGCTTCTGATGAGGCCTTCTGTTATTAACTTAGAGTAGGTGTCGTATTCCTCGTTAGGCTGTGACTGTTGGCTTGCAAGAAGATAACTACTAACTTCCATTCTTTTCATATTTCTCATAGGAATAAATCTGTCTCCCTAGAGGGGTTATAACAAGATAATAAGATGTGTTACAATATTGATCTTCTTGACTTTATTTCCCCTAGGCTTGCAATCTGTGGGGAGTCTTGTATAGTCTTGGAAAGAGTAATCTTTATTCTCAATATCTTGATAGGACATATCCTGAGAGAAGGAATATGTGGGCATTGAATTATAGTGCATAAGAGTAGGTTGTTCCATGTTCTCAATCCCTTCGTAGCAGCTTAAGTAATGATCCATGCCTTGTTTATCCAAATTCCTAAGAAAAATTCGTTTATTAGCGCTTAATTTCACTCGTATTGAAATTTTGGATCTGTTGATATTCATATCAAATCCGTTAGAAAGTATTCAAAGTGTTTTATTCCAATTTTATCTAAAAGAAAGGAGATATATAGTTTTGTCCGAGCAGTTAGATTATGAACTTTAGAATTTCTTTCATCTTTATCTGATTTTCATAAATTCTTCCTACCCCAAGAAATTTTCCATTTTCCTCTTCCTGAGAGAATCATTCCCATTTCACTGCTTCGGATAAGAAACACTTATTATATAAGAATCTATTAGTATCTGAGGTATTCTAGGTCAACATTGAAGACAATATTGAATGAACCCACTAGGGGGTCATCTTGTTTTCAACTGTTTAGACCCAAAAAGTTTATTTTTAAAAATGGTGAATTAGTGTGAGAGGGTTCATAGTAGTTTTGGGATACATAGATATTGGTAGGATCATCTTGAAATGGACTTACGGTATTAAAAGGAGTGAACAATGTATTCAAGAAATGGACAAAATTAGACATTATTAAAAGTATTATTTACAAAAGAGCTGAGTATGGAAGCTTCTGCCACAGCATACGAAGTTATCGTTAGATACCTCAATCCTAATAATTTAGTACAATAATGCCATTATTTTACGTATTATCCCTTCTTCCTTCATCCACAATTTCCTGCATTCTCTTCAATGTTTGCTTACTATTGGCAACCTTATTGGTTGGAGACATTGCAACTTTCATTAGATGCTGCAATATTCAGAATATTTCCTCAAATTTTTACCTTCATATCTTTATGCATTCCTTGGAACCCTGTATTTCCTTCTGGGTTGTCCAAATTTTCAATGATAGTCTCAAAGAATTGCCCATTAGAACGTAAGTTGTTCATTATGATCATGGAATTTTTGGCAAATTTATCCTCATCTGTTTCATTCTTTGGCTTTGGCCTAGGTTTCAAAGCATCTTTATAGCTAGCAGTATCATTAGGATTTATTTGGAAGTCAAGAATGAAAGAAGGATCATTGTTGTCTTCTTCCATAATAGCCTGGGTTTGCAAAGGATTTTCAAGAGTTTGTAATCTTCGACTGATGTTATTGAACCTTTGTGTACCAGTAGCATCTAAGAGTCCAACATTATCGTCCTTTTGTCTGAAAAAGAGTTTCATCTCTTCGGGGTTGAGAGAGTCTCCCTCTGTGGTCTGATTTGGCTGGGTAAAAAAATGCCGTGGGATATCATTTTTGTTCAGAGGAGATATCAGAGTAGATTTGAGATTATTCTAAATTAGTTATACCCTGAGCAATCACTATTACTATATCAGTGGTCTTGTTAGCTTGGTCATTGAAGGAATGTTTCATTTTCTCATTCTCAAGTTCAATTATTTGTGCTTTCAGCTGAGCAATAATATTAAGTTGATTCTTGACTTGTTTTTGAAACTTTGAAAGATGACTATCATAAACTTTAGCTTACTTCAGGAAATCTCTGCTCCAAATTCTTCATAGTCTCACTTTTTAATTTCCATTCTACTATGCTCGTAATCCAATCCAATATAACGGCCATTCCTTTAGAGTTCTTTTTGACACCAGGATATATGCTGTTATAATTCTTCCACAAAGGTAGTGCTAATTCTGTTATTCCATCATGAATGGACTCTAATCTAAAGCATCCCATCAATGTCTTTAAGGAAACGTGATTCTTTGCCAGTTCCTAACCGCCTGAATTTTTTATTTTAAGTAGAGATACCTTGAAAATTGGCCAACTTCGATCTTTAATGTCAAGCATCATAAGAAAAATTTCGGATATGTTCTGAATTTCTGGAGTCGGTTTTTTCACTTTGGATATATTATGACAGGCTTCTTTTGTGAATTCATCAAGGGCTCTTTTGATTTTGTCCTTGGCTATTCTTTCTTCGTGCTGATATAAGTCTATTGAATAAATCTCACTGAAGACTAGAACAAACCAAGTTGTTGCTGCATAAAATGAGCTTGAGATGATAATGAATCAAGTTTTTCACTTTCAATTTTTAGGTTCTTCTGATAAGTCAGGAGCTTATCAAATGTCTGCTTGTGGGATATTGTTTGTGTATCTTATTTTTGTAAGATATCCATGAAAAATTTTACCTAACATTTTCAAGTTCTTTGCATGATTTTCTTTTTGCCTCTTCAATAAATTTTAAATGCTAAGATTTCAAATACGCAACGTTATGAAACGATGCGAAACAAAATTTAGAACAAGTATGGGTTCTTTGTGATAGAGAGAGAGTGCTGAACAATTACTGGAAAAATGGCTTAGAATGGAGCCATGTAAAGGAAAATTACCCACATATCCAGATTCTTGCAAATTAAAAACGCTTATTTGTCTGTATTTTATTTAAATTGATGCCATTCGGCGATGTCTAATGAAATCCATCCAGAGCAAGAAGAGGTATTAGTGAACTTCGATCCACATGATGACAAAGATTTGCAAGTAACAGCTTACAATCCCAGTCTATTAATATCTCCATAGGAAATTATTAACATTCTCTCAAAAAAGGGTAAAAATAGAAAGAATTCAGAACTCCAGTCACTGTTCTACATATTAAAGGATATTCCTTTCTTTGCTAAGTTTTGGAAGCAATATCCTCCAGAGATTCATGAAGCTATCTTAAAAGAACTTCAATATGAGTTTGTTCCAAAAGGAAAACCTGTATTTTTTTACGGTAGGGCAACACAACAATAACAATAATTGACTAGGGGATGTTGGAAAGCAATTTTATATTATCCTTAGGGGTTCTGTCTATATTTTACTTCCAGATAAGAACCATCGAGCTGAAATTGAGAAATTTACAAGTGCTATAGGAAATAAGTCGGCTAACAAGATCTCTACTATTAGCTCTCTACCCAGAAGTCATGAGAATATTAGTAGAGAAGGCAGTGCGGCTAACACTCCAATGGCAAGCTCCAAAGGCGAAGTTGACGATTTTACTGTCTTTCATGAGGCTCAACTTGAACTCGAACCTATTCTTTCAGAGGAAATGATCTTACATCTATACCCAAATAACACAATTCTAAATACTTTGTTTGAGAAGAACTATTTCGGAGAGATTGCCTTGGAATTGCATACACTAAGAACCGCGAGTGTTGTTGCCAGAGAAGACACTTATTTTTTGACTCTGGGCTCAGGGCCTTACAGGAAGATATTAAGTAAGTTACCTATAACTCTTGGTAATTTCTAGAGGAATATCGTGATCAAGTACAAACAGCAACTTTGAAGCTGTTGAGCTCAAATCCTCTGACTAATGGGTGGCCCCTTGAAAATCTTAACGGACTAATGCGCCAATTAAAGGAGGTTAGATTTCTTAGGAATCAGGTCATCTATGATATCGGAGACCCGAGTGAATATATTTATTTCATCAGAGAAGGAGAAATAGAGGTAAACGAATTACTATATCGATTTATTTTCTAGTTGACAAAGGAAATGGACAAGAAGGCAGACGAGATTGAGTTTGGTAATAAAATGAGCAAAGAAAGGGAGATCATGGCCGGGAGTATAGACATGTCAAATTCCCTTCTAAATATGAACACAGTCTGGAGGAAGAAGTATAAGAAATTAATGACAGATTATATCAGATGTGCAATACTAGGGGCGAATCAGACCTTTGGTGAGGAAGAAATCATAAATAAGCAACCTAGAAGGCATTTTAGAGCCGTCGTAAAAAGCTCTTCAGTTGACTTGCTTATGATTCCTACAAAGGTAAGAATAATTTCATTTCTCTAATTGTATAGAAATTCCTTGATAATGCTCCTAATCCAGCTCAATTCTACAAGAAACTGAAAGAGAAAGACTTAAAACAAAAGTGGAGGGAATCCCTTACTAGCGATATAATCCAAGCTAACCAAGTTACTGAGAAACAAAAACAACTCTATTCAGCGAATAAACTAAGTTTCAAAACCAACACAAGTTCCCTCATTCCAATTGCCTCTATGGAGGGGTTCAAGAAAAAAGAAGTTATAAAATATAGAAGTCCCTCCTATAGTAATCTTTCTTTGAAAGAAACCTTTACACCAGATATCACCCTTGATCCTACACCTACAAAGAGAGTTCTCTACTTACCAAGCAATATCTCTTTAACAACTTCTCCTAAGAATAAAACCTCCGATAGTACTTTATTAAGCGCCGTCGATACTCCACAGGCTCGTAATAGTTCTACAGCTGCTCTGCCAATCACCAAGCAGCCCATGGCATCCCAGGAACTCAAATTAAGAAAGAATAAGTATACAGGGGGAAGGACAAGTAGTACTCGTGTAGGGTCAGTTGTTTCTGATCCAAAGAGATTTGATAGTCAGAGCTATTTAAATAATCTCAAAAATAAGGTCCTAAGCCAACCAGACCCTATCGAAGATCCAAGGAAAAATCATGACAATTATGTTTATAACTTTTACCAAGGAGAAAAGACTCCTAAGATAGACCTCAATCGAATAGAAAAACAGATACGATTATCTAATAATTCTCCTGAAATGACTATATCAAGTCCAAAGCACGAGATACTAGCAAGGCAGACTTCCAAACTATGGAAAACGACCAGAGACGCTCATTCGAAAAGTCCAAGAAATTTTCTAAAGAGGACTCCCACAAAGACCACGGCTGTCAGTTCACCCATGAATTCCCCAAAGAGTGCATATCATTCTAGAAAACATAGTATGCCTCTGACTACAAAGGCAACAACAAAGTCAATCGAATTTTATGAAGATCCTATTCAGGAAAGCTTATATAAGGCCCTGCGCATAAATCATTTATTCAAACCGAGCCAAAATCCTAGGATCCTTCCAAAGTCAGGATCCTTGACAAATCTCCTTAATCATCAGGAGATTTCGACTGATGGAGCAAAGAGCCCGAAGGGAATTTCCCCAATGATATATATGCCTCAGCGGTCATATTCAACTTTTAATCTATTGTCTAATAATAGTGTAAAGGATTTGAATCTAGCAGATCTGGAGACCAATCCTGCTAAATATGCAGTGTCCTTGACAGGAATCAAATATAATCTAACACCGACAACTAACGAGTGTAAGAAGCGAATTGGTCTTGCCAATAATAAATAGTTCTTGGTGTTTTCTGTATCTTTTCTTCTCCTTTGAAGGTTGTTCTTATTTTAGTTTATTAAATTCAAAATCTTTAATGATAATATCTACAAATCGTCTCCTTTTTTACTGAGAAGTTAAAAGAAAGTTTATAAAAATTTATTTCATTATGGAATCTAATAAAACTCAAGGACGAGAGACGTTCACAAGAAGCTTGTCAAAGAGGAAAACATTGCTGGGGAGAAAAGGTCTCACCTTGGGAGTTTATGAGAAGAGAGATGCTTATGTGTGGTCTTCAGCCATCTTTATTCTAAATATATATACCCTCTTTTCCACAATATTTTGGGCCAGCTTGGCTAAGTTGCCTCAAGATAATACCTTTGTGCTTGATTTCTTAGTCGAACTTATAATTTTCCTTGAAATAATGTTCAGGACCCTGCTATCTATTTTGGCACCAAATTTTCTTGACAAACTGGGTCTTCTGCATGGGCTGAAAACTGATGGTCCTATTATGTACCTTCTAAATGTCATAGGATCCTTCCCTTATATTACATTAGCAAGATTGCTCATAAGTGTCAATGCAATGGGGGAAGGAAAGACATCAATGAGTTATATCATCCTTCTTAAGTTGTTAAAATCGTTCGAAATCAAACGATACATCAATCAAATCGAAGAGAAGATGTTCTATAAGACTGCCAAGTCGATCATCATTTTAAGATTCGTTTTGAATTTTGGATTAGTCCTATTTATATCACACTGTGCTGCCAGTGCTTGGCTGTTGGTGCAAGAGCTCTCTTCTGTTGGTTGGAGTGATAACAAGTACACATTCAACAATCCCTTGAATCCTTTCAGCTCGAGTAATTGAGTTGATTTTCAAATTTTCAAATGTTTAGATGTTCCATATTTTGCAAGGAACGGATTAGAAGATGCTTCAAACCTACGAAAATATGTTGACTCTCTGCTCTGGGCTGTAACTACTATGTCTGGGTGTACCTTTGGAGATGTTACTCCCAGGACAACCAATGAGGTGCTAGTCTGCCTGATTATCTTTGTTGTTGGTGCCTCGGTACTGGCTAAGGTGTTTGGTGACTTCGCCTCTCTTAATTATCTCCTGAGTATAGAATCAACACAAGAGAAGTGAGTATAATAATTTCTTTTCTTATTCTTTAGGAATAAGTTTGAGCAAGCTTTGAAATTCAGTGAGGTCAATGACTTGTCATCTGAAATTATTGGGGAGATTATTTCATACTACAACCTAAGGGACGAGATTTCCCTGCCAGGTAAATAAGCAATACCATTAGTCTCATTGCTCTAGTAAAATACCATCCTATTTTACAACATTTACCTTCATCTTTATACACGGAGCTAGCTCTGCATATGAACCAAGAGATGATCTCTAAGACGAATATCTTCAATTTTGGATCTCCTGATTTCATCATGGCAATGATAAGGAAAATGAGACCTTTGATTGTAATGGCTGGAGATTGTATTATTCGAGCAGGAGAAATAGCTGAAGAAATGTACTTTATTCAAAAGGGAGAAGTTGAAGTATTGGCCACTGACAATCAAACTCTAATTGCAGTGTTAAAAGAAGGCAGCTTCTTTGGAGAAATTGGTCTTATTCTAACTGGAAAAAGAACAGTCTATGTTAGAGCACTTACCTTATGCATCCTCCAAGTCATGAACAAGAATGACTTTGAGGATCTGATGTCAATCTATCCAAATGAATATCTATTTTTCAAAAAAGTGGCTCGGCAAAGGGTTAAAATATGTAAACCCTCAGATGTTAATAATACCGTAAACTTGAACATTGTCCGCAATAATTTTGTTAGGAGGATGAAACTCAACTGAACTCTAGTCTTGTTGCAAAGAAAAGAGGATCCCTCCTTAAGACTAGTGTGTTGGATACTCCTGGCATGAATAAGGATAGAAGAAAGACTATTCTCTTAAAGGCTGGGCTCACTGAGGATAATGGAGAATTCTACCTAAAAGATCGAAGCAAGTTTTATAACGCAGTGTGGAAATATCTGACATATACGTATTCGACAAATAAAGCAGAAGATCTGGGATTCTTTATTGTTTTTCCTGGTTCAAAATTCTACTTTCATTGGTTTCTTATACTTTCTGTTGCTATTGGGTACAATGCTTTTTATATTCCCTATTCATTGGTCTTCGAATATCATGTAAACTCAGGTAAAATGCTAGGAATTGACCTAGTTATGATGATCATATATTTTCTTGATATCATCATTCATGCCAGAACGGCCATCAAAAGAGAGTAAGCTAATTTTGATATGAATGACTGATTCTAGTGATGACTTTATTACTGATAAAGTTTCAATATATTTCGAGTACTTCTCCAGGTACTTTTTCTATGATTTGGCCAGTTTTATACCCCTTGACTATGCAGTCTATTATTTTGTCTCCCACAATATTGCAGGGATAATCAGAGTAAAAAGCTTTTATTCTTATTTAACTTGTCTAGCTTTTGAGATTGATCAAAATAGGAAGAGTACTCAGGATGTCTTCTGTACTGCAGAGCTCCAGTGGATTCAAGAACCCATACACAAAAGTCTTAGCACTATCAATTCTTTGGTTCTATTTGAATCACTGGCTTGCCTGTATAATGTGTGCTGTAGCGACATATGAATACAAAAATGGCAACTCTCCAAATTTTGTAATTTATCTTGTTGATTTGTTAAATATGGTAGTTTACACTCTACAGCAACTTTACAATTGATGAAGTTCCTCTCTATGAGCAGCCACACAATTTAAAGTATCTGAACTTTATCTATTGGGCTTTAACGGGAACTTCTACGGGTCCATATGGAGATCTCCTGGGAGGGACTATTAATGAGAAGATTGTCGAAATAATTGCAGTTCTGTTCTTTAGGATCAACTTTGCTTTTATTGCAGCAGAAATTGCCAATCTGATTTCTGCTAGCCAGATAACTTACACCCAATATACAGACAAAGTAGAGAATTATACACAATGGATGAAAAATCTCAAGCTGCCTTCAGATTTAAGAGAAAGAGTTTTAGCTTTCCATAATGTAAAGTGGCTGAAGTTTAAAGGGCTGGATGAAAATCAGATCCTCGATGACTTACCAAAGAGTTTGAAGGAAAAGATTACTGAATTCATGCTAAGAGACATGATTAATAAATCGGATCTGTTCCCCCAGAATGATGATGGTTTTATCATGTCATTTATTAGAAAATTTAGCTTCATTCTTATTCCTGTTGATGAATATGTTTTCAGAAAAGGAGAGATTGCTGAAGAAATTTATTTTATTGTTGAAGGAGAAGCAGCTGTATACGACGATGATGAAAAGAATATATTGATCACACTTAAAAAGAGTGCAATCTTTGGAGAAATGGGTGTCATTGATCTTAAGACAGGAACCAGATCAGTATATTCCAAGATATTGTCATTATTTTTTTAGAGATCAATTAAAGCTAAAACAGTACTTAATCTGGCTGTGCTAACTTTGAATGACTTCAGGGAGCTTTGTGAGCTTTACCCTTTGGTATATGAAAAAATCAAAGAGAAAGTCGAAGAAAGAAAGAAATTTAATCAACAGAAAGCCAATCGAAAAGTCGATGAGAATAAGGATAAAAACAAGGAAAGCCAGAAAACTGACAGTCCTGAGTCAAAGGATATAAAAATTGATATAAGTCTGAAGATGCTTAAAGTTGGTAGCAATAATAATATTCCTAGTCTTGCTAATGAAGATCATAACACTAGGAAAGATAATGTCACTTCTATTACAGACCAATTAGCTGGTGAGTTAGATGACATAGCGAAGGATAACGACGACTTGGAAAATAGAATACCCACTAAAACTAATACCGAGTCAGCTAGTCAACTCAAAAGTGGGAAAACTTCACAGAAAATTCACAAGGCTCACACAGTGCATAAGGCCTCCTTGAGCTCAGTCGACTCTTCACCAAAAATGTCATGTGGTGTCTTAAATCCCAAGTTATTAAAGATTCATTCTTATCATGATTCAAGAGACACTGAACAATTTACTAAGACTAGGGGTGGCCTAAACGAAACAACCCCAGACCAAGACAAGAAGAATGATACCTCACTAATCACAGAAGCTGCAGGTGGGGACCAAAGCTTCATTAAATTATTAAATCAAACAACTCCTGAAGAGCCAGAGGCTACTCAACCACCTGTTGATGACAGAATCAGGGATCAAAGCACATTTGAATCAAAAGGATCATTTCAGAGAAGAACAAAGGTCAAACTTCCCCTTCGTAAGATGCTTACGTCGAATCTTGGTACCATCTATGGCGGTCTAGGACTTAACATCCTAGCAAATATGAAGAAGAAACCTAATTGGAAGTACAAGCTCTTTAAGAATATCCATGAATTCTTCCTTTGGTTGATCACAATCTATGTGATTGTCTTCATGCCTCTAGAGCTGGCTTATCGGCAAATCAAGTATGAGGGAATTATTATTGTCATTGAAATTATTACTATGTTGGTTTACCTCACTCAATTCATCTTGGATGTCAGAGTACGATTCTTTATATCGAAAGCCACTGTCTATGATTTAAATCAACAAGCAGTCGCGGTTGAACAGAAGAAATGCCTGTTCACTTTGTTCATGGAGTTTATTATGATTATTCCTTTCTCAATGATATTTGAGAACCTAGACTCAGAGCAGAAGTATGAAAATGCTGGTCTTATAATCCTTCAGCTCACAAGGCTATATAATTGCCAACATGTGTTCTGGATTTTCCGTCTAAATTATTTCCAAAGAATGAGAGGCTTTGTGAACATCATTATCTCCCTTCTTGCCTTCTTCTTATTGAATCATATAGCCGCATGCCTTATGATTGTACTTGGAAACACTGTTGATGACTTTAATAAAACCTGGCAAAGAAAAATCCCAGCACCCCAATTTAACTATCCAGATAATGCAAGACCTTCTGATACACCACCAGCTGATGCAGAGACAATATATGTTTCAGCACTTTATTACAGCCATGTTACAACAGGACATGTTGGAGTAGGAGATGTTAATGGCGTGAATACAAATGAAAAGATCTATACTGTCTTTTTGGTTCAGATTACAGTCATTGTATCCGCCTTTATCTTCGGTAATTTTGCTTCATTTGTGGAAGATATTGTCCCAAAGTACAGAAGAGTTTATGAGTCCAACTATCGAAGGGTTCTACAATTTCTAAAGGCAAATGGCCTAGGAAAATATGTTGATAAGATACATGTAAAAAATTAATGTTGACTGTTTTTAACTCTTTAGAAATATTACATCTCAATTTGGTCTTCTGACAGAGGGAATAAGGAAAAAGAAATGCTTGATGAGCTTCCAAGTACTTTGAGATATGATATCCAGATATTCAGATATGATGATGTTATAAAGTCTTCAAAATTCTTCAGAGGGCCTCAAGGACTGGTCACTAATGTGATCAGGTTCTTCTTCAAAAAATGCGATTATTTGATATTACTTCCGGATGACCAGATAATTACCCAAGGAGAAGAAAATGATAAGATTTACCTTGTGTTAGAGGGAGAGATGGAAGCCGTAAACCCAGACATAGAAAAATATATCACCCTCTATGCAGGAGAGTATTTCGGTGGAATTATTCCGAGGGTAAAGCAGCTCTATGATATCCGTGCAGTGTAAAAATTCATTTTTCAAAGTTCTAATTAAATAGAAAACTCACAAAGTTGGCTGTTTTGGATCATAATTCATATCAACTTCTATGTGATGCTTCGGCAGAATGGGCAAGTTATATTCGTCAATTTTCAACAACTACAAAAACTTTGGAAAACCTGAAGAATCAAATACACAAAATAGCTGAAAGGATTAGAGCAAAGACATCTAGCAAAATGAGTTTAACGACAGAAAGAGATGTCAGTCCCGGAAAGGAAGAACAGAAGAAACCAAACAATCAAACGGAAAAAGGAAAAAAATGGAATCTCGGAGATATTGATGAAGTAATCAAAGAGCTCCCTGAAAAGTATGAGACCATCTCAAGTAAAGGGGTCAGTAGAACCCCAAGCAATGATCCCAAAAATATGTTTCACAAGCACTCTTCAGATCCTAAATTAGTAGACACACAGACAACAAAGACTGATAGAGACAAATCAATTTATCCACAAGAATATGCAAAAAAACCTGAAAAAACCGCCTCTATTCTTGAGTTAGCTAAAATTCCTCATGATGAAGATGAAAACATAGATCCCGATGAAACCCCAATGAAAAGAAGGAAAACTCCCTCAACTCTAGCGTTCACTAAAATTCCAGTACACGATTCTTTGGAAGACAAATTGAAGGGCGGTAAACTTCGAGATAATTCACTGGCAATTGAATCTACTGGAGGTTCCGATAAGTCTAAAAATTTTGCAAGAGGTGTTTCTTTCAAAGAAATTGACTCTGATAGAAATTCACAATCATCAGAAGGCGCAAATGTCAAGAGTATATTAGAAAATAAAGGATCAATAAAATTAATGATGAGCCCAGGAGAATTTTCAACTAGACTGAGCAAGGCTTTCAAAAGGGGAGTGGAAGATGAGGAGGGCAGTCCCACTCCTGTTCGTGATGTGGAAGAAGGTGAATCAAATGGACTGAAACGACAAATTTCTCTCAGAAAAAACAGCGGCAATAAAAAGAAGAAAACAAATCTTCACTTACTTACTAAGATTTTACTTCGAAATATGTATGAAGAATTACTTAAAAAGCAACGATTTTGGCTATATCCCAACTCGAAAGAGAGAATATTTTTTGAAATTTTGCATCTTATAATGATCACCTATAGTTCCATCATGCTACCTATCATTGTAAAGGCTTTATTTAACTGATCTAATTCTGTAGGTAGGATTTCGTCTTCAAGTCAGTGGAATATACATGGTTCTGGAGTGCATTGATTTCTTTGAATCACTTCTCTACAATATAGTTCAGCTCAGAGTAGCCCAATACACAGATAAAGGCTATCTTACACTAAAGTTGAAAGTTGTTGCCAAAAGATACTGGGAGTCAGGAATGATGGTTGAGTTGCTAGGTATGATCCCATTAACCATCATCTTTAGTAATTCTTTTGTATTTTCCATCAATTTTTTAGCAATTTTTGATGTGAAAGAACCTGAAGTTCTGATATCACTCCTTATGCTTAATCGATTATTGCTATTGAGAAGGCTACCCCATATCCAGAATGTTATCACATCAGAATATCCAGACTTCATGAAGTTCCTTACGGTATTCAATCCACTGGCCTTGCTTTTCTTCATTTGGCACATGAGTTCTACAATGTGGATGTGGTTCAATCTTGTAATAGAAGGTGACAGAGAAATCACTTGGTTGAAATTCCTTGAGCTCGGACAGTTCAATATAGTGACGCAATATGCTTATTGTCTTCACTTTACTATGAATATCGCTACAACAACTGGATTTAGTGAACAGATTGTGTACAATAATGGAGAGAGACTAGTCTATATTTTGTTAACCTATGTTGGAAATGCTTTGTTTGCTCTGGCTTTTGGTCTCATGGCTGCAAATACCAGCACCCTTCCAGAAAAATTTGTCTCAGTCTATGATACAATTACAAGGCTGGAAAGAATGTTTGGAAAGGATGGAGTTCCTAAGAAGATAAAACAGAGAGTGGAGAATTACTACACACATGTAGTAAACTCTAATTCTGCAAATACTTCAGAATTCAGAGATTACAAAGGTCTTATCCCAGATGTATTGTTCAAAGAAATCATGTTCGAAAAATCTGATGTTGTGAGGTCATATCCTTTGTTTAAAGATATCAAATCTAAATTATTTATGATTCAAATTCTTGAAGGTGCTGAGGAGAGAGTTTACATGACTGATGATTATGTTGTTTACAAGGTAATAATAGACTTTTTTTTTATTCATTAGGATGATTGGGGTCTTGGAACCTTATTTTTATTAGAGGGAAAATTAATATGTTTTGATTTCAATGAGAAGAAAACTCTAACCGAACTCAAGAGAGGAGATTGTTATGGAGAGCTTGCTCTGGTTGCTCCAACTAGAAGACTTTGCCCGATAACTGCAGGCTCTTTCAGTGTTGTCTCATATTTATCAAAAAGAGTTTTTGATAGTATTCTTAATAAATTTCCGGAAATAGAAAGAGAACTTAAGAAAAATAGTAGCAATGACTGTAATTATCTAACCAATATAGTGAAGAAAAGGTTCGAGAAGCTTGCTGGAAGATCATATAATAAACATTCTATAGCTAAAAAAAGACAAAATCTGAAAAGTGGTTTTGCAGGAAGATTATCTCCAGATGATGCCAACCATGCTCTCCTATTAGATACCGAGGTTCCTATACAAGATTTTAACTTGTCAACAATGCTTCTTGATAAAGATGCTGGCTCAAATTTCCATAGAGGAACCAACCCTGGAACTGTTCACCTCCAGAAGGTCAAGATGATTATTGACGAAAACTATGATTCTGAGGGTAAGAATTGGTTCTAGAAAATAACATCATTTAGTTGATGAGACTATAGGAGATGATGATGTTGATGAAGAAATTGTAGAAGATGATGAATTAGAGGCTCTTGATGAAGGAAACCAGAAGACATCTCTTAGACCGCCCTTAAAACATAGACAAAGAAGATTCAGTAGACTAACATTAGGAGCGGCTAGAAGCTTATCTAAGAAATCTGGATTTACTGTAAAATGGGGTGTGAGCATTACTTAATTTTTTTCCCCCACTTTTCTGTATATCTGGCAGAATATACTATTTGATTCATAATGTAATATTTTTCATAATTGGCTATTAAAGAATTACTGACTAGAGATTATTTTTATTTTATTCCAGGTCTTTTGTATGTAAGATATTATTTATCTAGTGAGGCTCTAAAAAGCGCTCTAGTTATCAGGATTTACTAGACGATTTCTTGTGGAATGGAAGTTTCAAAACTTTTAGAATCATTCAGATTTAAAAATGTAGGAAATTACTTACTCCTTTATTCCTGTATGATTTTTCTATATTTAATTCAATTTAAATAAACAACAATAAAAGTTCATTTTCAACATGTCAGACGGCCAGAAAGGACTAACAAAGTTAGCAAGTAAAATAACCTGATTTCTGCTTAATATCTTAGCATTAAGATCTAATGCTTCTGGCAGACTCAGCAAAATGCGAGATGAGAAAAAAAAGAAGATAACAAATTCAAAATACACTTTTGGTCTTGTCCAGTCAGCGGCTCCACTCGTTTGGTCCACATTGTTCTGTGTTCTAAATGTCTATACCCTTATTTCTGTCATTCTATGGTTCAGCGTTGATGGCTTGCCAACTGGAAGCTTTCTCTATATGGAAGTTATTGTGGAGTTTCTTTTGCTTCTAGAAATTATGCTTAGGATTATCTTTAGACTGATGAGTAAGAAGCTCTTTGAAAAGATACCGTTTTTTCACGTTAATCCAAATGACAGCATGTTTCAACTTATTATTGTACTCATTGCCACCGTGCCTCAACAAACAATATATAGTGCTTTAGAAATGGAGGGGCATATAGATTTAAAGAATCCTCTTTATTCTTACCTCATGTCCGTGAAACTTCTAAGGAGTCACGAAATTGTCAGATATATAGATAGACTACAGGAAAGATTATTCTACAAAACTTCCAAGGCTCTTATCTTTATGAAATTCATTCAAAACACATTTATGATTATGCTTATCACTCATTTCGCTTCTAGTGCCTGGCTTTTCATCCAAAAGATCCAACCAGATGTCGCAGTTGATGATCCCAAATATACAAATGAGCTGAATCCTTTTAAAAGCGGTACCTAATTTTACAACTGAATAACTGTGCAGAGAGGTCTTATTTTGAAAGAAAGAATCTTCTAGATGCCTCAAATCTTCGTAAATATGTTGATTCTTTAGTCTGGTCGACATCTACTATGGGAGGTTGTAGCTTTGGAGATGTCTCTCCTGTTAGTTTTCCTGAGATCATAATTTCCCTTATCATCTTTATTGTTGGGGCTTCAGTCTTGGCCAAGGTGTTCTCTGATTTTGCATCCTTGATGCATCTATTGACGATCAACAAAATTCAAGAAGGGTAAAAAGAGAGATTGCTTTATAATACATTTTTAGAAATAAATTTGAACAGGCTCGGAAATTCTCAAACATCAACAATCTTTCAAAGGATCTCAATCAGAAAATTAAGATTTACTATAATCTATCAGATGAGTTTGCTTTACCAGGTACTATTGTTGATTCTGATTTAATGTATAGTGAAAAATTATGATATCCTTCGAGGTTTGCCAAATTCCCTCCACACGGAAATCTGTTTACATCTTAACCAAGGATTAATCGCTAAAGTGAATCTCTTTAATTTTAGCTCTCCAGATTTTATAATTGCTATAACAAAAAGACTCACTCCAATTATTTGTATGCCTGGAGATTATATCTGTAGAATGGGAGAAATAGCAACAGAGATGTACTTTATCCAGCAAGGCGAGGTCGAAGTAATCGCAACAGATGAGAAGACAACTATAGCCTTCCTAAGAGAAGGCGGCTACTTTGGTGAAATAGGACTTATTCTTACACAGAAGAGAACCGTATACGTAAAAGCAACGACATTATGCATATTGCAAGTGTTGAAGAAAGAAGATTTTGATGACGTGACTCATATTTTCAAAAGTGAGTATAATTATTTGAAAAAAGTGGCTACGCAAAGAGCAAAAGTGTGTGATCCGGAAGATATAGATGAAAAAATGAAGAACAAAAACAGAAAGAGAGCATTCTCTAAGTCAAAATTTTCCAATCTTAACAGGCTACTAACAAAGTCTAGCTTTGGCAAAAAGTTAGAGAATTTGTCAGAAGCAACAATTAAGAAGGGGCTAAATCCTAGGGCAAGGAAGCCAGCTAGAAAGTCCACGATTAAAAAGTATATTTCTGATTATATTTCTTCTGGCAGCCATTTAAATCTTAAGAAAAAGGACGAACAACAGTCCTATATTATTCTACCAATGTCTAAATTCTACAAGCACTGGCTGGCCATTCAGAATATAGCTGTGGCATATAACTTGATCTATGTCCCTTATGCAATTAGTTTTCACTTTGATGCTCAAACCTCCAACCTTCTTGCTTTGGATTTAATTGCTCTGGCTATATATTTTCTTGATATGGTGATTCAGTCGAATACAGCTAGAGTCAAAGGGTACATTAGCGATATTGTAAATATAATATTGATAGTGATGAGGTTATTACAGATAAAAAGGTTATTCGAAGTGAATATTTTATGAATGAGTTCATCATTGACTTGCTAGCTTTCTTCCCTTTTGACTATATAATCTATAACCTTGGCTTTGGGCCTGAATATGCAAGTTGGACTAGGGTAATTGTGTTGAAAAATTATAATATTTCCTAGCTGATTCGCCTGATCAAGGTAACCAGATTATCCAAGATGCTGGAGCTTGTTCGAGAGAAGACTTCTTCTGCATTCAAGATGGGACCTCTGATCATTATGTTCTTCTATCTGAATCATTGGTGTGCATGCATCATGCATATGATTGCTAAGCAAGGCCTGAAAAATAATCCAGACCTTAACATGGTAGAAGTCAAAATTGTTTGCTAATTTTCTAGTTTACATATTATGACACACTGACAAAGGATTCTGAACCTCTAGTAAGCCAGAGCCACTACCTCAAGTATAATAACTTTCTTTATTGGAGTTTTCAGACAGCGACTGGAGGTGCTTTCGGAGATATCATTGCAATTACAATAGCAGAAAAGATTTTCCAAAGCATTGTCTTACTATTCTTCAAAGTGTTCTTTGCGTTTATAGCTGCCGAAGTGACGAACATTGTCAGTTCGATGAAAATTGCCTATACAGAAAATCTTGACAAAATCGATATGTATGAGACCTGGATGGAAAATATGAAGCTTTCTGAAGGCCTCAAAAAACGAGTCAGAAACTATCACGAACTGTTGTGGCTTAAGTTTAAGGGTCTTGATGAAAATCAGATCTTGGCAGACCTTCCAATGACCCTTAGAGGGGAAATAACAGAAAATATCTTATTGGATATGATTCAAGGAGTTGAGATCTTTGTTGGTGTTGATAAAGGATTCATTGCTAGTTTTATAAAGAAATTGAAGTTCCAACTCCTAGGAGAAGGTGAATATGTATACAGAAGAGGAGATATAGCAGAAGAGATCTATTTTATCATTGAAGGGGGTGCGGCAGTCTTGGATCTAGATGAGGAGAAGATTATAGATACTCTTAAGAAAAATGATACCTTTGGAGAAATGGAGGTTATACAAATGAAGGCAGGTACACGATCAAGGTCTATTAGAGCAGTGACAAATCTATCTCTAGCAGTTATGTATCTTGATGACCTTAGGGAGATTTCTGCACACTTCCCCCTTGTCATAGAAAAGATTCAACAGAAAATAGAAGCAAGGCAATTGATGAATCAACAAAGAAAAGAGGAAATTACAAAGGAAACAACAGCATCTTTACAAGTAATCGGTAGTCTTAAGTTAAAGAGTCCAGATGTAAAGCCTTCCCCACCCCCTGAGCTTCAAGAAGGCAGACAGAGAATGTCTCTCTTCAATGTTGGAGTACCTAAGCATTTTGAAACTGACTTACAAGATTCTAAAACGAAAGCCAATGAAGATGCTTCCTTGGTAGATGCTCTGAATAATCTTCTCACAATTGAGTCTAATATTGTACCAAAGAAAAAAAATAGCCCTTATAACTCATTAGCTAGCACAATGCTCAACAATAAAGCCAATGATTCTATCAACCATCTACAGAGCTCCGATACCATTCCAGGTGATGAAAATGTCAAAAGAAAAGACTCTAAACAATCAAGAAGAGGGAATCAACAAATTGAAGAAGAATCCTATGAAAACTCCGAATTTGGCTCAGAACTTACTCTTGACGAATTCATAGAAGCTTACTCCAAGCTACGAACTCCCGAATCAACCAAATCTTATCTCAAACATTTTCCAAGTCCTTCAGAGTATGACCCCTTCAAAGGAAGAAATGACATAGTTCCGAGCATGCATAATCCAAGTAACACACAATATGATGCTATGAAGACAGAAACTTCTTTGCTTGGTGGAGATACCTCTATTAATCCACTCCTTGATGAAGGAGACTTAAAAGCACCGGTCTTTTCTTTTAAGAAAAGTACATCTGATCAAGAAGAAAATTCATCCTTGAAGATTTTAGTGGACAAGCCAAATCAAAATGAATCTAGAAATGATATAAAGCTTTCATTCTGGAAAGATGAGCTCCCAACTGCTAATAGTGATGCTGTCAGAAAACCTGATGATGGGCAACCTGTTGGTATGGATCGAGAAGGATTGGTTCGAAAATTTTCTCGTGAGATGAGGCATTTTGAAGAAATTCAGATGGAAGATGACAATGAAGAAGATAAATCTCCTGAAATCCGTCCTAGAAAAATTCCAAGAGGAAAGATTCAAACAAAGCTTGAGACATTTGATAGCTTCATGTCTAGTTTGAGCAAGAACAAGGCTTATAACAGGTTCAATGAAGTTTTCAAAAAAGTTAGAGGAGGGCTTCTCAATATCATTGTTCTGTAGAATGTTGTCTTTTTGACTACTTATCTCGGGCTAAGGACATTAACATTTACAGGCTTTCCTCTTGTTATGGAGATTATCACAATTACGGTTTATGTGATCGAAGGATTGACTACACTACTGGATAATTATTCCCCAAAGCCCAAGTAATTATCGATAAAAATTATAATATTCTTTAGGAAAGTTGATAGCTTAAAAGATAGTGGTATTGAAGGCCTTCTAGATGAAACAAAGACTAAGAAGAAAAAATCTAAATCGGTAGCTGTCATTTTATTTTTAGGAGATCTCCTGTTGGCGGTTCCATTTTCATTATTTTTTGAACGTAATGAGACTGACGGAAGATACACTAAACCATTTTTGATTATCTTACAACTTCTCAGGTTATTCAGTGCTAAGTTCTTATTTTGGATTTTCGGTTCAAGATATTTTAAGAAGAGGCCAGGTTTAGCAAATGTATTGACAGCTATCTACGGTTTTGCTCTTTTTAATCATATTGGTGGGTGTATATTAATGATCATCGGCAATACAGTCGATAATTTTAATTATACCTGGTTATCAAGGGTCCCTGCTCCTCAATTTACTTTTCCAGATAACAATAGAGATGTTCCTCCGAGCTCAATAAGAACAAAATATGTCTCAGCCATTTACTGGAGTCATATGACAACTTCTCATATCGGTGTTGGTGATATCACAGCCATTTCTCCACAAGAAAAGTTCTTTTGCACAATCATGCTGTATATGAGCACATTTGTTTATGCTTTTCTGTTTGGTAACTTGGTTTCCCTGGTTGATGACCTCATACAAAAATATCAAAAGGACTTTGAGGACAATTATAGGTCTGTCTTGGAATTCCAAAAAAGAGCAAAGGTGGAAAAATATACTGATAAGATCCATGTAAGATAATTTATCCGAAGAATAACTTTGTAGAAATACTTTGATTATATTTGGGAGACTAATAAGGGTTTCGAAGAAAAACAACTACTTGAGGATTTACCTCCTCTTCTCAGAGTTGATGTCCAAATGGCTCGCTACCATGATATTATCATAAAGTCAAGATTCTTCAAAGAAAATGGAGAATTAAATTCTAGTATAGTGAGCTACTTTTTCAAAAAATGTTCCTATATGATTGTAATCACAGAGGATGTCATTCTGAGCTCAGGTCAACAGACAAACAATGTGTATTTTATATTAGACGGAGAAGTTGAAGGCTATGACTCCATTCTAGACAAGACTAGACGTTTTCTCCCTGGTGATTATTTTGGAGGGTACATTCCTGTTATCATACAAATCTATGAATTCAAGGCAACGTAATAATCATATGATTTTTACTCAGCTCTTAGGAAAATTACAAAATTAGCAGTACTCGACGAAAAGAGCTTTAACTTTTTATGTGAAGCAAAGAATGCATGGATTGAAGCCCTGAGGATGCAAAACAGGGGTTATCGAGCTATAGTCAGGCTCCAAAGAGCTATAAAAGGTTGGCTTCAAAATAAGAAAAGTGCACAAAATCCTCAAGAAGATGCAACTTCTCCCTTCAGAGCCATTACAACTGAAAATCCTTTTACGCCTACACCAGGAAATCTTGAAGGTAATACTGACTTTAATAAGAGGGACATGCCCCTCAGAGGGACAGTCAAAAGTATATTTTGTGTCTTTTGTTTTCTAAAATTGTAGCTGGTGGACCTCTTAGAAGTAGAACTATCAAGAATTTGAGGAAATTATTGAAGAAGCACAAGTTACTCCTCCTTCCCACCTCAGCAACAAAGATGATCATGGAAAGTATCCATTTCCTATTGATCCTTTATACAATTTTTGCTCTGCCTATTATTGTTGGCTTTGACTTGAAATTATCAAGTTTCTTCTTAGCAATGGAATATGTAGTTTTGATTGAAGGAATAGTCTACACTATTCTTCAATTCAAAACTGCACAATATGAATCAGGCATCCTGACTCTAAATCCTAAAATAGTTTTCAAGCAATATTGGAAAAAAGGATTTCTTTCTGAAATCATCGGTCAAATCCCCTTGAATTTGATATTCCGTAAGTTTTTGATTGATCATATTGAACTTTAGACTATGCTGGCATTACCCATCCCAGAGTTATAATTTCCCTTCTTAGACTTCATAGGATCATTCTGATTTCGAGAATCCCAGGAATATTATCCCAATTGATCTCTAAATATCCAAAACTAATGAGACCAACCTCTTTTTTGAAACCAATCTTCTTGCTGTCTTTCATATGGCATTTTAGTTCCTTAATGTGGATGTGGTTTAATATAGTGGTAAAAAAACCTTGTGGATTTTTTATGTTTAAAGGTCGAAAAAGAAAATGACTTTGATGTGTATTGGTTGAAGTTCCTAGAACTCGAGAAGAAGCCTATCATCAAGCAATATTTCTATTGTCTTCATTGGACTATGAACATTGCGACAACTTGTGGATACTCTGAGCAAATTATCTATAATGATTATGAGAGGATAGTCTTCATCCTCATGTCATATATTGGAGGTGGTCTCTTCGCCTTGGCTTTTGGTATGATGGCTGCAAACACTAGGGTTTTGCCAGAGCGATATGAAAGAGTTTATGAGACTGTTTGGTAAATTCGACATGAAATTTTGTTGAAAGTTCTAGCAAACTTGAGGGAATTTTCCAGAAGAAGGGTCCAACAAAATTGAAGAAAAAGCTAGAAGTGTATTATGCCTATATGATGGATAGCAATCGCAACAATGCAATGAGCATAGATGCATTGACCAAAATCATCCCTCCAGCATTGGTATTGATTGTAAAAAAAAATGTTGTAATCACTAGGTGGGAGACTTTATATTTGAGATGTCAGAAATTTTATTCATGCATCCAGTGTTTAAGGCTATTGATTCAAAGGTTTGTTTGATTGAGCTTGTTTCAGCTATGACCCATTCATTTTATCTTCCAGGAGATTATGTTGTTCAAAAAGTGACCTATTTTTAATTTTTTGTAAAATATAATAGGAGGACTACGGAACAGAAATAATGTTCATTGTTGAAGGAATTATGAAATGCTACTCAATAAATGAAAGGCAAACTATTCTGAAGCTACAAGCTGGTGATTTCTTTGGAGAAAAGGCCTTGCTTGGAGTCACAAAGAGAATATATCCTATTGTTGCAGAGACCTTTTGCAGCGTTTTCAGTCTCTCTAAAGCTAATTTTGATGCAATACTAGACAAGTTCCCTCAAATAGCGGTTGTAGTCAAAGACATGCGTAAGCTATTTCAAGACATTATTAATATTATCTAGTTGAACGAAGAATTAAGTCTCTTACTTTGGAAGAAGATCCGTCTGTAAAATCAAAACGAAAACAATCCATTAAGATCGTTAAAGAGCAATTGATGAGAGGGCACAGAGATCAGACTTTGTTTGAAAAATTACTCTTAGCTATGGAAATTCCAGTCCGAGAATTGGTTGCTTCTCAAGATAGAAAGATTGATGAAGCTCAATTGATGCAAACTAAGCTTAAAGCATTTAGTATCAAAAAGATCAAATTAATAGCTGGGACAGAAGCGGAAGCGGACGGTATGATTTTATTGCTATTTCTTAATGATAGACTCTGAGGATAGTGATGAAGAATTCAGGAATGAAGAGGAATTTGTTGAAGAGGACGAAATGAAGAATCAGGAGATGAACTTTAACAAAGTTTCCATTCGAACACCAGGCCAAGAAAACCAAAGAAGATATAGCAGAATTGTCTTAGGTTCCGAAAAATCTATTTCTAAGGAAAATGGATTCAAAATTAAATGGGGAGTTAACATCAGTTAAAACTTACAATATTTTTTTAGTATTTTACTTGAGACACGTATTCTCATTATACTATTTTTCTTAGTATTTAATTTGTTTTCTTATTAAAAAGGCTCATTGAATCTAAGTTAAAGATTCTATTAATTGCTATTATTTGAAAATTGTCAGAAAATAGTATTTCAAGTTGTATTCATAGATTTCTTTATAGTCTCAGAGCATAATACCCATCCTTTCTAAGAAGTCGGCCATTTTTTAGCATCTGCTGGAGTTTTGATATCAATGAAAATGATTAATTGATCAAAGGGTTGCCTTTTGTTAGATGTCTTGATATTCACAAAAATTTATGACTCGAAATTAAAACGAACTATATCACAATGATTTTTAAGGCTTTTTGGTGCCGTTTCTGTAATTCAAATTCACAGGAGGGCTATGATTTTTCTATATCTGAATTTGAAATTCTAAATATAGATCTACACTATATTTGGAATTGGCAGGAGACTTGGAACACTGGTTTTAATAGAGCCCATTATTTAGACTTAGCCTCTGAGTTTAAATATAATTATTTATCAATTTGGGTTCAAAATTCTCCAAAAGGTGTCTTTTTTATGGGAGAGTGTACCGAGGGTAAATATCTTGTGATATTGGACCAAAATACTTTAGAACTCAATAACTTCTACCTTGACCAGATCCTGAGCATAACAATCAAACAGAAATGTCCAAAAATAGAGAAGTATTAGCCATTTTACATTATATTATTGGTACGAGAGCGAGTGCTATTTATAGCAGATTCTAAATTTGGCTAAATAAACAAATTAAATTCGTAAGCTCGACAAAATCCGATTCCAATTGCAACCAAAATGGGACGAAGAAAAATCACAATCAAGCAGATCGCTGACCCTAAGCTCAGACATGTATAATATGATTCAAATAACCCTAAAAGAATAGATTACCTTCAATAAACGTAAAAATGGGCTCATTAAGAAGGCGGCAGAACTTTCTTTGCTCTGTAATGTGAATATGCTTCTCATATTCGAAGATGCCAACGGCTCTCTCATACAGTTCTCACGTGACAAGGTTTCAAGCCTCGGACAATTCTTTAGAGAATGTCGATATAACTCAGTTTTAGAATTAACTGCGAGTGACGTACTTAGTTTCTGGTTTGTGACCATAACTTCCTAGTACCCTAACTTCTTCAAAGTTAACCACTACAAAAAAACGAAGGAGAAGGACAAGGAAGATATGATTGCCGAAGCAAATGAAATTCGCGTATATTTTTATTTTTTCGAAGGCTTAAGAGTACTAGCAACAAAAGAATGCCAGGACATACTCCCAATTCTCAGAAACTGAAAATATCTATGGCGAAGAAGTCAAAACTTCCGACAAACTTTCAACAAAAGACCAAAAGTAATATTATTAAACCCGGTTCTAACTTTATTTTAGCCCTGTGGAGTATCAACCTCCCCAATTAACAGCCGTTCAAAAGGACGTCCAGAAAGGAGATGTTGTGCTTCCATCAGGAATAGTTATGACAGAAAATACAACTTCACCTAAAAGTGAAGATGCCAACCAAAAAAAGATTAAAAATAAGTTTGGACTCAAACTTAATATCCAAAAAGAGGAAGAAAAGGTTCAAGCTAATAATACCCAGATTTTGCAAAATATAAGGCAAAGCCCTCTTGTTTATAAACCCACAATAGAAGATCAAATTCGTGCTCCACTCGAAAGAACTCCTGTTGAAATAATCCAGTCACCTTTCTTCGCAGACTCATTCCATCAATTTGGAGGGATGCTAGAGAACTCACCCTTTAAATTCTACAATGCCAACAGCAAGAACAGATATTTGACTCGACTTACCTCGGGTGCTGAAGACTTGAGTGCTGTGCTCAAAGGAACACCATCTTATATTTTCCCTGTCGGGGGTATTACCCCTATGCTGAAGAGTGGAATGGCTTCTGAAATCGATGACAAGTTGCTTGATACAGCCAAAATAGCATCTTTATTAAGTGAATCAAATAGAATATTTACATTCCAGAATGCAACTTTAGATAACAACAATAATAATAGTAATGCCAATAAGGGAGATGGAGGAGATTCCGCTCTAAATACCGCAAAGGAGCTTCAGCACTTGTACCAGTATCAGAGACAGGGATCGAGGGGATATTTTGAGGAAATTGAAACTAATGACGGAAAGATAAATGATCTTGAAGTCAAAAAGAAAGTAAAGGAACATTAGGTTAAGAAGACTATATATTAAGTATCTTGTAAATTATATTACACTTCCCATTATGTGTCTGGTTTGAATAGCGCGATTTGCGCATTGTATGATAACAGATCACAATAGAAGACATGTTGTGTTTAAATTCGTTCAAAGTTATTAAATTAATTTTTCAAACTTGAATTCGTATGTGGAAGCCAAACGAGTTCTTTAGTAAACCTTTAAGTATCCTTCCCCTAAACAAGCTAGATATACAAACTACTATTGAACATTTATCCACTAAATTCAAAGAGCTTGAGAACTCTTACTATGGTAACCCTAAATTAGATTATATTTCACAAACAATAGGCTTTTTGAGAAAGGCTCATAAAGAAAACGAAAAAATCATGAAACAAGACTCTAACCTTGGTTCTGAATTCTTCCATAATCTTCTCAGAGAGCAAGAAAAATTAGAACAAAGTCTTAAGCAATTAAATTACCTTAAAGAGTCCTACAATGACGAAATTTCGAGACTAAGAAGTTTGTTGTTAGAGAGTAATAAACAAAGTCGTGAGGAGGATAGATATGACTCCGTCCATGAATTAAGGGCACTCACACAGCAGAATATTTCTAAAATCAAGGAAAAACTATTTTCTATTGACGAAATGTAAGCTAAAACTTCTTCAAATTTGAAAATTTAGTCATAAACTGGATAGAGCCCTCAACAAACGTATTAGTGCTATTTTCGAAGATGTTCAAACTGAAGCCAATTTAACTTTTGCAAACCTTGGGAAGATTTCAGGTTCGAATTTAACCTAAAATGAGTTCATCCGACTAGAGACAGTTCACAGTCTAAGCAACACCAGCATAAAGAGAATAGAGGAATTATGCAAATCCAATGAAACTATTCTCGAACCCTTGGGTGCCACTATCGAGGCCTCTAAGAAGAAAATTCTTCACTCCTTCTCAGAAGCTGATACTTTGGCAGTTGCCTATACCAAGGAGTCACAAATGCTTAAGGAATATTTTGAACAAGCTAGGGCTCATGTTTCCTCAATATTAAGAGATACAAAGGCGGAAAGTAAATTAGTTTCTCCTACAAGAGAAAGGTTCTCAACCACAGGACAAGAAACAAACCAGAGAATAAGAAAGAGTGCCACTATGCTAGACCAGATTCTGTCTGAATGTGTCCAATCTGACTCGAAAAAGAATAGACTCTTTACATCTATCAAAGAAGAATATGACGGAGCCTGTAATAAGGTCCGTCATTACCTTAAGGATATGGCTGGCACATACGAGCAACTGAGAATAAATTCCCAAACAATCTTAAATAATGTAAAAGATGATACTAGAAGGGAGGATAGAATTACTCGTAGTGCTTCTAACTTCTTCGATAGTAAAGCAAAGTAAATCATTTTCTACTCTCAGTTTAATCAGCATAGTCAACAAAGCCAAGCTAGATTGAAGACTTACCATGACAAAATCACTCCTTTCTACACTCAGAATAATATGGAAACTGTTTCTCCTGTAAGACACTCCTCACCCAGATCTCGTTCTGCCTCACCTCTTCAAAGAGAGCGAGGTTCCGAATATAGAAGGCATATTGTCGGTTCAAAAGAGAATAATGGTGATCTCAGGAATATTGATGTAGACCAAAGATTGGCCCAGGCCAAGGCCGATGTAGAAGAAATAAAGAAAGAATATGACAATTTCATGATCTCCATGAACCAAAAGATTAGCTACCTCAAGATGAGTGTCCGCAACTTTATTATCTCTTCAGGAAAAATTGCTAAGTTTATTTCAGGAAAATCAGCTGAAGAAGAATTTGCACTTAAAGTCTATGAAAATGATAAAAAAGTCTTAGAAAATCATTTAAGCTCCTTGGTAGATCCTAATCTAACTGTTCTAACATTCTAGGCTGAAGTCACTCTAAAACTAAGAGGAACCCAGAGTCCCACAGGAACTTCACATCTTCGCTCTCAAAGCCAGGAGGTCGCAAAAAGAGGTAGAAATATGATTCAATTATGCTAATAAGCTAGAAAAGAGCCCAGCTTCAAAGAAAACTATTACTGGAACCAACTTCTATATCGAGGATTCAGCAGCTCCTAAAGAAGAGCCTGTTAGAGATGAACCAGGGAATAGAATCAGGCAAATGATTGATGACTTTGAAAAGACTCATAATGATATGCTTAATATGAATCAAGGAGCACTAAGGCAGAGACAAGAGTCCACAAATGACTTCCATACAGGTGAAAAGCCTGAAATCTTGGATCACATGAAGAGTGATATCAAGACTCTCAGACAAGAGCTTGCTTCTCTTAAGATCAAATATGAGAAGCTCAGCGCCGATAAAGCCAGACTTAAAGAAGAAAATGCCAACCTACAGCAAAAAGTCAAAGCAAAGGCTACAGCAGATAACTTGGTGAATAAGGTCAAGGAACTAACAGAGGAGAATGAGAGACTTACTAAGGAGAATCTCAAGTGGAGCAAGACAGCAAAGAAGTTGGAATTGAAGGCTGAAGAAAGAAAGAAGAACTTGAAGCAACTGTTCGAACTTCTTCAAGAAAAAGAAAAGGAACTTGCTTATTACAAGAATAATGCTGGTGGACAGTTGAATACCTACAGTGAAAGAATGGAAGAAATAATCAAGGAGAAACAACTTGAACTAGAAACACAATATAAGGCACTTGAGCAACAACTTAAGGAGAAAGATAGCGAACTAAACAGACTCAATGAACTCCTTGCCAGGGCTTCCTATAAGCCACAAATTGATGAGGAAGTGACATCCACAATGAGAAAAGATGAAAAACTTGACGTCTTGACAGAACAAGTCATCGAATATGACAAGAAGAGACAACAACTAGAGGGAATGTTGACTAGTATGAAGGGTATATCTCCTTCAAAAGTCCAAGAAATTAAAGATATGATCGCCTTCCTTAATAGAGAAAAGGAGACTACAATGGAGAAAATCAGAGCCATTAAGGCTGCTAATGAACCCAAAGCTCCAGAATCTAAAGATCTTCCAACTTCTAAATCTTCACAACAGCTCTCATTGAGATCTATCCAAAATGACAGAGATTATTACAAAGAACTTGTCAACAAGCAAGAACTCATAATAGAACAGCTCAAGATTGAGAAGAGACAACTAGAAGAGAAGTATGCAGAACTTACAGAGGATATGAACACTGCAACTGAACACCGCAAACGCATGGAAAGGAACTACCAAGAAAATATTAACCTCTTAAACAAGAAAATCCAAGAACAAAACCTTTACATAGAAGAACTTGAAACCAGCAAAAAGAATCAACGAGGTAGAGAATCCTCCAGAGAGAGAGGAACTCCTATGAAAGAACCCGAAAGTGCTTACAAAGAACTCATAACCCGTGCTTCAGCTCAACTTGATGCCTTAGATTCCAAATTAGACGAGATTGCCGACTTTGTCAGCTCAGGAAAAGAGAGCTTTAGAGGCCTTGAGATCCAACAAAAGGCTGAGAAACTCTTGACCTACATCAAGCAGAAAGAGCTTGAGAGAAGAAGAGAGGAAATCTTAGGTACTCCTAGAAGAAGCCAGAACAATAATCCCGCTCCATCCCCTAGAACAGTTACTAATGAACAAGTCGAGATCCTAAAGAAGCAAAATTCTGACCTTGAAGTCTTGTTGAATAACTATAAGAATGAAATTAAACAGCTCCAAAGAGACAAAGAAGATCTCGAGAATGAACTTTTGCTGAAAGAAAATGAAGTTAAGAAAGCTAGACTTGAAGTCCAGGCTAAGACCCTGACCGTAGAAGAGCACATAAAACAATTGAAGACTCTAGAAGTTAGTAAGAATAAGATCCAAGTTGAATTGGACACTATTTTCTCGAAGCTTTCAGCCATTGCAATTAAGTTTGAGCTAGTCAAGGAAGAGGAAGTCACTGGAAGCTACCAAATCCTAGAAAAGATAGAGGCCAACCTCAAGGAGCACAAGCTTCAGAGCACACCAAAGAAACCTGCACAAGATCCTGAAGTTCAAAGACTTAGGACAGAACTAAAGGATAAAGAATGGGCTCACAAGGAAAAGATTAGAGAGCTTGAAGGCATCAATTCAGTCCTTCAGTCAGAAATTGAGGACTTAAAGAGAGATCAACAAAATAAGGAGCAAGCCATCCAGGAACTCAACGAGAAACTTACAGATATCATCTCAGGACATCAGTCATCTAGCCAAGAAGTTGAAGGCTTGAGGGACCAGATTCAAAATCTTCAAGCCAAGCTCAATGAGCAGACTAACTTGCTGACAATGGAGCGCAAATCTAGAAAGGAAGATGCTTCTACCTTCCAAGGAAAGATGGAATCTTTGAACAAAGAAAATAGAGATTTGATTGAGAAGGTCGAGCTGCTCTCATCGACCATTCAAGACTTGGAAAGAAGACTTGAAGAACAGGAGAATGAATACAGGAGCGAGATTAAGAAGATACAGCAAGAGAAAGCTGCAGATCTTAATGGAAAATTGGCTGAGAAGGAGCAAGCAATTGCTGAAAGCAAAAAGGAACACGAAAGAATTATTAGCGAAATGAACAATACATTTTTGAAAGAGACTGAAAAATACAAGCAAAAGATTGAGCAACTCAACCAGCAGATCAGCCAACTTAAGAACGAATGTGCAGAAATCGAAGGAAAATACAACAGTCTTACTGAAGAAATCGAATCGAAGCAGCACGAACTTCTTGAGACCAAGAAGGCCAATACTGAATTGACTCACAATATAAAGAAACTTGATGAAACTCTCAAGACTAAGACAAGAGAAAACGAGACTCTTAAGAGTGAGCTCGAGACTATGAAAGCCACAGTCTCCTCTTCTTTCAATGACAATGAAAAGAAGATTCAACAACTCAGCCAAGAAAAGAAGAAGCTTCAAGACCAATTGAGTGATTTGGGTCAGGAATTAGCTGATGAGAAGGCTAAGGGATCAGAACTCAAGAAAGCTAATACTACATTAACTGCAAAATTAGAGCAAATTAATCAAGAATTAGGAGAACTTCAGACTTTAACTGAGAAGAAAGACCAACAGATTAAGCAATTGACACAGAAGATTAAGACTCTTGAGGCCGAAGCATCTAACTTAGAGAACCAATTAAACGAAGCCACTCATAAGTTAGAGGCTGCTAACAGTACGTTGGAGAAATACAAGGCTTCTTTGGGTGAAAAAGATAAAATTATTGCAAGACTGAACCAGGAAAAGAATAAAATAGAAGAAGAGAAATATGAAATTGAGAATAAATATCAGAGCGAAATCAAGAATGCTTCAAACAAGAAGAGTATTCTTCAGCACGAAATTGAGGAGCTTCAAAAGCAAAACGAGTCCTTCTTAAAGCAGATTGATGAATACAAGGATGATAAGGAAAGACTTGAAGATGCTCTTAACGAAGCTGAGGCAAGATATAACAGCAAGCAAGCTGAGCTTGATAACTTTATTGAGAAGAACAATAAAGTTCTTGCTACGTTAGAGAAGAATCTTGCAGAAAAGGAGAGAAAAATCACAGAACTTAACCAAGAAATTGAGAACCTTCAGCATCAAGTCGAAAACTACTCTGAGGCTAATCAAAGATTGAAGGAAGATTTGGATCAATCCCTCAAGCTAAATAGTAAACTGGCCTCTGAAAAGGAAGCCTTGAATGCAGAGAGAGCTCTGGTCAGCAAGAAATCTAGCGACGCTCTAGAGGAAATCAGCCATAAGATCTCAGAATATGAGTCCAAATTATTGAATGCCACTACCCAGGTCAGAGGTCTTGAAGATCAACTTAATGAGGCCAAGAGAGAGTCTGACTATCTCAAACAGCAAGTTGAAACTAAGGAGAAGAAATTAGTAGAACTTAACAATACCCTCTCTACTTTAGAAGAAAAATACAATAATGACTCTGAAGCCTGGTCCAACAAGAACAAGGAACTCGCCAAGACAGTTTCTCAACTTGAAGAAACCCTCAAAGCAAGAACCAATGAGATCAATGCCCTTAACAACAAGCTCAATGATGCTAAGGAGAATATTCAAGCTCTGGAGACTTCCATCAGAGATCTGAATAATAAGACTCATAACATGGCCGAGCAACATGAGGAACAGATTTCTGCCCTTCAACAAGAATCCTTGGAGAGGGAGAAGAAATTAAAGGAGAAGATTTCAGATCTCGAGAATGAAAAGAATGAATATGAGAAGGAAAAGCTTGCCTTAACTTCTCAGTTTAGCAATCTTGAGTCTCAATGCAATCGCCTTAGGGAAGATCTTGAAAAGGCTCAGAATACTCTCAAAGAACAAAGAGAAAATGCTCATAGAGAATACAGTGATCTCTCTAATGAGTACAGTGCTTATAAGAAAGAAAAAGAACAACTTATCCATTCTAAGGAAAGCGAAATTCATGATCTAAAGGGCCAATTACATGAAAGGGAAACTGAAATTGAAAACTTGAGGATCGGAGGTGACAAGAAAGTTATTGAGATCCAACAAGAACTTAATACTAAGCAGGAAGAACTTAGAAAATTGCACCAAGAATACGAAGAACTTTCTCAGAGGCTTACAAATACTATTAAAGAAAGAGATAATGAAATAAACAGACTCAATGAAGAAATTTCTAACATTAAGTCCCAACTTATTGATAGAGAGACTGAAATCGAGCATTTGAAGTTGGGAGGAGACGAGAGGGTCAACAAGCTCCAAGAAGAACTGAACAAAAGAGCTGATGACATTAAGAAATTAAATCAAGAGCTTGAAAATTCTCAATCTAAGTATAACAAGTTGCAGGCTGCTCATACTGAGCTCCAGGAGCTTTATGAAAAATCAGAAGAGCAAAGGGACGCGATGGCTAAGCAACTTGAAAGATTCAACAATCTGGATGATTATGAAGAACTCTTGTCCAAGTATAATCATTTACAAGAAAACTATCGTGCTCTCGAAGCTCAAAGAAATAGTCTCGCTAAACAACTTGAAGTTTTATCCGATTTAGAAGAAAAATATAATCAATTAAGACATGATTATAATGCTTTGGATTCTGAATATCAGGCTTATAAGGATAAAGTGTCTAAGGCCCAAAGTGAGAAATCTAAGGCCGATGAAGTAAAGGAAACAGTCTCTGATACTAAGAGTCAGCAAATTATTGAGGATCTTAAGACTCAAAACAATGAGCTTTTGGTTGCGATAAATTCCCTTAGCACAGGAAATCAACAATTGAACAATAAAATTAAAGACTTTGAAGCTGAAGTGTTTGCCTTGAAGACTACAAACAAGCAACTAAAGGAAGAAATTGAATTCTTGAAAGATGAAAATAAAAGAATTACTGAGGGAAATGTTGCTCTGAGCCAAGAAGTCACTGTTTATAAGAATGAAGTCAACCAACTTCAAACAAAATCATTAAAGATACAGCGAGACAACGATTCCCTTGGCAGACAGGTTGACGAACTCATGAATGAAAGGAGAGCTCTCAATGCCAAAATTGAAGAACTTAGAAAAGAAAGTGACAAGAAGCTGTCAAAGAACGAGGAGAACGCAAAGCTTCTGGCTAGAATCGATGAATATAAAGCACAAGTTACCAAGCTGAGCACCGAAAATGAAACATTGAAGACCCAAATCGAAGACTTAAAGGAAGACAACGAAGAACTTAGAAAGAACAAGATGTTCTTACAGGAACAAATTGTTTCCCTATCAAGCAATACCGCCAAGGCCAGACAAGACTCAGAAAAGAAATCAAGATCAGAGCTAGACAGACTCAGGGATGCTATTCGTGCCGTCACTGAGACTAAAACCTACGTGGACCTTGGACTAACAATCCCTAATAATGCTGAAATTGAAGATATTGTGAAAGTCATAATGAAAGGAATTAATACCAATGAAAAAGACATTGAATCTCTTAAAGCAGAGATTGAATCTCTAAAGGCAGCTCTAACAGAAGCTCAATCTATCAAGAGCACGGAAGCATTGAAGGGTCTGGAAGGAAAAGAGGGCAGACTATTTGAAGAACTTACTCAAAGACTTATTAAAGTCAGTTCTGAATTAGAGAGCATTGTTAAAGAGGCCCTTCCTGATTTGAACATTCAAAGAACTGAAATCAATCAAAAAGGAGAATTGACACAGGTCGAAAAGAAGATCTATAACAATCTTGCTTCTCTTCGTGACTTGATTAGAGGCTTGATGAGCAAATCAGGCAAGTTAGAGGAAACTCTACAAAAGAAGGAACATGAAGTGGAAGAACTCAAGCAATCCATTTCTAAGGAAAGAGAAAGACTAACAGACTATAAGGAAATATCATTCAATGTTGCTGATATTGATGAAGTCAAAGTCAAATCTTTCTTAGATGTACCCCGTATCTTTGCTATTTTAATTTTCTAGGACTCCTATAAAGTTGACAGAAAGAGTGAAACATCCGAAATTGAAAAGGACGTAAACCGTGTTGTTTATGATTTCTAATTTCCTTAGGAAGAATATATTAGAGGACTGAGGGATCAATTAAGGAGCTATCAGGACGAATGTCAAAAACTGGATGATTTGAATAAGCAAATAGCTAGTGATCTTAATGTTATGCAATTCAAGAATGAGCAATTGCAGTCAGAGATAGAAGACTTAACTGATATGAATAACAAAATGTCTACACAGGTAATATATCAATTTGATCTTTGTAAAGAGGTAGCTTGCTGCTCTTAAGAAGGAATATAATGACTTACAAAAGCAACAACTTGACCAGGTCGCAAAGGAGGTTAAAGCTCACTTGAGACAGACATTTATCAAGTTTATGGAGAGTGTTGCTATAAAGTAAATCAAAGAATAAGTTTATCTAATTTGATAGTGGACCTGATGCTAAGATGTTATTAGATATCCTTTTATCTTTGTTTGATATGACGGATAATGAGAAGAAGGAACATTTGAATTTCCTGAAAACTAAAGCGAAAAAGGGTGTTTTCGGTACTCTTTTTGGAAAGTAATTCAGAATCTTATCTATTTCTATCTAAACTGTTCCTTCTTTGTCTCTATAACTCTTTTTAAATCATCTATGTATGCACCATCATGTTTTGCTTCTCATCTAATTATCAAAAAAACTTAATAGAAAATCAAATTAATTATTAAAACAAGAATAATGTTAAGACTTGCTGTCTTCTGTCTTTTGTTGCTTTCTGCCTGTTATGCCCTCAATGCTCCAGGCATCCAAGAGGCAATTGAATGCATTAATGAAATGCAAAACCTCGAGAACGCTGTCCTGGCCGTCAAGCAAGCCTCTGATCTTAGAGATAGTGATCTTACACTATCAAACCTTAAGGAACTTCGTCACGTTGTCAAGAGATTCAACCGAGCTTGTGAATATGGTGGAGATGCCTTTAGAGCTAACATCTATTCCTTCACTCCCAATGATGACCTAATGACTTGTGATGAGTATGTTGAATTGGTTGGAAGTTTTCTTCTCAGTAATGAGGGAATTAGTTATAGGAAGGCTAATGTTTATGTTTTAACTGCTGGTCACATGATTGCCATGGCCTACCAACTTCAATACACCTGCGAGAAAGAATCAAGAGTTCAACAAGAATATTTCAACGGAGAAGAAACTGTAAGCTATGTCAACGGAGAAGCTCTTGAACATTATAATGGTGAGGAGGCCTCTGATGATGATGTTTTTTATGTCTATGAATAAGTAATTATCAATTGAGCATACTATTTTCAAACCCAATAGTATGAACAAGGGTTACTCCTAGTATGAAAGTATTCACTTACCATGAGATCAACAAATCCCCTACTTTCTTTCTATAAATGAAAAAGTTTTGCAGCTGAAATAAATCATTCCCCTCCAGCTTTTTTGAATTCTAATATGTATAATTGTTTTCTTTAGAGCCATAGTATGGGATACCACTAGAAATAGTAAAGCACGTGTATCCCTGTGCTCTAGCTCTTGACAGATTAGTACTAGAAAGATAAAAAGGACTTCTGTTTTTTTTGATAATTGCAATAGTTAATTTTATTTGAATCCATGTCGAAAAAAGTCTCAAATGTTGATCCCATATCACTTCTCAGGGAGTACATAACAGGAAATAAACCAATAAAGCACTCTGAAGATACACTTATCTTTGGATCCACCAAACTTCCTTTAAGCACACCCACAGGTAGCAAATATCAAACGAAACATGAGAATAATAGCCTGGAATCCCAAGATCACAGGAAAACAATATACCTTAGGAGATCTTTGGCTCTTCCTGGACTCTCAATTGAATCCTGCCAATTATCCTGAAAATAAATACTACGAACTTCAAACTAAATATTCCCTCCAAATTGTGAGTAAAGTGGATAGAGGTTCCAAGAGCTATATCATGATATAATTGAATAGACGAAATTATCAACTACTTTACTGGCAAGATTGAGGATTCTGAAGCAATCAACCCTGAACTAAAGTAAAAATATATACAATGGTATTTAATTTCTCTAGAGCTACTATCAAAGTTACGAAAGATAAGGAAAAGGATAAGAAAAAAGATAAAGAAAAAGAAAAGGATAAAGCAGCCGGAAAGAGTATAATTTGAATTGTTTTTCCTTATATAAGAATATGAAAGTGACCCTTATCTGAGGAAAAAGGTCAAAACTGATGAGGAAGGAAATGTCATTGAAGAGGAGGTCAAGAATGAAGCTGGAGATAAAGATGAAATAACAAAAAATTCTGATAGCTACATGAGAGTACTCCATTGGGATTTTTTTTGGACTTTTAGGAAAAAGAAAATCTCAAAATGATTGATCTATTATTCAAGCTCGAGAGACCTATTGATTCAAAGAATAGAAGCTTAAGAAAGATTAACAAAGTAATAGAGGCAGAGAGGATATAATTCATTAGTCTTTTAAATCTGTGTTGGATTATTTCACTCAAGAACCAAGACCTGAACAGGACAGGTACTTTGAATAGAGTCTCACTTACAATATATAGAGCTGGAAGTCAACAAGCTGCTCCTAAAAAGAACACAAATATAAGCAGACTTGATGATATATTAAGTATGGGAGGTGGTCTCGGTCAGTCAAATCCAATTATCTTAGTACTTCCAAATGCCACACAAGGCAGTTTGTCTATGGAAAATGCAAAGGCTTTCTTAGAAAATGGAGTGTATTTGTATCATGTGTTATTGTGATAGTATTAGGTATAACGATCCAGTCAAGCTTCAAGTTGAAGGAAAAGAGAAGAGAAAGCAAACTATCTGTAGAGAAATAAATGGAAGAAAAGTCTATTTCGATATCATGGGAGATCCCAACACCATAAAGAAAGAAAACCTTTGGTATCCAGAGTATCATCTTTACTAAAATTTGGTTAGGCCAAGAGTTGTTGCAATTTTTGTAACCGGATTTACTCATCAGTTCCAAGGATGGCCTGATGGTGACAGAGTTCCAGTACTTTTGAGCAAGAGTAATAATATTATAACAACCACTAAGGATTTAGAAAGGGCATTCTACATGAAGTATCATGATATGCCTACACATGAGAATATCAAAAAATGGAATGTAAAAGCCTTAGAAGTAACCTTTAAGTTAAAAATATAACGTTTCAAGATACATAGAACCAAGAGATTCTTGGACGCCACAGTTAAGAACCAATTTTGGGAAGATTTAGAACTTTTCCTTCTTCAGCCTCCCAAGTAATTAAGTGTACTGTTATATACTTTGAAAAATTCTGTTGTTGATTGTCAAAATTCCCTAAATAGTTTTAAAGAAAAATTATTTAGCGATGTACGTCGCCATCCTCGCTCTATTCTTCTGCCTAAGCAACGCATTAGGGGAAAAGTTCGCTCAAGACACTGATTCTTCATCTATTGATGGGGTTAGATTCTTAGAGACCTTAGTTTATCCATATAAAACGGAGGTTTGTAAGGCAATTGATCCTGTTACAGATTATAATGTCACTGAAGTAATTAATATCGGTGCTTCGATTACAAAAAGCGAAGTAAGAATTGTATTCCATCAATTTGATTTTAGATCCGTTGCTTAAGGTACTTTGAGTTGGAGATCAGTAGTGAGCAGACGAAACATCTCGTTGCTGAAGTTACTTTTGAGAATATCTCCTTGGCTGCCACCTCTACACCTCTTTTTCAGATGGCAAAGGATAGATTGCCTTATGTATTCTATAATACAAATGGCGACCCAGAGAATACTGATGATGATATTGACTTGAACGGTATGAGAATAGGAAATAATGAAATGAAGCTATAGGATATTATAACAGGAAAACATATCACTACCTCTTCATCAACAAGGCCAACTTGACCAATCCCAGCAAATTGTATTAATTTCCAAGAATATAACTAATTTTTAGCTATTTTTCTATTTACAACTTCGCTAGCTCTGTGGATTCTTACCAACCTCTAACCATGAAATATACTTTCCAATTGACCCCAACAGGCAAGAATTATTAAAGTCCTTTTAAAATGAATAGATGATTTGGTCTGTCCTAGGTCTTGTAGTCATAATGGGAGATGTGAAGAAGGTAGGGAGCGTATTATTTGAATAATAGATAGGGAATTGTATATGTAATCAGGGCTGGTTTGATTTGGATTGTTCGGTTCCGGCTCTTCAGATGAAATTTGAATCAACAGTTGGAAAAATTGTCGAACCTTATACTTGGACATATTTCTATTTTGTCATTGATGGTAGTCTCCTGATCAATTGTAATAACAGAATTAGACCTTACCAATGATGTTAAAATTACTTTCACGAAGCAAAGAGAAGGGGATGTTGTTATGTCATTTATGTATAATTCTCCTTCAGAATTCTATTTGACCAATGAGGTTGTTACATCAGGGAAATATCAATTGTCTCATTCGGTCACTTCAGGCAGCATCTACTTGAGTGATAAATCCGTTAAAAGATATGACGGCTACACGTTTTTAATTGGGGCTCGAAACAGAGGAAAAGAGAGGAACTTTGTCCAAGTTAGATATGAATATGCAGGTAAATGACCTCTAGCTGCCGAGATAAATGTATAGATGATGTATCTATTGCCAGAACTACAATTATGTATGTAATGATTGGTCTTTCGACTGTGTTGATTATTTTGTGGGGAGTCATTACAGTTATCAAGTACAAAGTACATCGTGAAAATGAAATGCTGCAAGCTATTCAACTCGCAAATGCAAGAGTATATTATCAACAGGCACTTCCTTACTATTCTTAGGCCCAAAGAGAAAGTATTTCTAAAGAGGACTTAGACAAATACTTCCCTAAAACACCTTTCAAGGAACTTAAAACAACTTTCGAGCAAACAATGTAAACAAATTGAGTGTTAGCATTAATTGTTAAGGTGCTCAATCTGTCTGGATGACTTTCAAGCAGATACTATCTGCCGTCAAATTTATTGTGAACATATTTACCATGATACTTGTATAGAGGCCTGGCTAGCTAACCATAACGTAAGAAGAGAATATTGAATATTAATGGATTAGAGTTGCCCTAATTGCAAACAAGAGATCACAAAAGAGGCCATTACAAACTTTTATAAAAATAATAAGGCTCCAGAAGATGGCCTAAAGGTTGATGAGACTCCAGAGGCTAAACAGGCTGAGATAAATGTGCTTAGTTCTGAACAACCCATGACTGTGAAGGATATTGAAAAAGAGGAGATCGAAGAAGAAGAGAAGAAAGAAGATCTTTCTCATGAAGTTCAGCTACACAAAGAGGTGCCAGATCTATTGATCGAGAATGAGGATGAACTTGAAAAAGACAATGATGGGGGAATGAACTTTAAAACCCTTTCTGAAAGCAAAAATATAGATATGAAGATTTCAAAGCTTGAAATATCTCAGTTAAGTGAGAATAAAATACTAGGACTGAGTTCTCGGGTTTCTACAGACCACAACATTTCCAAAATTCATAATGACGGTACTAATGAAATATCTCTTGAATAAATCCGTGTAAAAAACTAAATGTGTTGTAACTTTAATAATGTAAGATTCATTTTAATTTACTGTGTATTTCATCCTTACTATTTCTTTGTCCTCCCTTGTGGGATGACCCCTGAACCTGACTCTCATATAGAATAATCTTAATTCCTTTTCTTTACTCAAGTGAGGACCAAAATATGAACTACGATTTTTTATCCAAGAGTGGATTAATTTCTTAACACATTAGCCTAATCTCTTGTCATAGATACCCTTATAATCCTTATAATAATGCTTCTTCTAGTTTGTTTGTTGAGATATCAAAGTTTTTATAGAATAGGGAGAGTATGACTTAGGATTTTGTATCTTTATGCATTGTAAACTCTAACGGAAAACCAAAGAAACTAATTCTTCATGCTCTTTATTGCTCTTAAGATCTATCAACAGAATTTAAAAATAAATCTCTCTTTGTTGCTCGAAAATAATGAGTATTTTATTCGCACTGAAAATAGGGGTATTTTCCCTTGTTCGACTTAAAAATATTCTAAAGTCGAGCAAGAATTAGATGTGAAAATTGGCTTGACGGTAGTAGCGACAAATGCAATGCAAAGATACTGTACTTTTAAATAAAATAAAAAGTTAGTCCTATTAATCCTATCATCTGATTCAATTCTTAGAGCTATTTTTAGTCCTCATCTTCCCTTTTCGGCGTAAAAAAGTTGCTTCACATGAAGAAATCAGGGTAGACGTGAAAATTAACTACCTGAGAGATAACATCTTGAAATCTATCCAGAAGCCTCAGATCTAGAGTTGATGTTTGGTCTTGAGAGAGCCGCTATAAGACATTTTAAAAACAAATCATTCAAATGTCTATTTTCAACTTTACGTTTAGTTGATATAAATACTTATATAATAAATATTAACTAGATAACCAGAAATGTTCAAGAAAAAACTTTATAGCTTTTTGTTACAAAAAAATCCTCAATCTTTCTCCGCTATCTTAAATCCACAATCAAATTACTATATATTCAAATCCTTAAACCATTTAGCTTCTTCTAATTTTGGCTGTTGTTCAAAAAAAGAGCTTACCAAATTCAACTCTGACCAAGAAGAGATCATGAAATCCATGCCCAATCAAATTTCTCAACCAACTCTTCGTAACACCAAAATCAGAGAGAAATACTCTGAGGAATTCGACCGAACTCCCCACTGTTCAGGATGTTCAAAATGTGGAGATTGGAAACGAGACACTCCATTGATGACTATTCAGGAGGGAGTTCGTGAAGCGTTAAGATGCCTTAAGTGCAACGACGCTCCTTGTCAACAAGGCTGCTCCACTACCATTGATATCAAGACCTTCATATACAACATTCAAAATAAGAATTGGTATGGAGCTGCTAAAGTCATCCTCTCAGATAACCCCCTAGGCCTCACATGTGGACAACTTTGTCCTATTTCCGAGCTTTGTGCTCGAAACTGCAATGTTAGCCATACAGAACAGGGTGCAATCAAAATTAATCGTCTTCAAGAACTTGCTGTAAGAATCTTTAAAGAAATGGGTGTACCTCAAATCAGAGATCCATCTCTGAAAAACTTGCCACCTTCTTATAAAACGCCTATCGCTTTGATAGGAGCAGGACCTGCTTCTCTTAGTTGTGCTTCATTTCTG
>Ga0065720_1002683_pt1 | contig 74461 bp, 71 predicted proteins | sample Thericmetagenome_FD_59107 | JGI IMG/M metagenome (GOLD analysis project Ga0065720, IMG submission 59107) | Thermophilic microbial communities from the Joint Bioenergy Institute, California, USA of rice/straw/compost enrichment - eDNA_2 v2... | ecosystem: Engineered > Solid waste > Grass >...
GGGCGGGAGCCACAGGTGCAGCAGCGAGTAGTACACCGGCGGGTGCTGGTCGACCAGCAGCACGTAGCTCCAGATCGCGTCCAGCGGCTGCACGGCGAGCCACCAGCTGAACGCCTCGTCCACCCACAGGCTCTTCTCGGCGATCCCGACCAGGCGCAGCACGAGCGCGCCCACGGTCACCGCGACGACCGCTCCCACCCACCACGGGCGGGCCGCGGCGGGTGCGGCGTGGGTCATGCCCGCCCCGGCCGCATCACGGAGACCGCGTCGGCGCGCTCACCGACCACCAGGACCCGCCCGTCCGGTGCGACGGCGATCGCCACCGGCCCGGCCGGGGCCGCGACCGGCTCCGACAGCGACCGGTCCCCGGTGGTGAGCACCCGCACGAAGTCGCCGTCGCGGCCGGTCACGTACAGCTGCCCGCCGTCACGGCTGAGCGCGATCCCGACCGGGCTCGGCCCGATCGCGACCGTCCCGATCACCGCGTTCGTGGCGGTGTCGAGGATCGAGACGGTTCCGCCGTCCTGGTTGGTGACGTAGAGGCGGGAGCCGTCCGGGCTGACCACCGCACCCAGCGGGGCGTCCCCGACCGGCACGGTGGCCACGACCGCGCCGGTCTGCGTGTCGATCACCGAGACGTCGTCGGTGCCGAAGTTCGGTACGTAGAGGCGGCGGCCGTCGGGGCTGATGTCCATGCCGTACGGCTGGTCGCCGACCTTGATCGGTCGGCCGATCCGGCGCGCGGTGGCGACGTCGATCGTGACGATCTCGCCGCGGTCGGCCACCCCCGCGTAGAGCCGGGTGCCGTCGGGGGAGAGGGCGATGCCGTCGACGAACCCGCCGATCGGCACGGTCGCGGCGACCGTGTTCGTCGCCGCGTCGACGATCGTGACGGTGCCGGAGCCGGTGGTCGTGACGAACACCCGGCTGCCGTCGGCCGAGACCCGCACGCTGTTGGGGAGGTCCCCGACGGGGATCGGCGCGGCGACGGGCTCGCCGGTGGCGGTGTCGAGCACGGAGAGGGTGCCCGCGTCCTTGTTCGTGATGTAGGCGCGGCTCCCGTCGGGGCTCAGCGCGATCTCGGCCGGTGCGGCGCCGGTGGTGAAGGTGGCCACGGTGGTGAGCACCGGCCGGGCCGGCGGCTGGAAGACGAACAGCGCCAGCATGATCACTCCCGCGACGGCCAGCGCGGACAGCACCGACCCGATGACGATCAGCAGCGGGCTCGTCCGCTTGCGCCGGCGCGGTGCGCGGTCCGTCGGACCGGAGACCGCTGCCTCGGGTTCGAAGCCCTGCCCCGGGAGCACCGGCGCCGGCGTCGGCCGGCGGGGGATCGTGACCACGGTCGGGTCCGAGCCGGGATCGGCCGGCCAGCCCGCCGGCCGCGGTGCTGGGCCGGCGAGCTTCCAGGTCGGCCCGGCGAGCGGGTCATCGCCGAGGTCGGTCGGACCGGTGGTCGCCGGGGCGACCGGCGGATGCGGGGTAGTGGCCGCGGTGGCGGGGGTCTCCCAGAACCCCTGCTGGGGTGCCTCGGGTGCGGGGGGGCGCTCGGTCGGCTCGGGCGGTGCCGGCGGCTGCACCTCGGTCGGCGGCTCGGGCACGGCGACCGGGGTCTCACCGGACGCCGTGACGGTCTCCTCGGCCGGCGCCTTGCTCAGGGTGACGCGCGGCCCGGACGAGTCAGGCCCCACCGGGCCGGACGGCGTCCCGTCGGCAGCCGGGACCTCACCGGACGACGTCACGGTGTCCTCGGGCGCCGAGTCCGCGCCCGAGGACGGGGCAGCCGCGACCGCGGGGGCCGCGACGGACGGCGTTTCGACCGGCGGCAGTGACGAGGCGTCGGCGGTCGTGGTGGGCGGTGCTGAGCCCGCAACGGGGCGGAGCGCGTCGGCGGTGAGCGTCGACTCGGCGATCACCGGCGCCACCGCGGGCGCCACGGGCGGGGTCCAGGTCTCCAGCAGCTCCCGGGCCGCAGCGGCGAGGGCGCCGCAGCTGTCGTAGCGGTCGGCGGCCTTCTTCGCCATGCCGGTGGCGATGATGTCGTCCAGCCCCGGCGGCACGCCGTCGGCCAGCTCCGACGGGCGCGGGATCGGCCGGTTGAGGTGCGCTTGCAGCTGCCCCAGCAGGTCGTCGGCCAGGTACGGCTTGTGGCCGACCACGATCTCGAACAGCAGGCAGGCCAGCGAGTAGACGTCGACGCGGTGGTCCCACGGCTCACCGACCATCCGCTCGGGCGCCATGTACGACGCGGTGCCGAGCGCGAGCCCGGGCCGGCTGAGGGTGGAGCCGCCGATGTTGGCGGCCACGCCGAAGTCGGTGAGGTAGGCGAACCCGCGCTCCACCACCTGCTCGGGTTTGCCGACGAGCAGGATGTTGGACGGCTTCACGTCCCGGTGGACCAGGCCGTCCTCGTGCGCGGCGTCGAGGGCGTCGGCGATCTGCGAGACGATGTCGACGGCGCGGGGCAGCGTGAGCGGCCCCTTCCTGAGCACGGTGCCGAGGTCGACACCCTCGACCAGGCGCATGTCGATGTAGAGCTGGCCGTCGATCTCGCCGTAGTCGTGGATCGGGACGACGTGCGGTTCCCGCAGCTTGGCCGCGAGCGCCGACTCGCGCTGGAACCGGGTGCGGAACTCCTCGTCGGTGGCGAGGTGGCGGGGCATCCGCTTGATCGCGACGACGCGGTTGCGGCGGGTGTCGTAGGCCCGGTAGACGACGCCCATCCCGCCCCGGCCGATGACCTCGTCCAGGCGGTAGTGCCCGAACATGCCGATGATGCGGGTCGGCTCGTCGGCGGCCGACCCGCCCGTGGGGCCCACCACCGGGTCAGCACCCATCCTCGATCCCCTCCCGATCCGGTGCGCAGCCCGTGGCGAAGCCGCGCGTCCGGGTCGCCGTCGCGTCCGGGGCCAGCAGGGTCACCAGCCGGTCCTCCAGCGGCCCGGCCAGCGCCGCGATCCCGGCCCCGGTGAGGTGAACGCCGTCGCCGAACCGGGGCGCGCCCGGCTCCCCCACGGTGCGGCAGTACCCGACTGGGCACAAGGGCCCGTCGGGGTCGAACCGGACGAGCGCGGCGTGCGTCGCCACCGCCTCGACGAGCAGCGCGTCGAGGCAGCTGCTGCGGGCGTCGGCGGACGGACGGCCGGTGTCGGTGCCCAGCGCGGGGACGAGGACCGGACGGCCGGGTGCGCCAGCGGTGAGCGCCCCGACGGCGTCGGTGACCAGCGCCCGGTAGAGCGCCCGGAACGCCGGGTCGCACGGTGCCGGCAGGGTGCTCGGCGCCCGGCGCGGCGCCGCGTCGGCGGACAGGTCGAGCACGACCGCGACCGGCCGGGTGGCGGCGACCGCGGCCCGCCAGCGGGCTGCGGTGCCGGTGCAGTCCGGGGCCGGTAGCGGGGCCTGGGCGAGCGCGGTCGGGCGGCTCGGCGAGTCCGGCACGGGCGGGTCGGGCAGCAAGCCGCACCCGGGGCGGGTCGCGTCGACCACGGAGAACCGCGACGCCGCGAGGGCCGCGGCGGCATCGGCCCCGCTGGAGCCGCCGAGGACGAGGACGGCGGGTCCGCCGGTGCTCCCGACCGGGCGCCGGTCAGCGAGCACGACGGTCGCGGCGAGCCCGGCGACCAGCGCGGCCGCGAGCCCGGCCCGCAGCACCGCGCCGATGCGGGGCGGGTGGCCGGCGGCGGCGTCGCGGCGGCGGCGCAGCAGGCCGTCCTGCACGAGGAGGCCGAGGAACCAGGCCAGCGCGGTGCCGACGGCGATGAGCGCGAACGGCCGCGCCCCCGGCACCGCGAGCTGGATCAGCCAGAACACCGGGGCGTGCAGCAGCAGGATCGGGTACGCCGAGCGGCCCAGCTCGAGCGGCAGCCCCCGGCCGAGCACCCCGGCGAGCTTCCCGGCCGGCTCGCCGCTGTCGAGGTGCAGCGCCAGCAGCACCAGGGCGGTGGCGAGCGCGGCGGACGCGGGCCCGCCGGTGGCGAGCCAGTCCTCGCGCCAGCGCGTCGCCACGACGGCGGACGCGACGAGTCCGCCGAGGCCGAGCGCCGCGAGCGGCCACGCGGCCCGGTGCGTCGGCCGGGGCAGGGCCGCGGCCGTGGCTCCCGCGGTGGCGCCGAGCAGGAACTCGGCGGCCCGCACGTGGCTGCCGAACGCCAGCTCGACCGGGTCGGCGCCCCAGCGGGCCCGCAGCAGGCCCGCGGCGACCGAGAGCACCGCCAGCAGGGCCACCACGGCGACGATCCGCAGCGCCCCGCGGCCCGCGCGCACGCGCAGCACCCACCGCAGGCCGTGCAGCACCAGCGGCCAGAGCAGCGTGAACTGCACCAGCAGGGCGATCAGCCACAGCGTCCCGAACGGGTCGATCCGGTCGAGTCGGGTGGCGTACCAGTCCCCGTGCGCGAAGAGCAGATCGGTGAGTTCCGGGGGGAGCGGCAGAGCGCCGGCCCGCAGGAGTTCCACCCAGTTCTGCACCCCCAGCAGCCCGCCGGCCGCGTCGACGGCGGCCTGCCCGACCTGCTGGGTGCGGCCGAGGAGCGCGACCGCGGCGAGCCCGGCCAGCAGCACGAGCAGCAGCAGCGGGCCGTGCCGGCCGAGCTGGTCGCGGTACCAGGCACCGAGGCGGACCGGCCAGCCCGCGGTGTCCTTCGCCGTGAGCACGGTGACCGTCACGACGAACCCGGCTGCGGCGAGCACGAGATCGGGGCCGAGCAGCTCGACGGCGAACCCACCGCTGGTCTGCAGCGCCACCACGAGGACGGCCAGCCCGGCGAAGGCCGTGACGGCCGGCGGAACGGCGCGCCCGGGCGCGACGGCGCTCATCCCGCCCGCCCCCACTCAGCGAAGCAGTCGCGCATCGCCGGCTGGGCCGCGCGGCCGAGCCAGGAGTCGTGCAGGTCGTTGACGGGATCGGCGGCGGCCGGGTCCACGTCGAAGCCGATCTTCCACCAGTACAGCCCGCCCAGGTCGCGGTCGCGGGCCGCGCGGCAGGCGGCGACGAACCAGCGCCGCTGGACGTCCTCGTCGAGCTCCGCGCCGTCCCGGTGCGGGACAGCGGGGTTGAGCAGGGTCTCCGCCTCCGCGGCGGCGCCGACCTCGGAGAGCACGACGCCCGGGCCGATGCGGGCCTCGGCGAGCCACTGCGACCAGGCGGTGGTGAGCCGCTCCTCGTCGTCGCGCGGGGTCACGTCGAGCCACGGGTAGGCGTCGACGGTGACGACGTCGACCGGGATCCCGGCCTGCGCGGAGGTGTAGGCGTCCCAGTTGGCCGAGTAGGACAGCTGGCCGCGGTAGACCTCGCGGGCGCGGGCGACCAGCCCGACCCAGTGCCGGTCGCGCTGCAGCGTGTTCAGCTCGGCACCCACGACCACCGTGTCCACACCGACGCGCTGGGCGACGTGCAGGTACGGCGTCAGGAACGCTTCGTAGGAGGCGTACCACGCGTCGACGTCGGCCGGCAGCAGCTTGCCGCGCCACGCGCGCGGGTCCTGCTCCATCAGGTTCGCCTCGTCCAGCAGCGGCCGCAGCGTGGTGCGCAGACCCATCGCCTTCGCCTGGGCGAGCACGAGCCCGACCCGCTCGGGAGAGGGCGTGCGCTCGTCGGCGTGCACCGTGCTCGCGGTGAGCGACTCGGTGAAGAACGGGAAGGTGATCGCCACGGCGTTGGCCTCCATGCCGATCACCTGGGCGAACAGCCGACGGGCCTTCGCGAGCACCACCTCGTCGGGGTCATCGGGGTTGTTGACCCAGTAGACCTGCACCCCCAGCTCGGGCACGCCGGGCCGCCAGGGCGCGGCGACCGCGGGCCCGGTCCGCGGTGGGGTCGGGACGGGTCCGGTGGCCGACAGCAGCGCCCGGGCGACCGGCGGGTCGGGCTCGGCGGCCGGGACGGTCCAGCTGCCCAGCGCGACCGCCAGCGCCACGGCGACACCGGCGGTCCAGCGGATGAGGCTCGTGCGGTTCACAGCGGCTTCGCGATCACGGTGAAGGTGGTCTCGCCGTGGCGCACGAAGCGGACGACGCCGCAGAGCACGCCCGCGGCCTCCCACAGGGAGAACAGCGGCATGAGCGCGACCACGGCGATCCGCTCCCACCAGCGCCGACGGCCGTCGGCGGAGGCGCGGGCGTTGAGCTTGAGCCCCTCCCAGTAGGTCCAGACCTGGTAGGCGATGTTCATCGCCCACACCGGCAGGAGCGCCGCGGTCACGGGCAGGGTGTCGAGGTCGCCCAGCAGCGCGCCGGCGACGAGGACGACGGCGACGTGCTGCAGCGGCCCGCAGCCCCAGATGATCATGTTGTGGATCAGCAGGAGCCGATGGCGCAGCGGCACCGATCGGTTCACCGACAGCTCCATCAGCCCCCAGGCCCAGCGCTCGCGCTGGCGCACCAGATCGGTGACGCTCGCCGGCGTCGCCCCGAGGGACCGGCCGGCGAACCAGTCGCTGCGGCCCGGGTAGCGGTCGGCGAAGTGCAGCGCGAACTGGGCGTCCTCGACGATGGCGCGGGGCCCGAAGTCCCAGCCGATCTCGGCCTCGACCGAGGCGCGGACCAGCAGCAGCTCGCCGTGCACGCCGGCCCGGGGGGTGCCGGTACCGGTGGTGAGCGCGAAGGTCGACAGATCGCACGCGGGGCGGACGGCGTCGGCGAGCCACAGCAGCCGCTGCGCCCCGTGCTCGCGCGGGTAGGTGAGCACGCCCTGGGCGAGGTGCTTCGCGGCGGCGCCGCGGCCGCGCTGGGCGTGCACGAAGCGGGCGATCGCCGCGCTGGTGTCCACGTCGACGCCGGTGTCGTCGTCCATGTGCAGCACCCACACGTCGTCGCGGGCCTCGCCCTCGCGGATGCGCAGCTCGTGGGCGTAGTGGTTGGCGCGGGCCTTGAACCGGGTGCCGGCGGGGGTGCGGTAGGCCCGGGGCACGATCACGATGCGCACCTGCGGGCCGGCGAGCAGGGCGATCCGGCCGAGCGCCTCGCAGCCCTCCTCCACGACGACGTCGACGCGCATGCGGGGGAAGTGGGTGGGCAGGGCGCGGCGGTAGGAGCGCACGACCCGCTCCAACGCCGGGTAGGTCGCGAACCGACCGATCGTGGGGACGACGACCAGCAGCTTCGCGTCGTGGACCGGCGGCGGGGGCGGCTCGCGGCGCAGCCCGCGCAGGCGGCGGAGGGTGCGGATCGCGCCGGCGATGCCGATCAGCGAGGCGCTGCACGGCAACGTCCAGAGGATGGTGGTGACCCACGAGAGGGTCCCGGTCGTGGCGCCCTGCTGGGAGAAGGTCCAGCCGGAGACCGAGATCGCCACCAGGAACGTCACGACGAACGACGTCACGCCCGGCCGTACCGGGCTCGGGGGCTGCAGCCGGGGCGGGACCTGAAGCCGGACGGTGGGCTGCGGGCTCGCGGGGTACCGGGGAGTGGGTGTGGTGGCGGCGGTGCTCCCGGTCGTCGTCACGCCTCCCCCCGACGTCGATCGTGGACCGCTCTCGACAGACCGAGCAGCAGCGGCACCGGACGATGCTGCACCGATCGATGTTGTGACGGTCGCCACCGCCGCCCCGGTACCCCCGCTCGCCATGGCCGCAAGCATCGCCGTCCGGGGCCGGGAGCCGGAATGCCCGCGGCGGGACGTGATCGTCGCGCGGGCGTCAGCCTTTGCTTACCGACCGGCAACCCCGGCCGGCGCCGACGACGGTTCCTGCAGGTCAGGATCGGGTTGGCCACCGTCCGCCCGTCCACCGTCGTGTTCCTTCCCAGCGCCGACCGCCGCCCCGGCGATGCCGGTCGGCCGTTCCGGGGAGCTCCGCAGCGCCGGGGAGTCGTCCCGAAAGTCCACAATGGAATCTTCCCGCGGTCCCCGACGCGGCTCCCACCACCCCGGTCGCACCGCGCAAGATGTGCGGTGTGAGTGCTGACACGAGCGTGTTCGACGTGGACCTGGTCGCCCTCGACGGGTCCCCGCTGGATCCGGCGACGCTGCGCGACAAGGTGGTGCTGGTCGTGAACGTGGCGTCGAAGTGCGGGCTGACCCCGCAGTACGAGGGCCTCGAGGAGCTGCAGAAGCGCTACGGCGACCGCGGGTTCACCGTCCTCGGCGCCCCGTGCAACCAGTTCGCCGGCCAGGAGCCGGGGACGCCGGAGGAGATCGCGACCTTCTGCTCGGCGACCTACGGGGTCACGTTCCCGCTGCTGGAGCGGCTGGACGTGAACGGCCAGTCGCGCCACCCGCTGTTCACCCGGCTCACCGCGCACCCCGACGCGGAGGGCCGGGCCGGTGACGTGGAGTGGAACTTCGAGAAGTTCCTCGTGTCGCGGTCCGGCCAGGTGATCGGGCGGTTCCGGCCGCGCACCGCCCCGACCGACGAGGCCGTGACCAGCGCGATCGAGGCCGCCCTCGACGCGTCCACCCCGAGCGGCGAGCAGGGCTGGGAGAAGGGCGTCGCCGCCGACGTCCGGCCGGGCGACCGGGTGCGCGTGCCCGCCCGCGACGTCGAGCTGCAGGTGACCCGGATCGATCCGGCCTTCTTCGGCAACGACGCCATGGTCGCGCTGATCGAGGACACCCCGAGCCGGTGGTTGAAGGTGCCGGCGCAGGTGGACACCGAGGTGGAGATCCAGCGCGCGAGCTGACGGGTACCGCGTCACGACGGAGCCGCACGAGGACGGTCCTCGTGCGGCTTCCGTGTTCTCGGGCGCATGTTCCCGGGCGCGTGTTCCCTGCAGGGGGGGCGACCCGGGGGTCCACCGATCGGCCGACACCGGGTTCGCACTGGACACCGGCCGCTCGCCCGACGGTGCCGGAAGCCGGTTCGCGAGACCTTTGTGGCACCGGGGAAACACCCCGGGGAACACCACGAAGGAGCTGATCCAGATGACCACCACCACCCCCGCCCCCGCTGCTCCGGTCGCGCAGAAGAACGGCCGCGGCCGCGGCATCGCCCTCGCCGCCGCCGGCCTGCTCGCCGGTGCCGGGATCGCCACCGGTCTCGTGATCGGCCTGGGTGGCACGTCCGAGCAGGCCGTGCCGGCGCCGTCCGGTGCGGTCGTGATCGACGGCGGGTCCGCGCACGGCGGCAGCGCGCACCACCACGTGACCCCGCCGGTGAAGCCCTCGGCCGCGATCGAGAAGCTGCAGAACGAGCTCGCGCAGCTCAACTACTACCAGGGCCCGATCAACGGGATCATGAACGCGCAGACCAGGCAGGCGATCACGTACCTGCAGCGCGACGCGGGGCTGCCGCAGACCGGTGAGATGAACGCCGCCACCCAGGCCGCGCTGGCGAACTTCCTGGCCCACGGCAACAACCAGATGAACGGGATGAACAACTGACGCAGGGACGCCTGACAACAGAAGACGGCACCACCGCGCCGAGGAGCGACGACCCCCACCCACCGTGGACCGGTCGCCGCTCCTCGCCGTCCGCGGGTAACCCGGCGGTCGCGCCGAGCGAGTCAGAGTGGTTCCGGTATCCGCAGAGAGGCACGGCCATGACCGCCGTCGACACCGCAGTTCCCACGCAGAGGCTCGCCCGGATCGCCGGCGGCTGCTACCTGCTCACCTTCGTCTCCATCCCGACGCTGGTCCTCTACGGCCACGTGCACGAGCCGGACTTCCTCACCGGCGGCGCGCCCTGGGAGCCGGTGGTGGTCGGCGGGATCCTGGAGGTGATCGTCGCCGTCGCGTGCATCGGGACCGCTGTCGCGCTGTACCCGGTGCTGCGCCGGTACGCCGAGGCGCGGGCGCTCGGGTTCGTCGCGGCGCGGATCGTCGAGGGGACCGCGATCCTCGTCGGCGTCGCGAGCCTGCTCGCCGTCGTCGCCATGAAGCGGGTCGAAGCGGGCGAGCTGCCGGTCGCCCGGGCGCTCGTCGCCTTCTACGACGCGGACTTCCTGCTCAGCCAGGGGCTGATCCCGGCGGCGAACGCGCTGCTGCTGGGCAGCGTGCTCCACCGGTTCCACCTCGTGCCGCGGGTGCTGCCGCTGATCGGGTTCGCCGGAGCGGCGCTGCTGCTGGCGTCGGACCTCGCCACCCTGTTCGGGCTGTGGGACCGGGTGTCCCCGGTGTCCGCGCTCGCCGCCCTCCCGATCGCGGTGTGGGAGTTCTCGCTCGGCGTGTACCTGGTCGTGAAGGGCGTGCGGGTGGCCGACCCCGGGCCGGGCGGGATCCCTTCGGCGCCGGCCACGGTGTAGGGGTCAGGCTGCCGCACCGGCCCGGGCCGGATCGGCGGGCGTCTTCGGCGGTGCGCCGTGGCGCAGCGCGGCGGCCACCACGGGCGGGGCGAAGAGCGCCGCGGGCGGTGCCATGAGGTGGGTGACCGAGGTGAACGCCAGGTTCGCCCGGTCGTCGACGGCGGCCGCCCGGAGCACGCGGGACACGTAGGCGTTGATGCGGGCCTGGCCGCGCGGACGGGGGCCGGTCGTGCGGGCGTAGGTGAAGTCCGCGCCCGTCGACAGGTGCCACGGGGCATCGGCGATCTTCGCCAGCGCCTTCGGTGCGGCGGCCGCGAGCGAGGGGCCCACGCCGTACCGGTCGACGAGCCGGCCCAGCTCACGCACCTGCAGCAGCGCCGAGCTCATGCCCTGGCCGTAGATCGGGTTGACGCTCGCCACGGTGTCCCCGACCGCCACGAAGCCCGGCACCGGTCGGGCCATCCGCTCCCAGTGCCGGCGCAGGCCGCTGCGGAACGTGTACCGCCGCGGCCGGTCGAGGAACGGCCGGTCGAGCAGCTGCGCGAGGACCGGGTCGGCGAAGGCCGCGGCGGCGTACTCGCGGACCTCCGCAGGGTCGGTGGGTCCGGCCTCGCCGAAGAACGCGCCGAACCCGACCTGCCAGAGCCCGCCCTCCATCGGCAGCGCGATGCCCATGCGCGGGATGCGCGGGGTGTGCTGGACCGCCGCGACCACCGCGCCGTCGAGATCACCTTCCTGCCGCTCGACGAGGAACGACGTGTAGCGGATGTCGACGCCGACCTCCGTGACCGGCGGATCCGGCACCCCGGGGGGCACGCCGCGGCCGCGGCCACCGGCGTCGATCACGAGATCGGCCTCGATCGTCCGCCCGGAGCGCAGCGCGACGCCGTGGACGGCACCGCCGCGCCCGACGGCGGTGGTGACCGTGTCGTGCTCCCGGCGCACGTTCGGGATCCGCTCCACCGCCGCCCACATCTCCTGCTGGATCAACTCGCGGCTGCAGAGGCTCCGGCCCCGTCCGACGTCGGGGAAGCGCAGCTCGTGGCGCACCGCCCCGGCCGCGGCCCAGTGGCACGGGACGTGCGTCGGATCGGGCCCCGGTGGCACCGCACCGCGGACGCGCAGGCGCTCGTCGAGGCCGGGGAACAGCTCGTTCAGGACGAGCGCGCCGGAGAGCAGCATCGCGTGCGGCAGCCCGGCCTGCGGGGGCAGCGCAGGCGCGGGGTGCCGTTCGACGAGGACCACCTCCCCGGCACGGCGCGCCAGCACCGCCGCGGCCGCGAGGCCGGCGATCCCGCCACCCACCACGACGACCCGATCGATCTCCATCGCTGTCACCCCGTCCCTAATTTCGTTACGCTGATACGTTACGATGTAACGTTACAGGCATACGTTAGGCTGTCAAGCGTGGGACGACGGCGGGTGCACGACGAAGCGACCGGCGAGGCGCTCCTCGACGAGGCACTCGCCCTGCTGCGCGCGGGCGGGCCGGAGGCGGTGACCGTGCGGGCGGTCGCCGAGGCGGCCGGCACGAGCGCGCGAGCGGTCTACTCGGTGTTCGGGTCGATCCAGGGCATGCTCGACGCACTGGCGCAGCGCGGGTACGCGCGGCTCGTCGATCTGGTCGCCGCCGTGCCGGAGACCGACGACCCGGCCGGCGACCTGGTGACGGTCGGGATGCAGGGCTTCCGCACGTTCGCGCTCGAGGAACCGGTCCTGTTCCGGCTCACCTTCGAGCAGGTGTCGGCCGAGCTGCTCGAGAACGAGGCCGTGGCGCAGACCGCCTACGACACCTACCGGGCGCTGCGGAGCCGGGTCCGTCGGCTGCGCGCGGCCGGCGGTGTGCACCCCGACCGGACGGACGTGGCGTGCTGCTTCGCCTTCCACGCCACCTGCCAGGGGCTGTGCTCGTCAGAGATGTCCACCTGGCAGCCGCCGGACGGCCCGGGCTTCTGGGGGATGCTCCACGGCGCCGATCTCGCGCCCGTCTGGCACGACACGCTCACCGGGCTGGTGGCGCGGTTCCGGCACCCGCCGGGCGAGGCGGATCAGCCGGGCCAGACCCAGTCGGCGACGTCCGGGGCGTCCACGCCGTAGGTGTAGGCGTGGCGGCGGCAGCGCAGCCGCTCGTCGAGCATGTGCTGGCGCAGCGCCGCGTGCTTGACCGCCAGGCCCGGCACCCGGTCGATGACGTCGGCGACCAGGTGGAACCGGTCCAGGTCATTGCGCATCACCATGTCGAACGGCGTGGTGGTCGTGCCCTCCTCCTTGTACCCGCGTACGTGGATGTTCGAGTGGTTGGTCCGCCGGTAGGTGAGCTGGTGGATCAGCGACGGGTAGCCGTGGTGGGCGAACACGACCGGCTTGTCGGTGGTGAACAACGCGTCGAACTCGCGATCGGCGAGCCCGTGCGGGTGCTCGCGGGCGTCCTGCAGCCGCAGCAGGTCGACGACGTTGACCACCCGCACCTTCAGCTGCGGCAGGTGCTCGCGCAGCAGCGCGGCCGCGGCGAGCGTCTCGATGGTGGGGACGTCGCCCGCGCAGCCGAGCACGACGTCGGGCTCGGCGCCACCGTCGGTGGAGGCCCAGTCCCAGATGCCGATGCCGCGCGCGCAGTGGGCGATCGCCTCGTCGACGGACAACCACTGCGGGCCCGGGTTCTTGCCGGCCACGACGACGTTCACGTAGTCGCGGGTGCGCAGGCAGTGGTCCATCGTCGACAGCAGCGTGTTCGCGTCCGGCGGCAGGTAGACCCGAACGACTTCGGCCTTCTTGTTCAGCACGTGGTCGATGAAGCCGGGGTCCTGGTGGGAGAACCCGTTGTGGTCCTGGCGCCACACATGGCTGGACAGCAGGTAGTTCAGCGACGCGATCGGCCGCCGCCACGGGATGTGCCGGCTGGCCTCCAGCCACTTCGCGTGCTGGTTGAACATCGAGTCGACGATGTGGATGAACGCCTCGTAGCAGTTGAACAGCCCGTGCCGGCCGGTGAGGACGTAGCCCTCCAGCCAGCCCTGGCACAGGTGCTCCGACAGCACCTCCAGCACCCGGCCGTGCTGTGCGGTGTGCTCGTCGGTGGGCAGGATCTCGCCGACGAACTGGCGGTCGGTCGCCTCGAACACCGCCTGAAGCCGGTTCGACGCGGTCTCGTCGGGGCCCACGATGCGGAAGGTGGTCGGGTTGGCCCGCACGACGTCGGCGAGCCAGGCGCCGAGCGTCCCGGTCGCGCTCGCCTGGGTCGCGCCGGGCCGCGGCACGTCCACGGCGTGCTGGGTGAAATCGGGCAGCTTCAGATCGCGCAGCAGCACCCCGCCGTTCGCGTGCGGGATCGCGCTCATCCGCGCGTCGCCCGACGGGGTCAGCGCAGCCAGCTCGGACCGGGGCGCGCCGTCGTCGTCGAACAGCTCCTCGGGCCGGTACGAGCGCAGCCACGCCTCCAGCTGAGCCCGGTGCTCGGGGTTGTCGCGGGTGCCGGCCAGCGGCACCTGGTGCGCCCGCCAGGTGCCCTCGACCGGCAGACCGTCGACCTCCCGCGGCCCGGTCCAGCCCTTCGGCGTGTGCAGGATCAGCGCGGGCCAGCGCGGCCGGTCCACGCGGCCCTCGGCGGCGAGCTGCTCGGCGGCGCGGGTGCGGATGCGCGCGATCTCCGCGACGATCTCGTCCATCGTCGCGGCCATCCGCTCGTGCACGGCCATCGGGTCCTCGCCGTCGAACCCGCCCTCCACGACGTACGGGCGGTGCCCGTGCCCCTCCAACTGGGCGATCAGCTCCTCGCGGGTGATCCGGGCGGCCACGGTCGCGTTGGCGATCTTGTAGCCGTTGAGGTGCAGGATCGGCAGCACCGTCCCGTCGTGGACGGGGTGCAGGAACTTGTTGCCCTGCCACGACGCGGCCAGCGGACCCGTCTCGGCCTCGCCGTCGCCGATGACGCAGGCGACGAGCAGATCCGGGTTGTCGAACGCAGCCCCGTACGCGTGGGCGAGCGCGTAGCCCAGCTCGCCGCCCTCGTGGATCGAGCCGGGGGTCTCCGGCGCGGCGTGGCTGGGGATGCCGCCGGGGAAGGAGAACTGGCGGAACAGCTCCTTCATGCCGTCCGCGTCCTGCGACACCCGCGAGTACCGCTCCGAGTACGTGCCCTCCAACCACGCCGTCGCCACCACGGCCGGGCCGCCGTGGCCGGGCCCGGTCACGAACAGGACGTGCAGGTCGTCGCGGACGATGACCCGGTTCAGGTGCGCCCACAGGAACGTCAGGCCGGGGGTGGTGCCCCAGTGACCGAGCAGGCGCGGCTTGACGTGCTCCGGGGCGAGCGGCTCGCGCAGCAGCGGGTTGTCCATCAGGTAGATCTGCCCGACGGCCAGGTAGTTCGCCGCCCGCCACCAGGCGTCGAGCAGGCGCAGATCGGTGCGGTCGGCGGAGGCCGGCGCGGGGTGCTCGGTAGTCGTCATGCGGTGCTCCGATCGGCTGGACGGGTGGCGACGAGGGCGCGGGCCTCGTGGGCGACCTCGCTCTCCTCGTCGGTGGGCACGACGAGCACGGCCACGGCGGCGTCGGGCGGGGAGATCGTGCGCGGGCCGGACTCGTCGGCGGTGTTGCGGTGGGGATCGACGGCGATCCCGAGGTGGGCGAGCCCTCGGCAGACCTCGGCGCGCACGGCCGGGTCGTGCTCGCCCACGCCGGCGGTGAACACGAGCGCGTCGAGCCCGCCGAGCGCGGCCGCGTAGGCCCCGACGTGGCAGCGGATGCGGTAGCAGTACAGCTCCAGCGCCTCCGCGGCGGCGCGGTCCCCGGCGTCGGCGCGGCGGTGCACCTCGCGCAGATCGCTCGCCCCGGCCAGGCCGAGCAGCCCGCTGCGGCGGGTGAGCAGGTCCTCGATCTGTTCGGCCGGCAGCCCGGCCTCACGGTGCAGGTGGAACACCACGCCCGGGTCGGCGTCGCCGGCTCGGGTTCCCATGACCAGCCCGTTCAGCGGGGTGAGCCCCATCGACGTGTCGACGGAGCGGCCCCCGGAGACCGCGGCGGCGCTCGCCCCGTTGCCCAGGTGCAGGCTGACCATGGCGAGGTCCGTGAGCGGGCGGCGCAGGTGCTCGGCGGCGCGGCGGGCGACGTAGGCGTGGGAGATGCCGTGGAACCCGTAGCGCCGGATACCGTAGCGGTCGGCGAGCTCGCGGGGCAGCGCGTAGCGGTGCGCCCGCGCAGGCATCGTGTGGTGGAAGGCGGTGTCGAACACGGCGACCTGCGGCACCCCGGGGTAGTGCTCGCGGGCCACGTGGATCCCGCTGATCCCGGCCGGGTTGTGCAGCGGCGCGAGCGGGGTGAGCTCCTCCAAGGCGGCCAGCACGCCGTCGTCGACGAGGGTGGCCTCGGTGAACCGGGCGCCGCCGTGCACGATCCGGTGCCCGACGGCCAGCAGCTGGTCCTCAGGGTGGCCCAGCTCGGCGAACAGCAGCCGGTATCCGGCGGCGTGATCGTCGATCCGCTCCTCGACGACGCGTTCGTCGCCCCCGCTGCGGTGGACCAGCCGCGACCCGGTCTCGCCGATCCGCTCGACCAGGCCGCCGGCGACCGCCGCGCCGGATTCGTCGAGCAGCCGGTACTTGATCGTCGACGAGCCCGCGTTGAGGACCAGGACGTCGCTCATCGCCGGTCACGCTCCTCGGTGCTACCGGTGTCGGTCACCCTCGCCCCTCTCGGCACGACCCGCTCTCATCCTGTCCCGGTCCGGCGGTGTCCGCAGTACGGCAACCGCGTGGCCGCCCATCCGGTGAGCGCGGCGACCACCGCGGCCATGACGAGCCCGCCGAGCGCCCCGATCGCGGCGACCAGCGGTCCCGGTTGCCCGGACTGCCACAACGGGCCGGTCACGGTCGCGAACGCGAGCAGCCCGGCCGCCCAGGCCGCGGCCGTCGCGGGGATCCACCAGGCGGCTGCGAGCACGACCCGGCGCAGCACCAGCCACTGCGCGGTGCCGATCGACGCGAGCAGGGCGGTGCCGAGCAGGAGCCCGCCCGCGACGCCCGTCAGGGCAGCGCCGATCGCGGCGGGGACGAGGAAGCCGAGCGCCTCGGCTGCGGTCGCCGTCCGCCACCAGCGCCACCAGAGCGCGGACGTGCGCATCGGCTGCCGCATCCGAACCGTCCTCCGGTGGGGTGGTGTCCGCCCTGATGATCTGCCGGGGCGCGCTGCCCGGGGCAGGGCCGCAAGGCCCGGACCGATCGGGTCGAGAGCGCCCGGGCTCCCAGGCCACCCGGCGCGGTGGGGTCCTCCCGCACGTCGGGGTGGTGATCGACGTCGCCTGACCGACCGGGGCGGGGCATGCGCCCGCGGGCCTGTGCGCTGCCGGGAGCGCCCGGCATGATGACGTTCGGTACGGCTGCGTGTTCGCGAGGAGCATCGATGTCTGGTTCGACCGGAGGTGAGCCGCTCAAACCCGGTCTGCTGTCCGGGTTGCGGCTCGACGAGCTGCTGCGCGAGGTGCAGGACCGGCTCGCGGAGATCATCGCCACCCGGGACCGGATGCAGGGGTTGCTGGACGCCGTGCTGGCGGTGGGTGCCGGGCTGGAGCTGGACACGACGCTGCGGCGGATCGTGGAGGCCGCGGCGGAGCTGGTGGATGCCCGCTACGGGGCGCTGGGCGTGCTCGGCCCGGGCGGCGGGATCTCCCGGTTCGTCTACGTCGGCATCGACGACGAGACCCGGGCCAAGGTGGGGCGGCTGCCGGAGGGCAAGGGGCTGCTCGGGCAGCTGATCGTGGACCCGCATCCGCTGCGGCTGCCCGATCTGTCCGCGCACCCGGCGTCGGTGGGCTTCCCGCCGCACCATCCGCCGATGCGCACGTTCCTGGGCGTGCCGGTGCGGGTGCGGGACGCGGTGTTCGGCAACCTCTACCTGACCGAGAAGGCGGGCGGGCAGGAGTTCACCTCGGCCGACGAGGTCGTGGTGCAGGCGCTCGCGGCGGCGGCCGGGATCGCGGTGCAGAACGCTGACCTGTTCGAGCAGACCAAGCTGCGGCAGCGGTGGCTGGAGGCGACCGCGGAGATCCGGGCCGAGCTGCTCGCGGGCGCCACGGAGGAGGACGCGCTGCTGCTGGTGGCGCAGCGGGCGCTGGAGCTGACCCGGGCCGAGGCCACGTTCATCGCGCTCGGCCCGCACGACGACGGTTCCTTCACGATCGCCGCCCGGCGCGGCTACGGCGCCCACCCGGCGGACCGGGTCGAGCCCGGCCACCCGCTGCTCACCCAGGTCGCGGACTCGGGTTCGGTGGTGCTCGCCGACGTCGCCCACGAGCTGCTGGTCGACCCCGTCGCGCGGGAGCAGTTCGGTCCGGTGATGGCCGTGCCGCTGCAGGCCACGGAGTCCATCCGGGGGTGTCCTGGTCGCGGTGCGCACCCGAGGTGACCAGCCGTTCCAGCCCGGCGAGGTGGAGCTGCTCACCTCGTTCGCCGAGCAGGCGACGCTGGCGCTGGACCTGGGGGAGAAGAACAAGGCGCAGCAGCAACTGGCGGTGTTCGCCGACCGCGACCGGATCGCGCGCGACCTGCACGACCACGTCATCCAGCGGCTCTTCGCGACCGGGCTGGCCCTGCAGAGCACCCTGCGGCGCACCGACGATCCCGTCGTGCAGCGGCGCATCCAGCGGGCCGTCGACGATCTCGACATGACCGTGCGGGAGATCCGCACCGCGATCTTCGACCTGCACACCTCCGGCGAGGGTGAGGCCGGTGGGCTGCGGCGCAGACTGCTCGACACGGCCACCCAGGCCGCGTCCGGGTCGAGCATCACGCCGACCGTGCGCATCTCCGGTGCGGTGGACACGCTGGTCCCGCAGGACGTCGGGGCGCACGCGGTGGCCGTCGTGCGGGAGGCGGTGAGCAACGCGATCCGGCACGCCCGGCCGAAGGAGGTCGTGCTCACCGTGGAGGCGACCGAGCAGGAGCTGCTCGTGGACGTGTGCGACGACGGGATCGGGATCGATCCCGGAGTGGCCCGCAGCGGGCTGCACAACCTGGAGGAACGCGCGCTGGAGTGCGGCGGCGAGTTCGCGGTGCGGCCGAACGGTGCGTCCGGCACCCGGCTCACCTGGCGCGTTCCGCTCGCCAAGCGTTGAGGGGCCGCGGGCACTGCTGCCCGTCGTGCCCGCGGCCCGTCATCGCAGGACCGCCGCGCGGTGGTGCGCGTCCGCGCGCGGTCGAGGTCGGGTGGTTGTGTCGTCGGGCATGCCGCGACTCGGGTGCGCAGAGCTCGGGTGCGCAGAGCTGGAGTGCGCAGTGCTCAGGTGCCGGCAGCTCAGTTGTGCTGGCGGCCCCGCAGCTCAGCGGCGTACACGGCGGCTTCGGTGCGCCGGGACATGCCGAGCTTGTGCAGGAGCGAGGACACGTAGTTCTTGACGGTCTTCTCGGCGAGGTACATCTCCTCGCCGATCTGGCGGTTGGTGAGCCCGTCGGCGATCAGGTCGAGGATGCGCCGCTCCTGAGGGCTCAGCGAGGCGTAGCGCGGGTCCTCGGGTTCGTCGCCGCGCCGCAGCCGCTCGAGGACGACGGCGGTGGCCTTCGGGTCGAGCAGCGACCCGCCGGCCGCGACCGTGCGGACCGCACCGACCAGGTCGACGCCGCTGACCTGCTTGAGCAGGTAGCCGGACGCGCCGGCCATGATCGCCCCGAAGAGCGCCTCGTCGTCGGAGTACGACGTCAGCATCAGGCACGCCGGGGGCGGGGTGACCGACGAGCGGATCTCGCGGCACACCGTCACGCCCTCGCCGTCGGGCAGGCGGACGTCGAGGATGGCGACGTCGGGCCGCAGCGCGGGGATGCGCGCCATGGCCTGCGCGGCGGTGGCGGCCTCGCCGACGACCTCGATGTCGTCCTCGAGCTCGAGCAGCTGTGCGATGCCCCTGCGGACGATCTCGTGGTCGTCGAGCAGGAACACGGAGATGGTCATGTCGGTGGCCTCCTGTCAGCTGCTGGGAAGACAGTACGACGGTTACCCATGGTCCGGCACTCCCGCGGACGTCCCTTGATCGCGGGTCGAAGGTCCCTCGACGGCGGGCCGCTCGGCTCGCAACCTGACGACAGGGGCGGTGCGGTGCGGGCCGGTTCGCCGTAACCTGCGCCCGGGGCCGTTGGTCCGTGCCGGACGCGACCTGCGCCCCTGCCCGCGCGCACGCGGCCGCGTGAGGGTGGGGGAGGACCCCGGTCGAGACGCTTGGAGGCGCTGATGCCCACCGATCCCGATCCGCGACCGGTCGTGGCCGCGGTCGACGAGTCCGGATCGTCCCGGGACGCCGCGCTGTGGGCGGCCGACCTGGCCGCCGACTGGTCGGCGCCGCTGCACCTGCTGCACGTGCCCGAGGGGGATCCGCAGGACCCGCCGAGACCGGCCCCGGACTGGCTGGCCGAGCTGGCCGACGGCGCGCGGCGGTCCGGTGCCGACCCGGTGACGACGGAGGTGCAGCCCGGCGAGGTCGTCCCGACCGTCGCCGGCCGCGCGGTCGGCGCCCGGATGGTGGTGCTGGGAAGCTACGGCCGGGGCGCCGCCGCGGGCATGCTGGCCGGGTCGGTCGCGCTCGGCGTCGCCGGGCGGGTGGCCTGCCCGATCGCGGTCGTGCGCGGGTCGGCGTCGCAGCTGCCGCCGCCGCGCAGCGGCCCGGTCGTCGTCGGCGTGGACGACTCGCCGGCCGGCTCGGCCGCAGTGGCGTTCGCCGCCGATCTCGCCGAGTCACTCGGGACCGAGCTGCTCGCGGTGCACGCCTGGACCGACGTCGTCGTCGATCCCGAGGGCGTCCCGGTGCGGCGACGCGAGTCGCCCACGGAGCTGGCCGCGGAGGCCGAGGAGGTCCTGGACCGGCGCCTGCAGCCGGTCCTCGCCGCGCAGCGCCGCTCCTCGGTGGTGCGGCGGTTGGTGGAAGGCACCCCGCTGCAGGTGCTGCTCGACGCCGGGCGCTCCGCGCGGGTGCTGGTCGTCGGCACCCGCGGCCGCACCGGGTTCACGGGGATCCTGACCGGCTCGACCAGCACCGCGCTGATCGGCTTCGCACCCTGCCCGGTGATCGTCGTGCACCCGCGGGCCACGAACGGCGAACGGACCGGGGAAACCGTCTCTGGGGAGGTGTCGGCATGAGCCGCATCGGTGAGGCTCTGTCCACGACGTCGTCGCTGGTGGTCGGGCTGCTGCTGGCAGTCGCGGTCATCCTGTGGGCCGCGGTGGCGGGTCTGGTCCTGGGGATCGCCTCGCTGATCCAGCGCGCACTGGGCTGAACTGATCGGTCAGGGCATCGACTGATCAGGCAGGGCACGGGCTCGAGGTGAAGAGGGAGTCGGGTCCGTGCCCGGCCCATGAAATCAAGGCCCGGAACCCCGGCCGGGAACCAGGGCCCTTGCACAACGAACGGCGCTTTCGTACGTGGTGGTGCTTACGGAAGTGCCGTTCGTAGGTTCTCGGGCCGCGCTGTGCCGGGAGGCCGGGGCTGGCGGGGAGTCCGGGCTCATGAGTCCGGGCACGGGATGAGTCCGGGCACGCGGGCCCGGCCTAACCCACCCGCACGCTGCCGGTCTCACCCAGCCGCAGCTGCGGCAGCCCCGGGGTCTGGTCCGGCCGGTGGGTGACGATGATCGCCGCCCGGTCCTCGGTGGCCGCGAGGATCTCCTGCGCCAGCGCGTCCGCGGTGTGGGGGTCCAGGTGTGCGGTCGGCTCGTCGTAGATCGTGATCGGCCGGTTCGCGAGCAGCGTGCGGGCGATGCCGATGCGCTGCCGCTCCCCGCCGGAGACGGCGCCGCCGTGCTCGCCGATCGGGGTGTCGAGCCCCTCGGGCAGGCTGTCGAACCAGTCGCCGAGCCGCGCGGCGCGCAGGGCGGCGATGAGGGTCTCGTCGTCGACGTCGTCCGGGTCCGGAGCAGCCAGCGCGAGGTTGGCCCGTAGCGTGGAGTCGAACAGGTGCGCCTGCGGCCCGCACCACGCGACCGCCTGCCGCACCTGCGCAGGGGCGAGATCGGCGGCGTCGCGGCCGTCGGCCAGCACCCGGCCCGACACGGGCGGCAGCGTGCGCATGAGCGCGGCCACCACCGTCGACTTCCCGCACCCGGACGGCCCGGTGATCACGAGCCGCCGGTGCGGGCCGACGTCGAGCGTCACCCCGCGGACCGCGTCCCGGTCGGCGCCCGGCCAGCGGACGGTCAGCTCCTCCGCCCCGAGGCGGCGCGGGGTGCCGACGGGCGCGGCGGGGCGGTCGGGCACGGTCTCGGGGGCGCGCTGCAGCTCGGCGAGCCGCTGCGCGGCCGGGGTGGCGGTGAGCAGCCGCATCGCCGCGTCGGGCAGTGCGGCCACGACGTCGCCGAGCGCGAGCGGGGTCAGGGCGAGCACCGCGAGCGTCGGCCCGGGCAGCTGCCCGGCGCGCAGAGCGGCGATCCCGACGACGGTCGCGACGACCGACGTCGCCCCGATCGCCAGGACGGATGCGCCGGAGCCGAGCCCGCGCGCCACCGCACCGCGGCGCAGGAGGTCCCGCAGCCGCAGGTCGGCGTCCACGACGCCGCGCAGGCGCCGGTCGGCGGCACCGAACACGATCAGGTCGGGGGCGGCCTCCAGCAGTTCCAGGGTGCGGGCGCTCACCCGCCCGCGCGCGTCCGCGGTGCGGCGTTCGCTGCGCAGCGCGGCCCACGCCGTGAGCGCGGGTGCGATGACCGCGGCCGCGACGAAACCGATCGCCGCGACGACGCCGGCGGCCGGCAGCACCGCCGCCATGCAGGCGACCACGCCGATCCCGACCACGGTCGAGGCGCCCACGGGCACGATCACGCGGGCGACCAGGTCCTGCTGCGCGTCCACGTCGCCGACGAGGCGGGTGAGCAGGTCGCCGCGGCGCAGCCGCGCGGTGCCGGCCGGTCCGATGCGCACCAGCGCTTCCCAGATGTGCACCCGCAGCGCGGTCCCGGCGCGCAGCGCGACGTCGTGGGTGACCAGGCGTTCGGCGTAGCGGAGCACGCCCTTGCCGATGCCGAACGCCCGGACCGCGACGATCGCGACCATCAGCGTGAGCACCGGCGGCTGCAGCGCCGCCATCGAGATCAGCCACGCGGACGTGGCGGTGAGCGCGACGCCGCTGCCCAGCGCGAGCGCGCCGAGCGCGACCGCCAGGACGACCCGGCCGCGCAGCGGGCGGACGACCTCCAGCGCCGCCCGCAGTGCAGGGAGCGGGGCGATCCGACCGACCGGGTGACGGTCGCCCGTCACCCGGTCGGCGTGTCCCGGATTCGGGGGGCGGTCCTCCGGGACATCCGTGCGGCCGGTGGGCGGCTGCCCGCCGGCCGGAACCTGGGCGGGATGCCGCTCCTGCCGCTGCGGTGCGCCGAGGTCGAGGACCCGGTCGCACGCGGCCAGCACCTCGTTACGGTGGCTGACGACGACGGCCGTCCGACATGCGGTGATCGCCGGGAGCGCGGCGATGATGGCGGCCTCGGTCTCGGCGTCGACGCCCTCGGTGGGCTCGTCCAGCAGGAGCAGCGGGCGGTCCGCCAGCACGGCCCGCGCCAGTGCGACGCGCCGCCGTTGCCCGGTGGACAGGCCGCTGCCGCCCTCGCCGACCGGTGTGTCGAGCGTCAGGCCGGGATCATCGAGCAGGGCCGCGGCCCGCGCGGCCGCCGTCACCTCCGCGACGCTCGCCCGCGGGTTGCCGAGGCGGATGTTGTCGGCGACCGTTCCGGCCACCAGCACCGGCCGCTGCGGCACCCACGCGACGCGGCGCAGCCAGGCGTCGCGCGGGACGTCGGCCAGATCGATGTTGCCGACGAGGACGGCGCCCTCGTCCGGGCGGCGCAGCCCGAGCAGCAGGTCGAGCAGCGTCGACTTGCCGGCGCCGCTCGCCCCGCGCACCCCGAGCACGGTGCCGGGATCGACGTGCAGATCGAGCCCGTCGAGCACCCGGCCGCCCCGCCCGTCGACGACGACGCCGCGCAGCCGCAGCGGCGCGTCCGCCGGGTCGGGCACCGGCACCGACGCGTCCCGCGGAGTCTCGGCGGGCGTCTCCAGCACCGCGAACGTCTCCGCGGCCGCGGCCAGGCCCTCCGCGGAGTCGTGGAAGCGCGCCCCGACCGCCCGCAGCGGTAGGTACACCTCGGGCGCGAGGATCAGGACCAGCAGGCCGGTCGCGAGGTCGAGGCGGCCCTCGACCAGCCGCAGGCCGATCGACACCGCCACCAGCGCGACGGACAGCGTCGCGAGCAGCTCCAGGACCAGCGCGGACAGGAACGCCACCCGCAGCGTCCGCATCGTGGTGCGGCGGTAGGCGTCGGCGAGCTCGCGGATCCGCCCGGCCTGGCGGTGTTCCCGGCCGAACGCGACCAACACGTCCAGGCCGGCGACGACGTCGAGGAAGTGGTGGCCGAGGACGGCCAGGCTGCGCCACTGCCGCTTGGTCTGCCGCTCGGTGTGCAGCCCGACGAGGATCATGAACACCGGGATCAGCGGCACGGTCAGCGCCACGATGAGCCCGGACAGCGGATCGGCGAACAGGATCCGCGCCGCGACGACGGCCGGCACGACCGCGGCCACCAGCAGGGCCGGCAGGTAGCGGCTGAAGTAGCCGTCGAGGCCGTCGAGCCCGCGGGTGGCGAGCGTGGCGATCTCCGCGGTCGGCGGGACCTCCGGGCGGCGGGGGCCGAGCCGCAGCACGTGCGCGAGCAAGCTGCGGCGCAGCTCCCCGATGACGTCGGCGGCCGCGCGGTGGGCGGCCACCTCGCCCGCCCACGACAGGAGCGCTCGACCCACGACCACCGCGAGCAGCGCGCCGAGCGCGGGGGCCAGGACGTCCAGCGCGGCCCCGCCGAGGAAGGCGTCGGCCAGGACCCCGGACAGCAGCTGCGCCTGGGCGAGCACGAGCACCGCCGCGAGGACAGCGACACCCGCGGTCAGCAGGACGAACCGGCGCGCGGCGGACGCGTGCCGCAGCAGTCGTGGGTCGAGCGGCTTCATGGCGTGGTGGGGGTGGTGGCGGGACCGGCGGTCCCGGCCGACCCGGTGGTGGACTCGGTCGTGCGCGCGAGCGGCGGCAGCCCGCCCGACGGCGGGATGTCGGCCCGGCCGATGCGCTTGCGGAAGACCCAGAACGTCCAGGCCTGGTAGGCCAGCACGATCGGGGTCATGATCACGGCGACCCAGGTCATGATCGTCAGCGTGTACGGGGTGGACGCCGCGTTGGCGGTCGTCAGGCTGAACGCCGGGTCGATCGTCGACGGCAGCACGTTCGGGTAGAGCGAGCCGAACAGGGTGACCGTCACCCCGATGATCGCCACCGCCGTGGCCGTGAACGCCCAGCCGTCGCGGCCGCGCAGCGTGAGCGCGAGCCCGGCGAGCAGGCCGACCGCGGCCACCGCCGCCGACACGGCCGTCCACATGACGCCCTTGTCGAGCAGCGTCCAGGCCAGGAACGCGCCACCCGCGACGACGGCGGTGCCGCCCACGGCGGGCACGACGTGGCGGGCCCGGTCGCGGACCTCACCGGTCGTCTTCAGGGCGAGGAACACCGCGCCGTGGAAGGTGAACAGCGCCAGCGTCGCCACGCCGCCCAGCAGCGCGTACGGGTTGAGCAGGGTCAGCAGCGTGCCGGTGTACTCGTGGTCCGCGTCGAGCGGCACGCCGTGGACGATGTTCGCGAACGCCACGCCCCACAGCAGCGCCGGCAGTGCGGACGACGCGGTGATCGCGATGTCCCAGTTGCGCCGCCACCGAGGGCTGTCGAACTTGCCCCGGTACTCGAACGCGACCCCGCGCACGATCAGCGCGATCAGGATCAGCAGCAGCGCCAGGTAGAAGCCGGAGAACAGCGAGGCGTACCACTCGGGGAAGGCGGCGAAGGTGGCGCCGCCCGCGACGAGCAGCCACACCTCGTTGCCGTCCCAGACCGGGCCGATCGTGTTGATCGCGACGCGCCGGTCGGTGTCGGTCTTGCCGACGACCGGCAGCAGGGTGCCGACGCCGAAGTCGAATCCCTCCAGGACGAAGTAGCCGGTCCACAGGACGGCGATGAGCAGGAACCAGATGTCGGTGAGCTCCATGCCGGTCTCCTCAGTACGCGACGGCCAGCGGCCGCGGAGCCTCGGGGTCGTCGGGTGAGGCCTCGGCGATGCCGGCAGGCGGCGGCCCGGCCTTGGCGTAGCGGACCATCAGCACGCCCTCGATCACCGCGAGCACGCCGTAGAGCAGCGTGAACACGATGAGCGAGATCAGCACGGAGGCGGTGCTGACGCCGGGGGAGACGCCGGCAGCGGTCGGCAGCATCCCGTACACCAGCCAGGGCTGGCGGCCCATCTCGGTGAAGATCCACCCGACGGTGTTGGCCGCGAACGGCGTGAACAGCGCGAGCAGTGCGGCGGTGAAGTACCAGCGCGGCACGGGCTTCTGCGCCCGGCGGCGCATGAACCACAGCCCGAGGATCGAGACCAGCATGGCCAGCGCGCCGAAACCGATCATCAGCCGGAACGTCCAGTACGTGACCGGCACGTTCGGGATGTAGTCGCCGGGGCCGTACGTGGTCTCCGACGCGCGCTGGACGTCGTTGATGCCCTCGACGAGGCCGTCGAGCGAGCCGGTGGCCATGAACGACAGCAGGCCGGGCACGCGGATGCTCCACAGCTCCTGGCTGCCGTCCAGCGTCCCGACGGTGAAGATCGAGAACGACGCGGGTGCGGCGGACTCGTAGAGCGCCTCGGCCGCGGCCATCTTCATCGGCTGCTGCTCGGTCATGAGCCGGGCCTGGATGTCGCCGGAGACCATCACGCCGATGCTGGCGATCAGCACGGTCACCAGCCCGAGTCGCATCGACGGCGTGGCGACGTCGGTGAACTTGTCGCGGGCCAGGTGGTAGGCGCTGATCGCGACGATGAACACGCCTGCGGTGACGAAGCAGGCGGTGATCGTGTGGAAGAACGCGGCGACGGCCGTCGAGTTCGTGAGCACGGCGCCGAAGTCCACGAGCTCGGCGCGGCCGCGCTCGTCGTTGATCACCGAGCCGACCGGGTGCTGCATCCACGCGTTGGCGGCGAGGATGAAGTACGCCGACAGCGCGGTGCCGATCGCGGCGAGCCAGATGCACGCCAGGTGCACCTTCTTCGGGAGCCGGTCCCAGCCGAAGATCCACAGGCCGAGGAACGTCGACTCCAGGAAGAACGCGAGCAGGCCTTCGATGGCCAGCGGGGCACCGAAGATGTCACCGACGAACCGGCTGTAGTCGCTCCAGTTCATGCCGAACTGGAACTCCTGCACGATGCCGGTGACGACGCCCATGGCGAAGTTGATGAGGAAGAGCTTCCCCCAGAACTTCGTCATGCGCAGATATCGCTCGTCCGAGGTGCGGACCCACGCAGTCTGCATGCCGGCTACCAGCAGGGACAGCCCGATCGTCAACGGGACGAACAGGAAGTGGTACACGGTGGTGATCGCGAATTGCCACCGTGCGAGATCGAGGTTCATCACATCCTCCGTGAGCGGGCCGTCGGGCGGTTCCGAAGCCGGGCCCAGCGTCGCTCGGGGCGGTGTGACCGGGGCAGAGTCGCCGGTCCCCGATCATCGGGACCGGCGGACCCCCGGTCCGGCCCATCGGCGGCGACGGCGGGGGACCTTCGGCCCTCTCCGTCCGACCGGGACGCCGGACCGGCGTCACCCCCGGGAGGGAACGCGGGGCGGACAACCCCTCCCTCCTGTCCGCCCCGCGGCTCGGCCGCCGATGCCGTCAGCGCGACGCGCCGGCGAGCGAGCGCACCAGGTCGGTCGCGGTGACGATGCCGACGACCCGGTCTCCGTCGACGACCAGTGCGGCGTCGACGCGGTGCTCCACCATGCGGCGGGCGACGGCCGTCCGGCGCGTGTCGGCCGGGATGCCGGGCAGCACCACGCGGAACTGCCGCAGCGGGGCGTCGGGCCGGTCGTCGGCCACGGCGCGCAGCACCGACGCCTCCGTGACAGCGCCCTCCTCACGGTCACCGACGCGCAGCACGAGGTGACGGACCCCGTGCCGGGCCATCTCCCGCAGGGCAGTGCCGGGCCCGGCGTCGGCGTCGACCGTGACGACGTCGCGGGTCATGAACGTGCTGACCGGCGGATCGTCGTCCACGGCCTCCGGCGGCGCGGCGAGCAGCGGCGGTTCGGACATCGGCTCCCCTCCTGGCTCGCCGTGGGAGCCTGACTGCTCCGCGCCGGCCGCGGGAGGGGTCGCAGGGCGGAACGCCGCGGCCGAAGGGCCGTAGCGGGTCGGGACGTTCGGCCTGTGCCGGATCAGGGGATCCCGGCACGCAGCCCGGCGTCGACGGGGCGCACGCCGGTGCGCCGGGACACCAGCGGCGGCGTCACCAGCAGCGTGTCCTCCGGCGGCCGGCGCGGCGTCGCGGGGACCGGCCAGCCGTGCCCGATCCGCAGCACCGCCTGAGGGCTGTGCGTGCCGTGGATCAGGTTCCGGAGGCGATCGCGCGTGGCGTCGACCTCGATGATGTGGGACAGGAACGACGCCGACAACCCCAGCGTCGTGGCGGTCAGCAGCACCCGCTGCAGCGCCTGGCCGGCGGCGACCTCCGAGGTCGGTCCGAACATCTGCGCCGACAGGACGACGAGCGCGGGCTCGTTCTCGAACAGCACACCCGTCTCGGCGGTGGTGCGCCCCGCGCCGTGGGTGAAGTCGCGGGCGACCCACCGGTCGTGCGCCGCGGGACGGTGCTCGTTCGGCAGGGCGGGCACTCCGTCGGGTCGGTCGGGCTCCACCGCGGTCCAGCGCTCGAACTCCTCCCGGAACGCCGGGTCCCCCTGCTGCGCGGCGTGCGCATCAGCGGAGAGCTCCAGCAGCCGCGTCCGCTCGGCCGGTGTCGCCACGACGTGCAGCCACGCCCCTTCCGCCATCGCGGCGTTGCGCAACGCCATCAGTTCCGCGGTCGTCACCGGCTCGTCCGTGAACGGGCGCCGGTTGGTCCGCCGCCGCGGCACCGCCGCCAGCAGCTCCCGCTGCAGCGCCGTCGGCGCCTTCCGCCCTCCGTGCCGCACGGCCGCCAGCAGGTCCGGGAACGCCCGATCCGTGTGCAGCGTCACCAGCGGCCGGATCCCGTGCGCGTGCAGGGCGAGCCGCAGGTTGAACAGCGCCGCCCCGCACGCGAGCCGCTGCTCGCGCCCGTGCGGATCGGCTGCGGGCAGCTGCCGCTCCGGGTCGGCCCACAGCTCGATCCGGTCCGGCTCGACCCGGAACCGCCACGGCTGGCTGTTGTGCAGGGACGGAGCCCGTCCTGCCACGGCGAGCAGGCCCGTGACGTCCTGTGACGTCAGCCCGAGTGCGGCAGGAATCTGGCTCATGGCCACGATGATCACCCCCTCGCGCGCCGCCGAACACGGTCCAAAGACCCTTCCCGGACGGGCCTCCCGAGCATCACCACCGCCGGGCCGAAATGCGCGGCGACGCGCCGTCCGGCCCGATCGCCCTGCGGCGCCAGGACTTTCGACCACCGTTTTCCGGAGAGGTCGCCGCGCCACCCCGATTTCGTGCAGGTGATGGTGGGAATCACACGACTCGTCGCCGTTCAGGAAACGTGCGCCCCGTCCCGACGCCGCACCGGCTGGTCGTGTGCTGGATGCGCCCGTCGCAGCGCGGCGCGCGGCATCCCGGCCGACATGGGCGGGGATGATCGTGGCGAGGTGCCCGCGCGAGCCGCGGCTGCGGATCTCTCCGCCGATGACGACGCCTTCGCAGGTGGAGCGCTCCGGCGATCATCCGACCCCGCACGCGGGATCTCCGCGCGCGACCACGCCCCGTGCGCGATCGAGGACAGAGTGCAGATCGCGCGAGGTCCGACGATTCCGGTCACCAGGCGAAGGGGTCGGCGCGCGGTCGCCGGAAAGTGGATTCACCGCCATCTCTCGGCGGGAAAATGGCTTTCCTGCCGCTCGCTCGCCTACGCCCTGCCCACCGCAGGCAGCGCACGAACTGCTGAGCGGAGCGAAAGCGTCAGCGCCGGTCGGCCGCCCCGACGAGGCCGCGCCGGCGCGGGGGTGAGAACGCCATTCCTCGGCATTTCCGCCGGTGCGCCATCACCGCGACCGCGATGGTGGCGCCGCCGATCTCCACCTCCCGAGAGCGCCTCGGGTGGAGGCGGTCAGGGGCGGGAGCCCCCGGCGACGGGGCGCAGGGCCGAAGCGCCCGGAAGCGGACCCGAGGCCCAAGCGCTCCTGCCTACCGACACCCCGCATCAGGACCTCCGGCCGTGTCCCCACCACCCCGCGGCGACGCACCGTGGATCGAGAACCCACCCGCCGAACGAATGGACGCGCGCATGACTCACGAGCGCGGAGGCCGCCGTGGCTGACCGGAACCCGCTTCGCCGGTCCACGGACGTGCTGCAGTCCCGGATCGGCGCGGCGCTGATCGCCCTGGCCGCTGCCGCCGCCTGCGCCGCGATCCCGATCGGCGTGGACGTCCACCAGGACATGGCCGAGAAGGCGGCCCAGGCCCAGGCGACGTACAAGCTGGTGACCGCCCAGGTCCTGGAGTCCACGACCGTGGTCCTGAACCCCTCGGCCGCCGCCCGCCCGCAGACCTACGCGGCCGTGCGCTGGCAGACCGACGACGGCACCCCGCAGCAGGGCTACTCGATCGTCCCCGCGACCAAGGAGGCGGGCGAGCCCGTCGAGATCTGGCTCGACCAGGACGGCCACCCGGCGCGGCCGCCGCTGACCGCGACCGACGCGGTGCTCTGCGGCATCGTCGCCGGCCTCGGCACGATCGCGGTCGCCTGGAGCGTGCTCGCGCTGTGCTGGCTCGGGATCCAGCGGCTGGCGTTCGCGGTGAACAGCCGTCGCTGGGCCGAGGAGTGGGCCGCGGTGGAGCCGCTGTGGCGGCGCGAGTTCCGGTGAGCCCACTGCCCACCGGCCGATGGAGGAGGAGCCCATGCTGGTCCGCGACGTCATGCGTCCCCATCCGGGGACGGCCCGCCCGCACCACCCGGTCCGGGCGGTGGCAGCGCTGGTGCTCGACCAGCAGGTCGTCGCCGTTCCGGTGGTGACGGCCGAGGGCGAGCTGTGCGGGATCGTCGACGAGACGCGCCTGGTCCGCGCGCTCACCGCGGATCCCGAGCCGGCGGTCGTCTGCGAGGTGATGGTGCCCGCGCCGCGCCGGGTGGCGCCCGACGACGATCTCGAGACCGTCGTCGAGGCCCTGGCCGACCGGGCCGCCCCGCTGGTCCCGGTCGTGGAGAACGGGCGACTGGTCGGGGTGGTGACCGCTCGCGACCTGCTGCGCCGGTTCGTCCGCGTGGACGGGACCGCGGAGGTGCCGGGCCGGCTGTCCGTCTACGACGCGGTGACCCGGGCGCTGACCGCCACCCCCACCGGCTGATCCGGAGGTCGCCGTGCTCGTCCGTGAGATCATGACCACCGACGTGGTGACCGTGCGGCCCGGGTCCCCGATCCGGGAGGCCGTCGGGCTCCTGGTGAAGCACCGGTTCACGGCGCTCCCAGTGGTGGACTCGGGCGGTGACCTGGTCGGGATCGTCACCGAGACCGACCTGACCGCGTTGCGCCGCCACGATGCGCGCTCGCCTCGGCTGCGGGAGGAGATGGCCGGGCCGGTACCGGTGTGCGTGGCCGAGGTCGCCACCCCGAACCCGATCACCGTGCAGCCGTGGACCGACGTCGCCGACGCGGTGGCCCTCATGCGCGAGACCGGGCACCGGTCGCTGCCGGTCGTCGACGGCCACCGGCTGGTGGGGATCGTGACCCGCGGCGACGTGCTGCGCGCCGACGATGTGCCGGACAGCCGCATCGTCGCGGGCGCCCGGCGGATGCTCGACGGCTACCTGGGACCCGGCCGCGGCGAGGTGTCGGTGTCCGACGGCGTGGTCGTCGTGCGCGGGGTTCCCGACGCGGAGCGGCACACCGTGGCCGTGCTGGTCCACCAGGTGCCCGGCGTGCGCGCGGTGGAGATCGCCGAGGCCTCCTGATCCGCGCCGACGGGCCTCCCGCCCCCGGGCCGGAGTGCCCGCAGGGCGGGGCCCTGAGCCGGTACCGGCGGATCTGCGGCAGCGAGACGGTGGCTCGAGAGAGCCGATGGAGGAGGGCGTCAAGGATGAGTGCCGAGACTGCGGGCAGGAAGATCGTCGTCGGTGTGGACGGCAGCCCGGGAGCGCTGCGCGCGGTGCGCTGGGCCGCGCGGGCGGCGGTGCGTCGCAAGGCGGACCTGCACCTGGTGGCCGCGGTCCTGTGGGCCGAGGAGCGCCTGCCGGGGCTCCCGGCGATCGGCCGCGACCGGACCGGGGACGTGCTGAAGAAGCTGGCCGAGGCCGCGCTCGACACCGCCGACGCCGTGGCCACCGTGGCGGCCCCCGAGGTGACGACCGTGCGCCGGGAGATCGTCGGCTTCCCCGCCGCGGTGCTGCGCAAGGAGGCCGAGGGCGCCGAGCTGCTGGTCGTGGGCGATCGCGGCCGGGGCCGGCTCGCCTCACTGATCGCCGGCTCGGTGGCGGTGGCCGTGGTGGCGCACGCGCCGTGCCCGGTCGTCGTGGTGCGCGGGGAGATCGACCAGAAGAAGGGCGACGACACCGAGCCGGTCGACGGCCCCGTGGTCGTCGGGATCGACGGGACACCGCGCAGCGAGGCCGCGCTGAAGTTCGCGTTCGAGGAGGCGTCGGCGCGGCAGGCCCCGCTCGTCGCGGTGCACACCTGGTCGGACGCGCTGAACGATCCCTACCTCGCGCCGATGATCGACTGGGACGTGGTGGAGACGGAGGAGGAGCTGCAGCTCGCCGAGCGGCTCGCCGGCTGGGGCGAGAAGTACCCGGACGTCCCCGTCGAGCGGCTGGTGACCCGCGGCCGCGCCGCGTCCGTGCTGCTGGACCGCTCGAAGGGCGCGCAGCTGGTGGTGGTCGGCTCGCGCGGGCACGGCGAGTTCGCGGGGCTGCTGCTCGACTCGGTGAGCAACGCGCTCATCCACGGCGCGTCCTGCCCGGTCGCGATCGTGCGGAACACCGAGGAGAGCTGATCCGCTGGGTACGCCAGCCGCGAGGAACGGTACGCAAGCCGCAACGAACGGCCCTTTCGTCCACCCCGAGTGGACGAAAGGGCCGTTCGTTGCGTCCGGGCGCACATCGGGGGATCGGTGGGCTCGCGGCGCCGGGGTCCTCCGGCCGTACCGGTGCTCCGACCCGGGGCGCACCCTGGACTCGACATCCGGACTCGGCGCAGGGAGGACTCCATGGACACCACGCAGCGCATCGCGGTCAGCGACGCGGGCATCCGCATCGGACCCGTCGACGCGTCCGGGATCGTGCGCGACGACAGCGGCGTCCGCGTCGGTGAGGTGCTGCAGGACGGTGTGGTCGTGGACTTCGCCGGAGGCCGGCTCGGCCGCGCGGTGACGGTGCGCTCACCAGCACCGTCACGCTGATCCGGAACAGGGGCCGAACCACCCGCCGGACCAGGACCAACGCCGCTGCCGCTGCGGCCGGGACCCGCGTGGAATCGGTGCATGCCGACCGACCTGACGCCCGGCCACCGCGGAGCGCGCCGCCGCCTGCTGTCCGACGGGGCCGCTGTGACGGTCCGCAGGCTCGGCCCGGAGGATCGCGACACCGTCGCCCGGCTGCACGCCGGGCTGCCCCTCGCCGACCGCTACCTGCGGTTCTTCGGGGTGTCGACGGAGCACATCGACGAGCTCGCCGACCGGGTGGTGAGCCCGGAGTGGACGGCGGTCGGGGCGTTCGAGGGCGACCGGCTGATCGGGGTCGCCCACTACTACCGCGCACCCGGCCAGGCGCACCCCGAGGTCGCCGTCGCGGTCGCCCACGAGCACCAGCACCGCGGCTGCGGCACGGTCCTGCTGGAGGAGCTGGTCGGCATCGCCCGCGCCGCCGGGATCACCCGCCTCGACGCCGACGTCCTCGCGATCAACCACGACATGACCGAGGTGCTCGACCACCTCGGTCTCACCGTGCGCAGCCGCCGCGCCTACGACGTGCGCGAGGTGACGCTCGTCGTGCCGCCCGCGGGCACCACGGCTGCGGCCGAGCGGTTCGCCGACGCGGTGCTCGACCGGGCGACCACCGCGGAGGTCGCCGGTCTGCGCCCCGTCCTGCGGCCGCGGTCGGTGGCGGTCATCGGCGCCGGGCACCGGCCCACGTCGGTCGGCAGGTTGATCCTGCGCCGCATCGTCGAGTGCGGGTTCACCGGGTGCGTCGAGGTCGTGGCCCGCAACTCCGCGGCGGTGGCCGGGATCCCCGCCCGGTGCAGCGTCGACGATCTGCCCGACGGGATCGATCTCGCGGTGATCTGCGTGCCCGCGCCCGCCGTCGTCGACGTCGCCCGCCGCTGCGGCGAACGAGGCGTCCGGGCGCTGCTGGTGATCAGCTCCGGCATCGACGAACCCGACGAGCTGCTGCGCGTCGCCGCCCGCTACGGCATGCGCGTCGTCGGCCCGAACTGCCTCGGGCTGTCCAACACCGAACCGGACGTCCGCCTGCAGGCGACCTTCGGCCCGATCGCCGACCCGGGCTGCGTGGGCCTGGCCACGCAGTCCGGCGGTGTCGCGATCGCGTTGATCGACACGCTGAACCGGCTCGGCCTCGGCCTGTCGACGTCGGTCTCGCTCGGGGACGGGATCGACGTCGGCGCGGCCGATCTCGCGGCGTGGTGGCTCGCCGACGAGCGGACCCGGGCCGCCGTGCTCTACCTGGAGTCGATGCCGGATCCGCGCACCCTCGCCCGGCACCTGCGCCGCCTGGCCGCCCGCGTGCCCGTCATCGCGATCCGGCCCGCCGGATCCGCCGCCGCCGAACGCGCGGCCGCTGCCCACACCGCGGCCCGCGCGGCTCCGCGGGCGCACCGTGAGGCGCTGCTGCGCCAGTCCGGCGTCATCGTGCTCGACGATCTCGACGACGTCCCCGGCCTGCTCGCCCTGCACATCTGGCAGCCCGCTGTGGCCGGGCGGCGCGTCGCGATCCTCAGCAACGCAGCCGGGCTGGGCGTGCTGGCCGCCGACGCCTGCGCCGACGCCGGCCTCGACGTGCCCACCCTGTCCGAGGCCACCCAGGAGGTGCTCACCGCGTGCCTGCCGGCCGGTGCGGTGGTGACCAACCCGGTCGACGCGACCGCCACCGTCGCACCGCAGGCGTTCGCCGACGCGGTCGACGCCCTGCTGGCCGCCCCCGAGGTGGACGCCGTGCTGGCGCTCGGCGTGGCGACCGCGGAGGGTGATCCGCTGGCCGGGTGCGAGCCGCGGACCGTCGGGGAGGGGAAGCCGCTGGTCCTGGTCCGCCCGTCGACCGGGGTCGTCGTCACTCGGCACCGGCTGGGCGGCCGGGACGTGCCCGTGTTCACCGAGGCCGCCGACGCCGCCCGCGCCCTCGCCACGGCGGCGCGGCGGACCCGGTGGCTGCGCACGCACCACCACCGGGTGCTGGACGCCCCGCCGGAGGTGCAGGAGGAGCCGGTCCGCGACGCCGTGCGGACGGCCCTGGCCACGCGGCCGGAAGGCGGCTGGCTGCCGGCCGCGGCCGCGCTCGCGATCGGCCGCGCCGCTGGGTTGCCCCTCTGCCCGACGTCGATCGTGCAGTCGGCCCAGCAGGTGGAGGAGGTCCGGCGCGAGCTCGGGGTGCCGGTCGTCGTGAAGCCCGACGTCGACGGGCTCACCGGCTGCGGCGGCGTCCACCTCAACCTCGACGGGCGGCCGGCGATCCGGGCGGCCGTGCGGGACCTGCGGGACCGGTTCGGCACCGACCTGACCGGCATCGTCGTGCAGCCGATGCTCGCGCCGGGGCTGGAGCTGCTGGTCGGCGCGGTGCGCGATCCCGAGTTCGGGCCGGTGCTGACCGTCGGGCTCGGCGGGGCCTCCGCCGATCTCGTGGACGACCGCGCCTACTGCACCGTGCCGCCCGAGACCGCCGAGCTCGACCACCTGCTCGACGATCTGCGCTGCGCCCCGCGCCTGCTGGCCCGGCCCGACTCCGCCGAGGTGGTCGCCGCGGTGCGCGACACCGCGGCCCGCGTGGCCTGGCTGGCCGACCGGTTCGCCGAGATCGCTGAGATCGAGGTCGCTCCGCTCGTCGTGGGGCCCGGCGGCGCCGCCGCGGTCGACCTGCGGATCCGTGTGACGCCGGTCTCGGGGATAGCGACCAACGCAGATCCGGTTCGGGCCTTCCGGCCCTGATCATCGAGCGTCGCGGCGCGAACACTCGAAGCTGTGACAGCCGACATGCTGATGGCACCGCGGACCGACCACCTGGGTCGGCCGAGCTTCGACCGCCTGCGGCAGCTCGCCCTGTCCGCCGTGGGGCACCCCGGGGGCAGACCCTGGCAGGTCTCCGCGATCGAGGGCGGTGCACGGATCCTGGCGAACGGGCCGACGATGGCCCGGATGAGCGCAGCCGGCCGCAAGACGGTCCTGCTCACCGCGGGTGCGGCGATGGCCACCATGCGGTTGGGCATCGCGATGAGCGGTCGGCGGCCGATCGTCTCGCTCCTGCCGGACCAGCGCCGGCCGGAGGTGTTGGTGATGCTGCGCCACGGCGTGCCCGGCGACCCGACCGATCTCGAGCGCGCGATGGCCGCGACGGTCCGCCCGGCGGCCCGGTACCTGCCCCCGGTGGCGGACCTGCCGGCGCCGCAGGGACTGCACCTGCGGGCCCGCGCGGCCGTGGAGAAGGAGGGGCAGTGGCTGCGCACCGTCGCCCCGGATGCGCGGGAGCGGCTCGCCCGCTACGACGCACGCATCGCGAACCTGCCGAAGACGGCTCTGCTGCTGGCCCTCGGCAGCACCCACGACGTCCCGGCCGAGCAGCTGAGGGCCGGTGCCGCGCTGCAGAACCTCGTGCTCACCGTGCGGCTGTTCGGCGGGGCGCTCTCGCTCATGGCCTGGCCCGCCGATCTGGAGGGGCGGTTGCAGCACGCCCGCGACGTCGGGGCCCTGGCGCCCCGCACGCACGTCCTGGTGGCCATCAGCGGCTGCCACCCGGTGGACCGGGGCGCGTTCCCGACGCCGTACAGCTGACCCACCACGTCGAGAACGAACTCGTGGTGATCAAGAAGCCCTGTTGATCACCACGGCTTCGTTCTCGACGCGCGTCCCGCTCGGCGCGGCCACGCGAGCATGCCGATGGCGTTGCCGGCGGTGAGCCCGATGCCGCCGACCGCGCTGACGCCCGCCAGGAGCTCGATCCCGATCAGCGCGATCCGGGCGGACCGCGCCGATCGGCCCGNCTCGNTCATCCCTCGTCCTCGGTGTACACGACGGTGGCGAAGTGCACGCCCTGGAACACACCCTCCAGCCAGCCGACCAGCTGNGCCTGGGCGATGCGCAGCTCGGCGTCGGTCACCGCGGCGCCCACCCTCAGGTGCGGGGCGATCGCCTCCAGCTCCCGGCGCAGCTCGGGCGGCAGGACCGCCTCGATCTCGGCGACGGCCGTCCGGTGCGCGGCGACGAGCCGCTCGCGGCCGCTCGCGTCCAGCGGCATCGCGTGGATCTCCTCCAGCGTCTGCTTGATCATGCTCCCGACCCGCACCAGCTTGTCGGCGTCCGTAACCGGGGAGTCGGGGGCGGGGGAGCGATCCTTGCTGGTCATGCTTGAACACTAGGTCCGCGGTGATCGCGCCGGCAGGGCCGACGGACGCCCCCGGGCCGGGGCTTTCGGCGCCCGCGCAGCGCCGTCGGCGGCGGGCGCAGCCCGGGCGACCCGGCCAGCACCAGCACCCCGGACGCTGCGAGCAGCACCCCCGCGGCCAGCGCCCAGCCCCAGCCGGGCCGGACCGGGTCGCCGAGGGCGAGGATGCCGGCGGCGCCGGGCACCATCGTCTGGGTCACCGACACGATCGCGGCCAACCGCGCCACCCCGGTCAGCTCCAGTGCCCGGGTGCGCGCGGCCACTCCGGTGATCCCGTACGCTGCCACGAGCGCGACCGCGAGCGGGAACGGGAGCGTGCCGGCGTCGTCGACGTGGTCGGCGCGCACGACCAGTGCGGTCCCGCCGAACGCGAGCCCGGTGAGCACCCCCAGCGGCCAGCCGCGCCCGGCGTCCCAGGTCCCCGCCACCGCCGCCGCGAGCAGAACCGCCGCCGACGCCAGCGCCGCCACGGTCCACCCGGACACGGCGAACGGGGCGTCGGTGCCGGTGGCCGAGGCGACCAGCGCCAGCCCCGCCGTGCACGCGACCGCGGCGACGTGGTCGCGGCGGCGCAGCACCACGGCGTAGCGGAACCGGGCCGCGTAGACGGTGAGCACCACCCCGCAGGCCAGCACCGACTGCACGAGCACGACGGGCAGGTGCTGCAGCGCGGCGACCGCGCACAGCCAACCCAGGCCGTCGAGCGTCAGCCCGGCCAAGTAGCGGGGCTGGCGCACGACCGGACGGCCGGGCCGCACGAACCGGGTCGCGTCCGACTGCAGGATCCCGGAGGCCGTGTTCAGGGCGGCCCCGAGCACCGCCCACCACAGCCCGGCGGCCAGCACCGCCTAACCGCCGGCCGACATCGTCAGCTGCGCAGGTCGGCGACCCCGACCCTGCGCGCCGGCAACCAACCCGCCTTGGCCGGTTGGGCGGGCGGCACCACGACGACCGGGCACGGCGGGCGCCGGGCCAGCACCCGGGCCGGCGAGGTGGCGACGCTGTCCAGCAGCGCACCCCGCGACGGACGGCCGAGGACGAGCAGCCGTGCGTGCATCGCCACCGCTACGAGCAGGTCGGCGCAGTGGTCGTCGACCACGAGCTCCTCTGCGACCACGTCGGGGTAGGCGAGCCGGCACAGCGACAGCTGCTGGTCCAGCTCGGTGGCGACGGCCTCGTGCGCGACGTCCCACCGGCCGGCTTGCCGACCCAGCGGGGCGGAGAGGTCGATCAGGGGATCGTGCCAGGTGCGGACGGCGAGCAGTCCGGCCGAGCGCGCCTCCGCCTCGGCGAACGCGAACTCGATCACCTCGCTCCCGGTCGCGGGGCCCACCGCCACCATCACCGGGAACGGGTCCTGCGAGTGCCGGGGCCTGCCGGGGCGCGGCGTCGGCGCCTCGTCCGGCACGACGACGACCGGGCAGTGCGCGCTCATCAGGGCTCCGTCGACGTGCGGCGACGCGGCCGGCAGCACGAGCAGCTCCGCCTCCGCCGAGGCGGCCAGCCCCGCCCGCTCGATCGGCTGGTCCACCACGACCGCCGAGACGACGACGTCCGGTTCGGTCTGCCGGGCGACCGACAGCGCGACGGCGAACGCGCGGTGGCAGCCCAGGTGGCGGCGGTGGTCGTCGGGCAGCAGCACGCGCACGTCGAGATCGCGGCGGCGCGCCTCCCGCACCGCCCACCGCATCGCCGCGGCGGGCGAGATCTCGGGCTCCACCACGGCCGCGATCCAGCCGCGCCGGCGCTGGTCCTCGGTCGGCCCATCGCTTCGCATGGGACCACCCTCCGCCGATCCGGCCGCGTGCGCTGCGGGCAGAAGGCCGTACGGACGTGGGCGTTGGTCCCGCAGGCCCGGGTGCCCCCGACCCTGGGCCGGCGCGCGGCCGGCGCGGAGTCTGCCGGGAGGAAGGCGTCGAGGGAGGCGGCAGGACCATGAAGGCACTCGTAGTGGTGGAGTCGGTGTTCGGCAACACCCGGCAGATCGCCGAGGCGATCGCGCAGGGGCTCGGCGACGAGGCACTGGTCCGGGTCGTCGACGTCGCCGACGCGCCCGCGACGGTGGACGGCGTCGACCTGCTGGTCGTGGGCGGCCCGACCCACGCGTTCGGGATGACCCGCGAGTCGACCCGCCGCGCGGCCGCCGAGCAGTCCGGCGGGGCGGTTCCCCCCGCCGCGGTCGGGCTGCGGGAGTGGCTGGCCGTCGTCCGGGTCGGCCCGGTGGCCGGGGCGGCGTTCGACACGCGGATGGACACGTTCCGATTGCCCGGGTCGGCGGCGAAGGGCGCGGCCCGCGCGCTGCGCAGGCTCGGGGTGCGCCTCGTGGACCGGCCGCGGACCTTCCGGGTCGTCGGCATGCAGGGGCCGCTGCGCGACGGTGAGCCCTTCCGCGCCCGCGCGTGGGGTGCCCACCTCGCGGCGCAGATGGCGCCGGTGCGACCGGGGGCGGGGGCGTGACGGGCCGGCCCCGCGGTCCGGTCGTCACCGGTGTCGACGGCTCGGACATCGCCCTGCGCGCGGTCCGCTGGGCGGCCCGGGAGGCGGGCGCCCGGAAGGTCCCGCTGCGGCTGGTGCTCGCGTTCACCCACGTCGCCGACCGCGTCGCGGGCCATCCGGGGCCCGGGCCGCGGCTGCGCGACCAGCTGCTCGACCAGGCCCGCAAGAGCCTGCGCGCCGCCGCGATCGCGGCCCGCCGGGAAGTCCCGGACGTGGTCGTCGAGGAGCACCTGCGGATCGGGTTCCCGACCTCGGTCCTCGTCGACGAGTCCCGCTCGGCTGCCCTCGTCGTGGTGGGGGAGCAGGGGCTCGGCCGGGTCGCCGCGGCCTTGACCGGCTCGGTCGCCGTCTCGGTCGCCGTCCACGCCGAGTGCCCGGTGGTCGTCGTCCGCGGCGAGGGCACCGGCTCCACCGAGGGCCTGCCGGTCGTCGTCGGGGTCGACGGCACCCCGATCAGCGAGGCCGCGCTGGCCTTCGCCTTCGACGCCGCGGACCGCCGCCGCGCCCCGCTGATCGCCGTGCACACCTGCCCCGACGCCCCGATCGACCCCGCCGACCCGGACGACGGCTTCGAGGCGGAGAAGGCGCTGCTCGCCGAGCGCTTGGCCGGCTGGTCGGAGAAGTACCCCGGCGTGCCGGTGCGGCGCGTCGTGACCGATGTCCAGCCCGTCCGGCAGCTGCTGGAGCTGTCCCGAAGCGCCCAGCTGGTCGTCGTCGGCAGCCGGGGCCACGGCGACTTCGTCGGCTGGGTGCTCGGCTCGGTGAGCAACGCCGTCGTGCACAGAGCGGCCTGCCCCGTCGCCGTCGTCCGCCCGGAGGTCACGACGGAAGGAGTTCTCCGATGAGCGCCTCGACCACGGACACCGCTCTCGTGCGCGGCCTGGACACCCTCCGCGCCGCCGATGCCCCGGCGGTCGGTGGGAAGGCCGCCAACCTCGGCGAGCTGATCGCCTCCGGCTTCCCGGTACCGCCCGGGTTCGTCCTGCCCGCCGACGCCTACCTGGACGCGATGGCCGCCGCAGGGGTCCGCGACGAGCTGCGCGCCCTGCACGACCGAGCCCTCACCGCCACTGATCCCGCCGATCTCGACGCCCTGTGCGCCGAGGCTGCCGCGAAGGTACGGGCCGCCGGCATGCCCGACCGGCTCGCCGACGCCGTGCGCGCCGCCTACGCCGCCCTCGGGACGGACGGCCACGAGGCGTTCGTCGCCGTCCGCTCGTCCGCCGTCGGGGAGGACAGCGCGGACGACTCGTTCGCCGGCATGAACGCCACCTTCACCAACGTCCGCGGCGCCGAGGAGTTGATCGGCCGGATCATCGACTGCTGGGCCTCCGCCTACGGCCAGCGCGTCGTCGCCTACCGGGCAGGCCGCGGCTCGGCCGCGGAACCGGCCGTCGCGGTCGTCGTGCAGGTCATGGTGGCCGCCGAGCGGGCGGGCGTCGCGTTCACCGCGCACCCGGTCACCGGCCGCACCGACGTCGTCGTCGTGGAGGCCGCGCTCGGGCAGGGCGAGGTCGTCGTCAGCGGTGCCGTGCAGCCCGACACGTACGAGCTGGCTGCGACCCCCGGTACCCCGCTGCGCGGCATGCACATCGGCGAGCAGACCCACGAGATCGTCCGCGGCCCGGACGGTGTCGACATCGCCGTCGACCTCGATCCCGAGCTGGCCCGCGCCCGCGTGCTCGACGACGAGCAGGCCGCCGCCGTCGCCCGGCTCGCGCTGCGGGTGCAGGAGCACTTCGGCGTGCCGCAGGACGTCGAATGGGCCTTCCACGGGGACGCGCTGTGGCTGCTGCAGGCCCGGCCGATCACCACGCTGGCCGGTGATCGGTCCCGCCGCCCGCTGGTCACCGGCCTGCCGGCGTCCCCGGGACGGGCGAGCGGGCCGGTGCGGGTGCTCACCTCACCCGAGGAGGGCGCGCGGCTGCAGACCGGCGACGTGCTCGTCGCGCCGATGACGAACCCGGACTGGCTGCCCACCATCCGGCGGGCGGCCGCGCTGGTCACCGACTCCGGCGGCACCACCTGCCACGCCGCGATCGTGGCCCGCGAGCTGGGCGTGCCGTGCGTCGTCGGTGCCCGCGACGCCACCACCGTGCTGCACGACGGGCAGGCGGTGACGGTCGACGGCGGCACCGGCGAGATCACCGCCGGTGCCGCGGCGAAGGCCGCGTCCGAACCCGTCTCCGCGGCCCCGGCGACCACGACGCCGCGGACCCCGCCGGCGCGGGTGGACGTGCCGATCGCGACGAAGCTCTACGTCAACCTGGCGATGCCCGACCAGGCCGCCGCGGTCGCGGCCGGGCCGGTCGACGGGGTCGGCCTGGTCCGCGCCGAGTTCATGCTCACCGAGGCGCTCGGCGGGCGGCATCCGCGCGAGGTCATCGCCCGTGGCGAGCAGCAGCTGTTCGTCGACGTGATGACGGCGTCGCTGCTGAAGATCACCGAGGCGTTCGCGCCGCGGCCGGTCGTCTACCGCACCACCGACCTGCGCAGCAACGAGTTCCGCGGGCTCGCCGGCGGCGAGGCCCACGAGCCGGTCGAGCACAACCCGATGATCGGCTACCGCGGCGCCTACCGGTACCTGCGCGAACCCGACCTGTTCGCGCTGGAGCTGCAGGTGCTCGCCCAGGTGCGCGAACGAACCCCCAACCTGCACCTGATGATCCCGTTCGTGCGCACCCGCTGGGAGCTGGAGGCATGCCTCGAGCTGGTCGACGCCAGCCCGCTGCGCCACCACCGCGGGCTGCACCGCTGGGTGATGGCCGAGGTGCCGTCCGTGCTGCACCGGCTGCCCGAGTACGTCGAGCTGGGCATCGACGGCGTGTCCATCGGCAGCAACGACCTCACCCAGCTGATGCTCGGCGTCGACCGGGACTCCACCGAGTGCGCCGAGCTGTACGACGAGACCGACGAGGCCGTGCTGGCCGCCGTCCGCGACATCGTGGCCACTGCGCGGCAGCTGGGCATCACCTCGTCGCTGTGCGGGCAGGCGCCGTCGGTGCACCCCGGCTACGTCGACCACCTCGTCGAGGCCGGCATCACCTCCGTGTCGGTCAACCCCGACGCGGTCCCGGCCGCCCGGGCGGCCATCGCCGCCGCCGAGAGGAGGCTGCTGCTCGACGCCGCGCGCCGCTGATCACACGCGCGCTGATCACACGGGCACTGATCACACGGAGAAGGGGCCCGGGGAAGCTCCCCGGGCCCCTTCTCCGTGTGCCTCTTCTCCGTGTGCCTCACACCCCGGCGAGCAGGGCGTCCAGCACGTCCCGCATGGAGACGATGCCGACGATCCGGTCGTCCTTGCGCACCACGACGTGCCGCACCCGGTTCTCGATCATCTGCCGGCCCACGTCGGCGATCGAGTCGTGGACGTCGGCGGAGACCAGATCCGTCGTCATGACCGCCTGGGCCTGCTCGTTGTCCAGGTCGGCGCCCATCGCCACCAGCGTGACGACGTCCCGCTCGGAGAGCACGCCGATCGGCCCCATCGGGCCGCCGACGAGGACGGCGCCGATCTCGTCCGCCGTGAGCTCAGCGGCCACGTCGCGCACCGAGTCGTGCTGCTCCACGTCGGCGAGCGTGTCCCGCATGATCGTCTTGACGGGTTGGGCGGCGGCGTCGCGATCGATGGTGTCGGTCATCTCGGGTCTCCTTCGGGACGTACGGGTCGAAGTCGGATCAGGGAACGGACGACGGTCCCGGCTCGGGCTCCCCCGGATCGGGGACCTCGTCGAGGTAGTCGTCCACGGGGCGGCGCGGGGTCGGCACGAGCGCTGCGGCGCCGCTGCGGGGCCACCCGATCCGCAGCACCACCTGCGGATGGACGGCCGGGTCGGCGAGCACCCGCTCCGCCACGGCGCGCCGGGTCTGCGGGTACTCGAGGACCTGCGTGAGCGGCGCGCACGCCAGGCCGCGGGTGGTCGCCCGCAGCAGCGCGGAGCTCAGTGCCTCCCCGGCCCGGAGCCTGCTGCGCGCGTCGTCGGCGTTCGTGACGAGCAGCAGCAGGGATGCCCCGTCGGAGGGGTCCGGCGGCTGCGCGAGCGTGCCGGGGGAGTAGCGCACCCCGCCGATCACGCCCGCCGGGTCGCGGGGTACGGCATCGGGCGGCACCCCGTCGTCCCCGGCGAACGCGCCGCTCCACAGCTCGGTCTCGGTCGCGATCTCCGGATCGTGGGCGGCCAGCCGGTTCGCCTCGGCCATGGCCGCGAGCAGCTCCTGGTGGGCGTGCGGGGCGGACAGGGTCACCAGCAGCGCTCCCTCGCCCGCGGCGGCCAGCCGCAGCGCTTCCACGTCGGCCTCGGTGATCGGGTGCTCGGTGAACCGGCGCCGGTCGGTGTGCCGGGCGGAGATCGCGCCGGCGAGCTCGGCCAGCGCGGGATCGGCCGCATCCGGGTGCAGGTGCAGCGTCGCGACGTGGTCGGGCTCCGTGGGGTCCGGGAACCGGTCCACGAGCGTGCCGACGTCGAGCGCGGCGAGAGCGGCCCGCAGGTGGTGCAGCGCCGCACCGCAGCTGAGCAGCAGGCCGCGGCCCTCCGGGTCGGTCCCCGGCAGCTGCCGGGTGCGGTCGGCCCACAGCTGCAGCGTGCGGCCGGTCCAGTGCAGCCGCCACGGCTGCGTGTTGTGCAGCGACGGCGCCCGGCCGGCCAGCTCGGCCGCGGTGCGGATCGAGCCGCGGCCCACCGCCGCCGTGGTTCTGGGCAGGTTCACAGCAGGGCCTCCCCACCGGTCTCCGCAGCCGGGGCCGTTGCGGCCGAGGCGGCCGGTGGCCGCGGGACGACCAGCACCGGGCACGGGGCGCAGCGCACGAGGTCGTGGGCGGTGGAACCGAGGATCGTGCGGGCCACCGCGCCGCGCGACGGCGAGCCGGCGACGACGAGGCGGGCCGTGTGCGCGGCGGTGAGCAGCACCTTGAGGGTGCCGCCGCGCGCGACCTGGACGTCGACCGCGACGCCCGGGTACCGCGCCCGCCACGGCTGCAGGTTCGCTTCGAGGCGCTCGGCGGCGGTCGGGTCGCCCGACGCATGCACGACCACGAGGCTGCTGCCGTGCAGCTCGGCATCGGCGAAGGCGGCGTCGATCACCGGCCGGTCCTCCGCGGCGTCGCCGAGCGCGAGCAGCACCGGTCGGCTCCCGTCGTGCCCTTGGTGGTGGCCGCGCACCACGGCGACCGGGCACGGCGCGTGCGCGGTGATGGCGGTGGCGACCGAGCCGATGAGCGCGTCGGCCGCGGTCTCGGCGATCATGCCGACCACGAGGAGATCGGCGTCCTGGGCGACCTCCCGCAGCGCGGTGCGCGGTTCGGGCAGCAGCACCCGGGTGGTGATCGGCAGGCCGCGCTCGTGCCGGGCGACCGTGCGGGCCCGGGTGAGGATGGCGTTCGCGTGCCGGCGGCCCGACTCGGTGTCCGCGTACGGTGCCGCGTGCACGATCAGCAGACCCGCACCGCGCAGCTTGGCCTCGGCGGCCGCCCAGGCCACGGCGCGCAACGCCGTCGTGGAGCCGTCGGTTCCGACGATCACCCCCGGCCGCGCTGATGGAGGGACGTGCTGGTGGTCCATGACGGTCTCCCTTCGCCTCGTCCGTGGTCCGATGGTCCGCCCGTCCCGGCGCACCGGGAAGGGGAACCAGCCCCGCCGGTCGGGACGGAGTGCCCGGGCGCCGTGGGTCTCATGCCGGGGGCCCGGCTTCCCAGGCGCGCAGGGCCTGCTCGAGCGACTCCCCGACGGAGCCGGAGGTGTCGACCACGGTGGCGCGCGGCCACGGGTCGGCGGCCTCGGCCATCGCGGCGGCGATCTCCGCCGTCGCGTCGGACGCGGTCGGACCGCGGGAGCGGATACGGCGGGCGGCTAGTTCGGCCGGCGCCCGGCACTGCAGCTCCACCAGGTCGCTGACCGTGCGCCCAGCGACGTCCGCCGCGGCCGCGCGGTGCTCGGCGCAGATCCACGATGCGTCGAGCACGACCGACTCACCGCGGGCGAGCAGCCGCTCCGCCCGCCGCAGCAGCTCGCCGTACAGCTGCTCGGTCCGCTCCGGCGCGTACAGGCCCTGGCCGAAGCCCGCGCCCGCCGGTGTGTGCGGGTCGAGCCCTGCGGTCTCCTTGCGGATGCGGTCGGACGACAGCAGCGCCGCGCTGCAGGCGTCCGCGAGCGCACCCGCGACCGTGGACTTCCCGGTGCCCGGCAGCCCGCCGACCAGTACCAGCCGCACCGCGCCCGTCCGCAGGTGGCGCAGCGCCATCGCCGCGTACGTGCGGGCCGTCTCCGCGTCGGTCTGCGCCCCGGTCTGGTCGTGGCGCAGGCACGCCACCTTCGCCCGCACCAGCGCGCGGTAGGCGATGTAGTGGTGGCGCAGCGCGGCGGGGGCCGGGTCGCCCGCGAACTCGGCGTAGGCGTCCAGGAAGTCCCCGGCGAGATCCGGGCGGCCCAGCCGCTCCAGGTCCATCGCGAGGAACGCCACGTCGTCGAGGCCGTCGACGTGCCGCAGCCGGGCGTCGAAGTCGAGGCAGTCCAGCACCCGTGGCCCGTCGTCCAGGCAGAAGACGTCGTCGGCGATGAGGTCGCCGTGCCCGTCCACGACCCGGCCCTCGGCGCAGCGGCTGCGGAACAGGTCTCCGCGGCCGTCGACGAACCGCAGGGCGAGCCGGCCGATCTCGTCGACGTCGGCCGCGGGCAGGACCCGGTCCCGGTAGGGCGCCAGCTCGGTGACGTTGGCCGCCCAGCGGCCGCGCAGCGCGGGCGCCCCGCCGTCCGCGGTGATCTCCGGCGTGCGCCGCGCTCTCGCGTGGAAGACCGCCATCAGCTTGGCGAGGTCGCGCAGCGCATCCGACACCGGGGCGCCCGCCGCGACGAGGGTGGCCAGGCGGCGCTCGGCCGGCATGCGGCGCATCACCAGCACCGCCTCGGTGCCGCCGTCCGGATCGGTGAAGGTGGCGATCCCGAGGTAGACGTCCGGGGCGAGCCTGCGGTTGAGCTCCAGCTCGCGGCACAGCGCGGCCCGGCGCAGCTCCGCCGTGGAGAAGTCCAGGAACGCCGTGCGCACGGCCTTCTTCGTCTTGTAGGCGCGGTCGCCGACCAGGACGACGAGACCGACGTGGGTCTCGGCGATCTGCGGTGTCACCACAGCTGGGCCCGGTCGTGCGGGTCGGCCGCCGTGGGGGAGAACTCGGGCACCGTCTCCGCGAACCGGTGGTCGGGCAGCGGGCCCGGCACGACCTCCACCGGGGCGGTCGCGCGGCGCAGCACCTCGCGGCAGGTCGTGCCCATCCGCACCCGCACCGGCGCTGATCGGCCCCGCGCGCCGATCACCAGCAGGCGCGCGCTGCGGGCCGCGTCGAGCAGTGCCGTGGTGGGGTGGCCGGCCGTCATCTGCCAGCGCACCTCCAGGTTCGGGTGGACCACGTCGAACCAACCCATGACCGCCTCGGCGTCCACGTCGGTGGTGGTGCCGGCGTGCAGCACCACCAGCAGGCACTTGTGGCGGCGCGCAGCCGCGGCGGCAGCCGCCAGCACGTCGGCGACCAGCGGGGTGGACGGATCGAGGCTGTCGATGCCGGCCACGATCGGCCGGTCGTCGTCCGCGGTGCGGGTGCGGCCGTGCACGATCACCACCGGGCACTCGGCGGTCTCGATCACCCGTAGCCCGACCGACTCCGTCGGCTCGCTGTTGGACCGCTCCGTGCCGCCGAGCACCAGCAGCTCGGCCCGTGCCGCCGCGGCTCCCAGCGCCGGCACCGGCGGTTGCAGCGCGCACCGGGTGGTGATCCAGGTGCCGGGGGCGCGCCGCCGCGCCAGCTTCGCCGCGTCCTCCAGCACCTCGCGCGCCCGGTCCCGGCCGGGGCCGGCTCCGTCGACGGCGTACGGGGCGGCGTGCAGGATCTGCAGCGGCAGACCGCGCAGCTGCGCCTCCGCCGCGGCCCACTGCACCGCGCGCGACGAGGCGGCGGACCCGTCGACGCCGACGACCACGCCCAGCGCACCCGCAGCATCGGGTTCGCCGGCCCCCTGACTCTCCCGCTCCATGGCTGTTCCTCCGTTCCGAGGGCAGCCTGCGCCGGAGGGGAGGGCGGTGCCCAGGGCCGTAGGGCCCGCGCTGGTGGGCACTGGTCACGAGTGCGTCGAGAACGAACCTGTGGTGATCAGAGAGCCGATCTGATCACCACAGATTCGTTCTCGTGGGGGATTGCGGCTTCCTCCTTCGGCGCACGTCATTCGCGGAGTGGTGCGGTCGGTGCCTTCAGGTCGGGTCGACCGGCCCGGCCTGGTCGGGACCTCGGCCGGTCGCCCGGGCCGGGCCGGTGCGGGCACCGTCCACGTGGGAGGCACGTGCGATCGGGAGGAGACGGCCGTGCGACGGAGGACGGTTCGCGACGTGATGACCGCCGACGTGGTCTGGGTGCGCCCCACCAGCCCGTTCGCCGAGATCGCCCGCCTGCTGCACGAGGCGGAGGTGCGGGCGGTGCCGGTGCTGGACGAGGACCGGCGACTGCTCGGCGTCGTCTCCGAGGCCGATCTCCTGCCGACCGCGGCCGAGGAGGGATCGGCGCCGCGCTGGTGGCGGCCCCGGCACATCCGGCGCGGCCGGCACCAGCCGCGCGCCCGCGGCAGCACGCCGGTGGCCGCCGACCTGATGACGACCGACGTCGTGACCGTGGCCCCTGATCTCCCGCTCGGCGCGGCGGCCCGCCGCATGCGTCAGCAGGGCGTCAGCTGGCTGCCGGTGGTCGACGCCGACGGCCGCGTGGTGGGCGTCCTCGGCCGCTCCGACGTCCTCTCGGTCTTCCTGCGCGACGACGAGGAGATCCGCCGCGAGATCGTCGACGACGTGCTGAAGCGGATGCTGGTGGTCGATCCGGACCGGGTGGCCGTCGACGTCCGCGGTGGCGTGGTCACCCTCAGCGGGGAGCTGGACACGCACGCCGAGGTGGAGCTGGCCGAGCTGTTCGCCGAGCGGGTGGACGGGGTCGTCGGCGTCGAGAACCGGCTGCGCGCCGCGATCGACGAGACGGCGACGGAGTACGGCATCGACCCGCTGTCCTGACCCGCTGTCCTGACCTGCGGGGCACATCGCTGTGGCGAACCTTCGCGGCGCGACCTCGGCGTGGCGCGACGGAGCCGTGAGCCAGCACGAGGATCCAGCACACGAGGATCCAGCACGACCACGACGTCGCCGTGATCAACAGGGCGATGTGGTACGCCGGCGTCGGCCTCCGCGCAGTCGATCAGCCCGTCATGAGCACCGCGTCGACGGATCTGCGGGGCGTGCGCGGCAGGGTGGTCGCGTAGGTGGCCGGCCAGCCGACGCGGATGATCAGCTGCGGGGTCTCCGGGATGCGCAGGACGTCGCGGCGGATCGCGGTGCGCGTGCTCTCGACCTCGATGCCCTGGCTGAGCGGCGTGGTCGCGAGGCCTTCCCGGGTGGCGGCCAGCAGGACGGCGCTGGTGGCCTCCCCGGCCCGCAGCCGGTCGACGACGTCGTCGCCCGCGGTGACGACGACCAGGAACTCGGCCGCATCGTCGGGGACCGCGTGCGCGGGCACCTGCTGCGGCTGGCGCAGCGCGGCCTCGGTGAAGCGGCGCAGCGGCCACCGGCCGGGCAGACCCGGTGGTACCGCGGCGACCGTGCGGGGGTCGACGCCGTCGCGAGCGCCCGCGAACCGGTGGGTCCACCGCGCCAGCTCGGCCGCGTAACCGGGCACCTTCGCCTGTGCCGCCTCGGCCTCGGCGAGCGCGCGGTCGAGCCGGGCTCGCATCGGCCCGGCGGTGACCGGCACCAGCAGCGCACCCCGCCGCTGGGCTTGGGCGGCGAGCCGTTCGATCACGTCCGGCGGTACCGGGCGGTGGCTCATGCGGCGCCGCTCGGTGCGGCGCTCGGCGATCGCCGGGAACAGCTCCGCGTCCGCCGGATCGGGTTCGCCGTCGACGAGCTCGATGCGGGCGAGCAGGTCGCTGCGGTCGGGGTCGGGTGTCCGCTCGACCCTGGTGGCGTGACCGGCGGCGGCGAGCACCACCCGTAGGTGGTGCAGCGCGGCGCCGCAGGACAGCACGAGGTCGCGCCGCTCCGGGTCGGTCGCCGGGAGGTGGCGGTGCGGGTCGGCGTACAGCTCGACCCCCCGGCCGTGGATCCGCCAGCGCCACGGCTGCGTGTTGTGCACCGACGGGGCGCGCACGGCCTGCTCGACGGCGGCGACGAGGTCGGGTTCCCCGCTCATCGGGCCACCGCCCGCGGTACCAGCAGCACCGGGCACGCGGCGTGGTGCACCGCGCTGAGCGCGACCAGCCCGAGCGCGCCGTCCGCGGTCGGGCGCGGCCCGCCGAGCAGGAGGAGATCGGCCTCGACGCGCTCGCCGACGACCTCGTGGGGATGCGCGCGCACCAGCCGCACGGTCACGTCGGCGTCGGGCACGAGCCGGCGCGCCTCGTCGAGGATCTCGCAGCCGCGGTCCAGCGCGTCCCGCAGCCCGACGCTCTTCTCCCCGAACGACCGCGGCACGGCGTGCAGCACCTCGATCGCGGCGCCGAGCGCGGCGGCGCAGCGCGCCGCCTCCTCGACGACCGGCGCGTCCTCGGGCATCTCCTGCACGCCGACCACGACGCGCCCGCGCGGGGCGGCGGGCCGGTCGGCGGTGCGGATCAGCAGGACGGGGCAGCCGCGCCGGGCCGCGAGCGCAGCCAGCTGCGGCGTGACGAGCCCGCCCGGCTCCTCGACCGGGGCGGGCACCGTGCGCAGCGTCCGCCCTGTGCTCCGCCGCCAGCGGTCCACCCACTCCGGCACGTCCCNGTCGTCGGTGAGGACCACGAGGTCGTCGCACTCGGTCCGGCCTCGGGGACGAGGCAGCGTCCGCGCGGCGATCATCGCGGGATCCGCTCGATCATGTCCTCGACGGGCCGGCGCGGGGTGAGCGGCAGCGGATCCGCCGGGGCCCACCCGACCCGCAGGATCACCTGCGGCATGAGTGCTCCGTCGAGCAGACCGTCGCGGATGGCGCGGTAGGTCGTCTCGACCTCCAGCGGTTCGGTCAGCGGGCAGGTCGCCAGGCCGAGATCGGTGGCGTGCAGCAGCATCGCCGACAGCGCCTCCCCGGCGCGCAGCTGGGAGAGGGCGTCGTCGGAGGCCGTGCCGAGCACGAGCAGCGCCGCGCCGTCGGTGCCGTCCTCCTGCACGATCGTGCCGGCCGGGAACCGGCGGGCCAGCCCGTCGCCGGTGGTGGAGTCGGCGAGCAGGCTGGTGGCGCGGATGCCGTCGTCGCCGCCGAGCCGCCCGGTCCACACCGCGGTCTCGGTCAGGTACTGGTCCACCTCGCTGCGCAGCGCCGCCGCCACCCGGATCGCCTCGACGACGGCGGCCCGACCGCCCGCCCCGTCGAGCGCCCGCGCCACCACGCCCTCGGCGGCCGCGCGCTCGACGAGCTCGTCGAGGAACGCCGGTGGCACCGGCCAATCGGTGTAGCGGCGGCGGTCGGTGCGCCTGCGGGCGATCATCGACGCCGCGCGCATGTCGGCGTCGGACGCGGGCCGCGCGTGCAGCACCATCGTCGCGAGGTGGTCGGGATCGGCCGGATCGGGCATCCGCCGCACGGTCGCGGCCACCCCGGCGGCCGCCAGCGCGATCCGTGCGTGGTGCAGGGCCGTCCCGCACGACAGGAGCATGTCCCGCCCGGGTGCGTCGGTCGCGCGCAACCAGCGGCGCCGGTCGGCCCGCAGGTGCACGGTGCGGCTGTCGTAGCGCCACAGCCACGGCTGGCTGTTGTGCACGGACGGCGCACGCGACGCCAGCGCCAGCGCACTGCGGACGGTCGTCGCGTCGACGTGCTCGGTCATGGCGGAAGCTCCTCCGTCGGACGTGTCCTCGCCAGCGAGGCTCCCCGGGATCCGCGGCGCGCGGAAGCGTCGTCGGACCTCTGCGACCTGGGCCGACCGGCCTGTGGAGCGGGGTCCGCCGCAGGTACCGACGGCCCTGCCCGAACGGGGATCGTGAACCCGTACCGACGACGGAGGTGTGCTCCCATGTCCGCTCCTGAGCAGCACGAGGCCGAGCCGCGCCCGCCGGGCGCGCCGGGCGACTGGCTGGTCGTGCCCGGCCCGCTCCACCAGCACGAGTGGCGCTGGGGCCGCATCCGCGAGGTGCTCGTCGGCGAGGACGGCGCCGTCCGCTACGTCGTGCGCTGGCTCGGCGACGAGGCCGACTCGGTGGTCGTCCCGCCGCCCGACGCGCGGGTCGAGCCGGCCGAGCGCTGGCCACGGCCCGGCGGGGACGCGGTCGGGGTCTACCGGTGATCGCCGTGACCGCAGCCGCGCCACCCGTCGTGGTCGGGATCGACGAGTCCGCGGATGCGTTGCAGGCCGTGCGCTGGGCGGTCCCCGCAGCACAGCGCCGGGGCGCCCCGCTGCACCTGGTCACGGTCTTCCCCTGGGCGGCGCCGCCACCTCCGCGGCAGGTCCGGCGGGGTGCCGCCTACCGCGACACGCTGGAGCAGCGCGCCCGTGAGCACCTCGCCGCGGCGACGCAGCTCGCCGAGAGCCTCGCCCCGGACCACCCGGTGGAGTCGATCCTGCGCACCGGCAACCCCGCCGCCGAGCTGCTGGCCGCGGCATCGGGTGCGCAGCTGGTCGTGGTCGGGCGCTGCGGGGACGCGCAGCTGCGCCCGATAGCCGGATCGGTCGCGATGGCCATGGCGACGCACGCGCCGTGCCCGGTCGTCGTGGTCCGCGGGCTCGGCGGCGCCGGATCGGCGAACGGGGCCGATCAGCGCCCCGTCGTCGTCGGGATCGACGGCACCGAGGGCAGCGTCGCCGCGACCGCGTTCGCCTTCGAGGAGGCGTCCGCTCGCCGGGTCCCGCTGATCGCGGTCCACGCCGTCGGCGGCCGGCCCGCCGACGCCCCCGCGCACCGCGCCCTGCTCGACGAGCGGCTGCGGCCGTGGACGGAGAAGTACCCCGACGTCGACGTGCGGTCCGTGATCACCCTGGAACGCCCGGTCGTCCGGCTGCTCGCCGAGGCCGAGAACGCGCAGCTGCTGGTCGTGGGCTCGCGCGGCCGCGGGGAGCTGGCGAGCGTCGTGCTGGGGTCGGTGAGCAGCGACGCCGTGCACCGCGCGGCCTGCCCGGTCGCCGTCGTGCGGGCGTGAGCCGCCGACGACCCGCGGTCCGGGTCCCGGGCCGTGGTTGCAGGAAAGAGCTGCAGGAAAGAAAGAGTTGCAGGAAAGCCCTTCTCCCGCCAGGAAAGGTGCCGGAAAGGGCTTTCCTGCACCTTCTTCCACCCCGGTCGAACGGGTCACGAAGCTCCGGTTGAGCCGCTCCTCTCACCCCGGCAGCAAGCGGACCACCAGGTCCGTGAGGTCCACGGTCCGGTTCGCGTACCCCCACTCGTTGTCGTACCACCCGAACACCTTCACGCTCCGCCCCACCACCCGGGTGAGCCCCGTGTCGACCAGGCACGACGCCGTCTCACCGAGCACGTCGTGCGACACGACCGGCTCGTCGGTGCACCGCAGGATCCCCTTGAGGCTGCGCTCGGCCGCGGCCCGGAACGCGCTGTTGACCTGCGCGGCCGTGGCCGGTTCCCGCAGCCGCACGGTGAGGTCCACCAGCGAGGCGTCGACGACCGGCACCCGCACCGCCACACCGTCGAGGCGGCCCGCCAGCTCCGGCAGGACGAGCCCCACGGCCCGGGCTGCCCCCGTGGTCGTCGGGATGACGTTGACCGCGGCCGACCGGGCGCGGCGCAGATCGTGGTGCGGGCCGTCGAGGAGGTTCTGGTCGGCCGTGTAGCTGTGCACGGTCGTGAGCAGCCCCTCCTCGATGCCGAACGCGTTGTCGAGGACCTGCGCCATGGGGGCCGCGCAGTTCGTGGTGCACGACGCGTTGGAGACGACGTCGTGGCGCAGCGCGTCGTAGTCGGTCTCGTTGATCCCCATCACGACGGTCACGTCGACGTCCGCGCCCGGCGCGGTGAGGACGACCTTCCGCGCGCCCGCGGCGAGGTGCGCCGCGGCGGACTCGCGGGTGCGGAACCGGCCGGTCGCCTCGACGACGACGTCCACGCCCAGCTCCCGCCACGGCAGCGCGGCCGGGTCGGGCTCGCGCAGGACGCGGATCGGGTGGTCGTCGATCGCGAGGAAGTCACCGGCCAGCTCCACTCGCCTCGCCCACTGCCCGTAGGTGGAGTCGTGGCGCAGCAGGTGCGCCACCGTCGCGGGCTCCATCACGTCGTTGACCGCGACGACGTCGAACGACCGCTCGGGCCGGTCGGTCGCGATCCGCAGCACGTCGCGGCCGATCCGGCCCATCCCGTTGAGCCCCACACGTACCCGCATCGCTTCCGTTCCTTCCCCGGGGATCGCGCGCCCCGGCCTCACCCGCGATGCTCCGCCGCACCCGGCGACCCGAACCACGGCCGATGAGGCCCCGCTGCCGGGCCGGACGTCCCTCATCGGGTGCGCCGGATGCCCGGCGCGGGCCGGTCGACCCCGCTCGATCCCGCACCGACCGGCCGCCGACCCCGGGTCTTCGGTCCCTCGTGCACCGCGGCCGCATCCGGCAGCGTCGGACGCGGCGGTCCGCCCGGGCCGCCGGACGAGAGGAGCTCACATGGACACCGCACGAGTGCAGACCGACGGTGTGCTGGCCGTCCGCCCGGCGGCGGAGATCGTGGTGCAGAAGGCCCGCCGGCCCGCGAAGGTGCGGATCCTCGCCCTCGCCGTGCTGGTCGACGACGACCACGAGCCGATCGTGTCCGGCCGCCACCGGGTCGCGATCGACGGGGTGCTGCTCGGCTCGGCCGCGAACCCGGTCGTGCGCGGCACGTTCGTGGCGGACGGGTGAGGAGGCCGCCGTGCACCACGTCCTCGTCTCCGACGTCATGACCACCGACGTCGTCTCGGTGGGCCCGGACGACTCGTTCGCGCAGGTCGTGCGCGTCATGAACGGAACAGGGGTCCGCGCGGTGCCCGTGCTGTCCGAGCACGGGGCGCTGCTGGGCGTCGTCTCCGAGGCCGACCTGATGGCCACCGCCGCCCGGCCCGCCGGTGAGGAGCGCCCGTGGTGGCGGCCCCGGCACGTCCACCGCCGCCACTCCGGCGCGAAGGCGGGCGCGGCGACCGCCGAACAGCTGATGAGCACCCACGTCGAGACCGTGCACCCGTGGACCCGGGTCGCCGCGGCCGCCCGCCGCATGCGGGCCGGTGAGCTGCGCTGGATGCCCGTCACCGATGCAGAGGGCACCGTCGTGGGTGTGCTCAGCCGTTCCGACGTGCTCGGCGTCTTCCTCCGCGACGACGAGGAGATCCGCGCCGAGATCGAGCGCGACGTGTTCGGCCGGGCCCTGTCCGCGGATCCCGAACGGGTCCGCGCCGAGGTCGATGACGGGGTGGTCACGCTGCTCGGGGAGCTGCCGACCCGCTCGGACGTCGAGATCGCCCGGCACCTCGTCTCCGGCATGGACGGCGTCGTCGCGATCGTCGACCGGCTCCACTACCAGGTCGACGACCGCGGAACGGACCTCCCCGTCGTGCCCTTCGCCTGACGCGCAGGGCCGACCGGCTCTGGGCGGCGGCCGCCGCAGCGCCGACACTGGACGCATGCGGGCATGGATCGTCGAGACGCCGGGGCCGATCGCGAGTGCTCCGCTGCGGGCGGTGGAGCGGCCACGACCGCGACCAGGACCGGGAGAGGTGCTGGTGCAGGTGCGGGCCTGCGGGGTCTGCCGCACCGACCTGCACCTCGCCGAAGGCGATCTCGCCCCGCGCCGCCCGGGCACCGTGCCGGGGCACGAGGTGGTGGGCGAGGTCGTGGAGCTCGGCTCGGGCACCGGCCGGTTCGCGCGCGGCGACCGGGTCGGCATCGCGTGGCTGCGCGGCACGTGCGGGCGCTGCCGGTGGTGCCGTGCCGGCAAGGAGAACCTCTGCCCGGACGCCGTCTTCACCGGTTGGGACGCCGACGGCGGCTACGCCGAGTACGCGGTCGTCCCCGAGGCGTTCGCCTACCGGCTCCCGGACGCGCTCGACGACGTCACCGCCGCGCCGCTGCTGTGCGCCGGCATCGTCGGGTACCGGGCGCTGAAGCGGGCCGGGCTCCCGCCGGGCGGCCGGCTGGGAATCTACGGGTACGGAGCATCGGCGCACATCGTCGCCCAGGTCGCCACCGCGCAGGGCGCCACCGTGCACGTGCTGACCCGCTCGGCCGAAGCGCAGGAGTTGGCGCTCGAGCTGGGCGCGGCCTCCGCCGGACCGGCCGACGCCCAGCCGCCCGAGCCGCTCGACGCGGCGGTGCTGTTCGCCCCCGCCGGCGAGCTGGTGCCGGTCGCGATGCGCGCGCTCGACCGCGGCGGGGTCCTGTCCGTCGCCGGGATCCACCTGAGCGATGTGCCGCGGCTGAACTACGCCGAGGAACTGTTCCTGGAGAAGGAGATCCGCAGCGTCACGGCGAACACGCGCGCCGACGGCGAGGAGTTCCTCCGGCTCGCGGCCGCGCTGGAGATCCGGCCGCACACCACCCCGCGGCCGCTGGCCGAGGCCGACGCGGTGCTGTCCGATCTGGCGGGCGACCGGGTCACCGGCGCCGCTGTGCTCGTGCCGTAGGCCCCGCCCGGCTGGTGGGGAGAGATCCGCTACACGGGGCCGGACAACCCTGGCGGCGCCGCTCGGCCGGGGAGCATGCTGGAGCCTCAGAGCTGCACCGTCGCCGACCGGGCGCTCGGTACCGTACGTCGGCGGAGGAGCAGCGCTGTCGCATGGACGTGTCCTTGATCGTCGTGCTGGTGATCGGCACGGCGCTCGCGTTCGACTTCACCAACGGCTTCCACGACACGGCCAACGCGATGGCCGCCTCGATCGCCACCGGCGCGCTTCGGCCCCGCACAGCCGTGACGANCTCGGCAGTGCTGAACCTGGCGGGCGCCTTCCTGTCGGTGGAGGTGGCCGCGACGATCTCCGGCGGCCTCGTCGACGACGCCGCCATCACCCCCGAGGTGGTCTTCGCCGGGCTCGTCGGGGCGATCGTGTGGAACCTCGTGACCTGGCTGGTCGGCATGCCGTCGAGCTCGTCGCACGCGCTGTTCGGCGGCCTGATCGGGGCCGCGTGGACGGCCGCCGGCGCCGGCGCCGTCCACCTCGGCGGCCTCGTGGGGAAGGTACTGCTCCCGGCCGCGATCTCGCCCCTGATCGCGGGCGGGCTGGCCTTCGCCGGCACGGCCGCCGTCTACCGCGCGTCCGGCAGGCGCAACGCCCGCCGCTACCGCGCCGGTCAAGTCCTCGCCGCGGCGCTGCTCTCGCTCGCCCACGGCACCAACGACGCGCAGAAGACGATGGGCGTGGTCACCCTCGCCCTGATCACCGCCGGCGTGCTCGCCCCCGGCTCGCCGCCGCCGTTCTGGGTGATCCTCGCGGCGGGCCTCGCCATCGCCGCCGGTACGTACTCCGGCGGGTGGCGGATCATCCACACCCTCGGCCGCCGGGTGTCCACCGTCGAGCCGCCGCAGGGGTTCGCGGCCGACACCACCAGCGCCACGGTCATCCTCACCTCGTCCTGGTTCGGGCTGCCGCTGTCGACCACGCAGGTGTGCAGCGGATCGATCGTCGGCGCCGCCGCTGGTCGGAAGTCGGCCGACGTGCAGTGGCGCATCGCCGGCCACATGGTCGTCGCCTGGTTCGTGACGCTGCCCGCGGCCGCGCTGGTCGGGGCCACCGCGGCGTGGTGCGCATCGGTCACCGGGCCGTGGGTCGTGGCCGCTGCCGGGGCGCTCGTCGTCGCCGGGATCATCGCCGCCTCCCGGCGCCGCCCGGTCACCGCGGAGACGGTCGCTCCGCAGCAGGTCCGGACCCTGCCGTCCCCACCGGACGAGCCGACCGACCGCATCGCCGCCTGATCCCGCCGCCCCTCCCGCTGACCGACCCTGCTGATCGACTCCGCTGATCGACTCCGCTGATCGACATGGGTCGCTGGTCAGGGCCCAGCACGGGACGAAGGTCCCTGTCGGGCGGGTCGATCGCCGGGCAGTCTCGAGATCACAACTCGACGACTTCCTCGGCAGGGGACAGGAGGAGCGGATGACCGCGCGTCCGTTGCAGATCGCCGTCGATCCGACGGTGGCGGGCGTGGCAGGGGTACGGGTCGGGGGCGACCTCACGGCGGAATCGGGGCTGCGGCTGCTCCGACTGCTCGACGACCTGCTCGGCCGGGCCGCCCGGCGGGGCGACGTGTCGTTGCTGCGGATCGACCTGGGCAACGTCCGCACCTTCGAACCGGCGGGCGTGCGGCTGCTGCGGCACGCCCGGGCGAGCGCGGCCCGCGCGGGCGTCGTGCTGTCCGTGACCGGGATCGGCGGATACCGCCCGACCCTGCCGCAGCCGGTCGCCGCGCTGCTGGACGAGCTGGCGACCGCGGAGGAGCGGTCGGCCGAGCGGACCGGGTCGGCAGCGGTCCTCGCCGGGGACATCTCCAGGGAGATCTCCAGAGGCATCACCGCAGACATCACCGGGGACGTGGCCGGCGGCATCTCCGCGGGAGACGACGTCGGGAGGTTCGCCGCCGCGCGCTGACCCCGTCAGCGCGCTCGCCGCACCGCCAGCACGCCCAGCGCGGCGACGGCGGGCACCGCCGCGACCCCCAGCGAGATCATCAGCTCACGCACGCCGAGCGGCTCCGTCCCGAGCAGGTCCGCGAGGCCCGGCAGCCAGACGGCGGCGGCCAGCCCAGCCAGGCTCACCGCGACCGCGGCGTACAGCGGCCGGTTCGCCGACACCGGCACCCGCCAGGCCGGGCGGACGTCCGAGCGGGTGGCCAGGGCGATGCCCAGCTGGGAGACCGCGAGGGTCACGAACACCATCGTCTGCCAGGGCAGCCCGGCGGCGCGGGCCCACACGGCGAGCGCGAGGCAGCACACCGCGACGATCCCGCCGAGCACCGCGATCTGGCGCACGAGCCGACCGTCCAGCACACCGGTGGCCGGGTCGCGCGGCGGGCGGCGCAGCACGTCCGGCTCGGCCCCCTCCGACCCGATCGCCACGCCCGGCAGCCCGTGCGTCACCAGGTTGACCCAGAGGATCTGGCCGGGCAGCAGCGGCAGCGCGAACCCGAGCAGCGGGCCCACCAGCATCAGCAGCAGCTCCGCGAGCCCGCCCGCGACCGCGTAGCGGACGAACCGGCGGATGTTGTCGAAGACCCGCCTGCCCTCCTCGACGGCCGCGACCATCGTCAGCAGGCTGTCGTCGGTCAGCACGACGTCGGCGGCGGACTTCGCGACCTCGGTGCCGCGCCGGCCCATCGCCACCCCGATGTCGGCGGCGCGCAGCGCGGGTGCGTCGTTGACGCCGTCCCCGGTCATCGCGACGACCTCGCCCGCGCCCTGCCAGGCCCGCACGATGTCGAGCTTGCCGCCGGGATCGGTGCGGGCGTAGACGGTGCGCAGCCCGCGCTCGGTGTCGGGCGCGAGCCGCGCCTCGATGCCCACCTCGCGGGCCACGGCAGCAGCGGTGCCGGGATGGTCCCCGGTGATCATGATCGGGCGGATGCCGGCGTCGCGGATCGCGGCGATCGTCGCGGGCGCGTCCGGGCGGGCCGGATCGGTCAGCCCGACGAGGCCGAGCAGCTGCAGCGCCCCGGGCTGGCCCGCCGCGACGGCGAGGACCCGCCTGCCCCCCTCGGCCCAGGCGGCCACCACGTCCGCGTCAGCGCGGGCGGGATCGATCTGCGCCAGCACCTCCGGCGCGCCCTTCACGACCTCGTACGGCTGTCCGTCCGGGCCGCGGTGGCGGGTCGTCATGCTGCGGCGGACGGCGTCGAACGGGACGACGTCGGTGCGCGGCCAGTCGCGCCGCACCTGCTCCACGTCGATGCCCGCACGTTCGGCGGCGGTGAGGATCGCGCCCTCGGTTCCGGTCGTGCCCGGGGCGGCGTCCGAGCACAGCGCGACGGCGCGCAGCACCGCGCGCACCCCCTCCGGGGCCTGCGCCGGCCCGGAGTCCGGGAACTCCCACTCGCCGCCGTCCGGCGTCCACACCGCGGTGCAGGCGATCCGGCCGGTCGTGAGGGTGCCGGTCTTGTCGACCGCGAGCACGGTGACCGACCCGAGCGCCTCCGCGGCGGGCAGCGACCGCACGATCGCACCCCGCGCGGCCATCCGCCGGGCCGCGCCGGCCAGCGCCAGCGCCACCACGGCGGGCAGCGCCTCCGGGATCGCCGCGACCGCGAGGCTCACCCCGGCCACGGTCATGAGCCGCCAGTCGCTGCCCTGCACCAGCCCGATCGCCACGACCAGCGCGCAGGCGGCGACGACCGCGGCGGCGAGCCTGCGGCCCAGCACCGCGAGCCGTCGCTGCAGCGGTGTCGGGGGAGCACCCTGGTCGTGCAGCAGGGACGCGATCCCACCCATGCAGGTCCGGGTGCCGGTGGCGACCACGACCGCTGTCCCGGAGCCGTGGGTGACGAGGGTGCCGGCGTGCACCATCGACGTCCGGTCGCCGACCGCCACCTCCTCGTCCGGGGAGCCGGTGGGGGCGGTGTCCCGGTCGGACGGCTGCGACTCGCCGGTCAGGATCGCTTCGTCCACCTGCAGCGCGAACGCTTCGATCAGCCGCGCGTCCGCCCCGACGACGTCGCCCTCGGCGAGCACGAGCACGTCACCCGGCACCAGGTCAGTGGTCGGGACGCGCTGCTGGTGGCCGTCGCGCAGCACCCGGACGGCCGGCGCGGAGGCCGCGCGCAGCGCGGCGATCGCACCGATGGCCCGTCGCTCCTGCGCGACCCCGACCACGGTGTTGACCAGCACGACCAGCAGGATCACCGCGCAGTCGGACAGATCGCCGGTCGCGGCGGTGAGCACGGCGGCGGCGAGCAGGACGAGCACGAAGGTGTCGCGCAGCTGGGCGCCGATCGAGCCGGCGAGCGACCGCGTCCGCTCCGCCGGCAGGTCGTTGGGGCCCGCGGCGGCGCGGCGGCGGAGCACCTCGTCGGCGGACAGGCCCACCTGCGGATCGACGCCCAGCTCGTCCGCGACCTCGGCCGCCGACCGGGCCCACGGTGCCCGCGTCACGGTGTGGCCCGTGGTCTCGACGCTCACCGGTCCGGCCGGCCGTCGACGTCGTCAGCCCGGCGCGTCCCGCCGTCCATCGAAACCTCCTCGATCGCGCATGTCGCGCCACCCAGTCTTCTGCCGCGGCCACCGGATCCGTCAGGGCCCTTCGACCGGCGCCCCTGGTCCGAGGTCCCGCGGCGGCCGGGCACCTCGTGGGTGGCCGGGCCGCACGACGTCGCGGCATGGTGGAGAATGGGTCGAAGGGAGCCGGAGATGTTGAGCGAGCACGATCGCAAGGTCCTCGACGAGATCGAGCAGGAGCTCGTGCGGTCCAGCCCCTGGCTGGTGCGGAAGCTGCGCCGGGGCCCCAAGAGCCTGCTGCCGCTCCTCTACGACGCGGCGGCCGTGCTGTCCGGCCTGACGGCGCTGCTGTGCCTGCTGGTGATCAAGCAGGGCACGGCGGGCGCGGCGCTGCTCGCCGGGATCCTGATGGTCGTCATCCTGGCCGCGCGCCACCACCAGTTCCCGCGCCGGTCAAAGAACGGGTCCACCGACGGATCGGGCCTGGCCCGCACCTGACACCGCGTCCACCGCAACTCCGCGCCGATCACAACTCCGCGCCGATCACCCTCGCGCTCACCGCAACCACGGGCCGTTCGTCCCCGCCCGCACCGACCGAGTCCCCTGGGCGCCACCGGGTGCGCGTGGTGCGCTGGACCGCAGCGCACGCACCACCGGAGGCGTCATCATGCAGCCCACTCCCGATCCGCGACCGGTCCTCGTGGCCGTCGACCCGTCCGACTCGGCGCGCGACGCCGCCGTCTGGGCCGCGGAGGTCGCCGCGGACTGGTCGGTCCCGCTGCACCTGCTCCACGTCGTGCCCGGCCGCTCCACCGACCCGCCGCTGCCGCCGCCGCGCTGGCTGCAGCAGCTCGACGCGCTCGCCGTCCACACCGGCGTGCCCGACCGCGTCCACGAGGTCGTGCAGGGCAACGTCGTGGAGATCGTCTCCGCGCGGGCCAGGGACGCGCGGATGGTCGTGCTCGGATCCTACGGTGACACGGGCTGGTCGGGCGGGCTCAGCGGGCCCGTGTCGATCGCGGTGGTCGGGCGGGTGCAGTGCCCGGTCGCGGTGGTGCGCGGCACCGCCCCGCGCGTCGCGCCGCCGCGGGGTGGCCCGGTCGTGGTCGGGGTCGACGGGTCCGCCGCTGGTGCCGCCGCGCTGGGGTTCGGGGCCGGGCTCGCCGCGGACCTCGGCACCAGCCTGGTCGCCGTGCACGCCTGGTCCGGGGATGCGGACGACGGCTGCGCCGCGGCGTGGCGGCTGCTGGCCACCAGCCTCGCCGACGTCCGCCGGGCTCACCCGCTGCTGCCGATCGACCAGGTCGTCGAGCAGGACACCCCGCTGCGCGTCCTCTACCGCCGCGCCGAGGGCGCGCGGATGCTCGTGCTCGGCAACCGCGGCTGGTCCGCGCCCGAGCGCACGCCGCTGAGCGAGACCACCCGCTCGCTCGTCGAGTCCGCGCCCTGCCCGGTGGTCGTGCTGCACGCCGCGGTGCCGGCCGCGGTCCCGGTGGGGACGCACTCCGGACCCGCGCGGTGCCCCCAGGCCTGACGCGACGAACGGCACTCTCGTCCACCCCGAGTGGACGAGAGTGCCGTTCGTCGCCACCCCGCATCCGGCGATGACCCCTGGGTTCCGCCGGATCGTCGCGCGGTGCACCGGGCGCGTCGTGGGGGCGGGGCTGCGGCCCGGGCTGGATGCGCTGCGTCGCCGCGACGGCCGGGCCGTGCGGCGCGATGCCGTCGCCGGGGTGACGGTCGCGGCCTACCTGGTCCCGCAGGTGCTGGCGTACTCGGCGGTGGCCGGGCTGCCCGCGGTCACCGGGCTGTGGGCAGCGATCGGCGCGCTGGTCCTCTACGCCCTGCTGGGCAGCTCCCGGTGGCTCTCCGCCGGACCCGAGTCGACGACCGCGGTCATGACGGCGGTCGCGGTCGGCCCGCTCGCCGCCGGTGACCCGGCCCGCTACGCGGTGCTCGCGGCCGCGCTCGCCTGCCTGGTGGGCGTGATCTGCCTGCTCGCGCGCCTGGCGCGGCTCGGGTTCGTCGCGGAGATGCTCTCCCGCCCGGTGCTCGTCGGCTACCTCGCCGGGATCGCGCTCATCATGATCGCCGGACAGCTCGGGCCGGTCAGTGGCGTCCCGGTGACGGGGGAGACGCCGGTGACCGAAGCGGTGTCCTTCGTGCAGCAGCTGGACGCGGTGCACGTGCCGACGCTGCTGATGGCGGCCGGTGTACTCGCCCTCCTGGTGGTCGGCGGTGCGGCGCTGCCGAAGCTGCCGATGCCGCTGATCGCGGTGTCCTTCGCGGCCGCGGTGGCCGCGCTGTTCGCGCTCGAGCGCTTCGGCATCGGCACCGTCGGCGGGGTGCCGCAGGGGCTGCCCGTGCCGGCGATCCCGGCGATCGACGTCGCCGATCTCACCGCGCTGGTGGTGCCTGCGGCCGGGGTCGCGTTCGTGGCGTTCTGCGACGACGTGCTGACCGCCCGCGCGTTCGGCGACCGCGGCCGCGACCAGATCGACGCCGACCGGGAGCTGGTGGCGATCGGGGCCGCCAACGTCGCTGCCGGGCTGCTGCACGGGTTCCCGGTGAGCAGCAGCGGCAGCCGCACGGTGATCGGGGAGTCCGCGGGCGGCCGCAGCCAGCTGTCGTCGGTGGTCTCCGCCGCGGCGGTGGTCGTGGTGCTGCTGGTCGCCGGGTCACTGCTCGCCGCGCTGCCGCAGGCGGCGCTCGGTGCGCTGGTCGTCTACGCCGCGTGCCGGCTGGTGCGGGTGCGGGAGTTCCGCCGCTTCGCCCGGTTCCGCCGGGCCGAGCTGGCGATCGCGCTGCTGGCGACGGTCACCGTGGTGCTCTTCGGGGTGCTGTACGGCGTGCTGGTGGCGGTGCTGCTGTCGGTGCTGGACCTGGTGCGGCGGGTCTCGCGGCCGCACGACGGCATCCTCGGGTTCGTCCCGGGGCTCGCCGGGATGCACGACATCGACGACCACCCGGGCGCGACCACCGTTCCCGGCCTGGTCGTCTACCGCTACGACGCGCCGCTGTGCTTCGCCAACGCCGAGGACTTCCGGCGCCGCGTCGAGGACGCCGTGGCGGTGGACCCGCCGCCGCGCTGGCTGCTGCTCAACGCCGAGGCCGTCACCGAGATCGACCTGACCGCCGCGGACGTGCTGCGCGACCTGATCCGCCGTCTCACCGCGCGCGGGATCGTCGTCGCCGTCGCGCGGGCCAAGACCGAGCTGTGGCGGGATCTGCAGCGAGCCGGGGTCACCGAGGTGATCGACGAGCGGCGGGTGTTCCCGACCCTGCCCACCGCCGTGGCCGCCTACCGGGAGGCCGAGGAGGATCAGCCGGGAACGCGATCGGTGTGATGCCCGGAGTCGCGGTGCCCGGTCTTGTGGTGCCCGGTCTCGTGGTGCATGGACTCCGCGACGGCCCGGCCGAGCCGGAGCTGCTCCGCGGTGCGGGCGAGCCAGGTGAGCAGCCGGCTGCGGGCCTCGGCGGCGAGGTCCGGGGCGTGCGCCACGGGGATCGGCGGCGCACCGGCGATGCACACGGCGCAGTCGACGTCGGGCAGGCCGGCGGTCAGCTCAGCGAGCGCGCGGTCGCGCAGGGCCCGCCAGCGGCCGGGATCGTCCCCGCCCGGCGGGACGGTGAGGGCTTCGTCCCGGATGCGGTCGATGCGCTCGATCACCTCGGCCAGCGGTGGGGTGGTGGTGGTCATGACGGTCCTCTCGGATCAGGCCGCGCGGGCGCGACCGGCCGCAGCCCACGCGATGGCGGCGTCGAGCTCGTCGTGGGCGAAGTGGCGGGTCCGCGGATGGGTGATCAGCCCGGCGAGCCCGGCGGCCGCGGCGGCGACGGTTCCGTCGACGGCCACGGCGATCCGGTCGATCCGCCGGTGGTGGCGGGCGACGAACTGCAGGTGGGCACGCAGCGCCGCGAAGTTCTCCCACCCGGGCACGGCAGCCGCGTGCAGCACGACCGCGTGCAGCGTCGGGTGCTCGGCGAGGTGCCGGTCGACGACCGCGGCCAGCTCGGCCACGTCCTCGACGCGCAGCGGGCCGTCGGCCTCCACGACCACCGTGTCGTCGGCCACCCGGATCCGCAGGTGGGACGCACCCGGCAGCTCCTGCAACCAGGTGATCGCCGCGGCGCGTTCCTCGAACGGGAACACCCGCACCGGGTACGGGGTGAAGAACGCGGCGAACCGGGTCATCCCGGCCAGCCACGGCAGGTCGGTGACGACGGCGCAGCCGTCGAACGCGTGCAGGACTCGGCGACCGAGCGCGAGGTCTTCGAACGCCGCCTCGGACGTGATACCGCCGAAGTCGGGGATCTCCACCAGGCACCGCAGCCGCTGCCCGGTGGTGGCCGCCCGGGCGACGAGCGGCTCGACCACGGCCTGGTAGTCCTCGCGAGTCAGCTTCCCGCTCGCGCGCAGGCCGTCGATGCCGGCGGGCAGGTCGGGGATCGTCTCGATCATCGTTCGGCTCCTGTCGGAAGAGGGCTCGGACCAGCGTCCTCGTGGCGTGCCGGCCGGCGGCACGGCCGAAGGGCCTGCGGCAGCGGCCCGGACGGCGATCCGGTCAGCGCAAGGCCCGGTGCAGGGCCCCACCGACCGCCGCCAGCTCGGCTTCGGTGCGCCGGAGCACGTCGCCCTCCCGCTCGTGCAGCACGCCGAGCCGGAAGCCGTCGGATCCACTGACGGAGGCGGCGATCTCGCGCAGGATCGGGCGGGCGGTCACGGCGTCCTGCCGCTCGCCCAGCAGGTCCTGGAGGGCGTGCGCGGCGCGGGCGAACCGGTCCGCGCGGCGGCCGGCGACGGGCGCGGCGGCCTCGGCGGCGTAGCGCAGCCGCTTGGCCGCCTTCCGGGCATGGTGCAGGGCGAGGTCCCGGTCGGTTGCCTCCGCGGTCGTGCGGGCGCCGTGCAGCGTCGCAGCGATCCGCCGGGCGGCTCGCTCCAGTTCCTTGCGCAGCACCTCCTCGGCCGGCCGCCACGCGCGCTTCGTGAACGGCGGGTTGGCGGCGAGATCGTCCAGCGCGGCGAGCAGCTCCACGTAGCGCGCGCCGTCCAGCGCCGCAAGGACCTCCTCGGCCGCCGCGGTCCGCCGCGGCGCGAAGTGGGCGTCGAGAACGGCGGTGAGCTCCGGCTCCGCGGCGGCGATGCGGGCGTGCAGCACCTCCAGGTCCCGCGCCACGCCCAGCACCTCGCCGAGCCACTGCAGGTCGGCGTCGAGCCCGCGGGTGCGCTCGCGGTCGAGCACCCGCCCGAACACGCGCAGCACACTGCGGATCCGCCGGCAGCACACCCGCATCCGGTGCACCGAGTCCGGCCGTTCCAGCCGCACCAGCGGATCGAGCAGCACCAGCTCCCGGGTGCGCCGGTAGATCTCGGCGACGAGCACCTCGCCCGCGGTCGCGGGTTCCCGGTCCGGCTGCGGCTGCGGGGCACCCAGCGCGGGCGGCAGCTTCGACGGGCTGCCGCGGCGCAGCCCCGCGTCGAGGAACGCCCGCTCCAGGACGTCCAGCGTCGCCGGCGGGACCGCCGGGTCCAGCTCGACGTCGATCTCCCGCCAGCGGCGCCGCTCGGGTGCGGCGTCGTCACCGATGCGGGCCGGGGCGGCCTCCACCAGGTCGTCGGCCACCTCGGCCAGCTCCCGGCCGGTCGCGTCGCAGAGCACGGTGCGCCGCCTGCGGGTGTGCACGGTCGCTGCGACGTCCACCGGGCGGCCCCGCACGGCAGCGCGGACCAGCGCGGTGAGCTCGGGCGGCGGCCACTCCAGCCACACGGCGTCGCGATCGCCGGGCACCTCGACGCGGTGGCGCGCGTCCGGGCCGTCCGGGATCTTCAACGCCCACGCCGCGCGGCCGGCGCCGCGCTCGTGGCGCAGGGTGATGCCGTACCGCAGCAGGTCGCGCTCGGCGGTGTCGAAGTACACCGCGTGCAGCGACTCGTCGTGCGGGTCGACGACCGCGCGCAGGTCGGCCGCGGCCCAGTCCGGCGCGGCCGCGCCGGCGCCGCGGTAGGTCCGCTCGACGTCGCGCTGGGTGGTCATGACGGACTCCTCCCGGGCGCCGGATCAGCGCGGACCAGGCGCAGCGGGGGCCGGGCCGGGGCATCGCCGACGGGATCGGGCGGCGCCACGGGCACGACCTCCTCCACGTCGTCGAGCGTGATCAACCCGCTCGGCAGCGCCAGCGCCATCGCCCGGGCGAAGTCCTCGACGCCCTCGACGTCGCCCAGCACCACGACGGCCGTCGGCCGGCCGGTGCCGGCGCGCCCGAACCCGAACCCGGCTGCGGCCGGGAACGCGGCGCCGCTCGACAGGCCGGCCTCGCGGGCCAGGTCGAGGATCACCTCGGCGGCGAGTCCGATCTCGCCGCGGTGCGGCTCGTCGGTCTCCTCGACGAGGATCGTGAGCCGGCGGCGGTGCCGGCGCTGGGGTGCGTCCACTCGCCGATCACACCCGCTCGCGGCGGCGCGCGGCAGGGCCGGACGTCAGCCCCGGCCGGGTCCGCTGGTCCCGTGCTGCTGGTCCTGCCTGCGCCGTCCGGCGCCGGTCATGGCTGCGAACTGCACGCCCTGGAACAGGCCCTCCAACCAGCCGACCAGCTGCGCGTGCGCGATGCGCAGCTCGGCGTCCGTGACGGCAGTGCCGACCGACAGGTGCGGGGAGATCACGTCCAGCTCGGTCCGCAGGTCCTCCGGTAGCTCGGCCTCGATCTCGGCGACCGCGCGGGAATGGGTGCGCACGAGACGGTCGCGGGCGGCGCCGTCCAGGGGCATCGCGTGCAGCTCCTCCAGCAGATGCTTGATCATCCGCCCCAGGCGCAGCAGCTTGACGGGATCGGCACCGGCGAACGGGTCACCGCGACGAGCTGGCCTCATACCTCGACCGTAGGGGCGTCGCCCGCCCAGCGGGCAGGGTCGGAGGTCAGCAGTCTGCGGGTCGAGGGGCGGTCACGGGATCCGGCCGAGAGCCGCCACCCCCGTCGCCGCGAGTGCCGCGATCTTCACGACCTCGACGGCCAGGCGCGGGAGGTCGCTGCGCCCGCCCGAGCCCGCGGCGGCATCGAGCCCGAGCTGCGTGAGCAGGCTGGCGCCGACGACGGCGCCGCCGGTGACCACCGCGGCCGCGGGTGGATCGGCGAGGAACACCGCCACGAGCGCGAGGAGCAGGCTGAGCTCCGCGAGGTCGAACGCGCGTGCCGCGCGGCCGCGGGCCAGCCGCAGCAGCAGGTCCGCGGCGACGAGCGCGAGCCAGACCACCGCGAGGCCCGCGACGACGACCATCCCGGCGCGCACGGGAGCCACCCTGCTGCACCCGCGGCGCGGCACGCAGGGCCGGACGGGCAGGGCGCGCTGCCGTTGGTCCCGGCCCGCCGTCCCGGCCGCGGCGGACCGAGCGGCGGACGGGATCCGGGCCCTGCGCCCCTGCTGCGGAACCCGGTTCGGGCGGAGCGTGGTGGTAGGGAAGGAGCCCACCATGATCGTGCGAGACGTGATGACGACGGCCGTGGAGACGGTCGGTCCGGACACGCCCGTGCACACGGCGCTGGCCCGGCTGGCGGAGCGTGGTTTCACCGCGCTCCCGGTGGTCGACGAGGACGGGCGGTTGGTCGGCATCGTGACCGAGGCCGACGTGCTGCGCGACCGGGTGCGCCACGACGTGCACTCCCGCGAGGTCCACGCGGAGATCGACGCGCACCCGCCGCAGCTGGTCGGAGCGGTCATGTCGACCGACGTGATGACGGTGGACCCGTGGACCGACGTCGCCGAGCTGGAGCGGCGCATGCGCGACACCGGGTTCCGCTCGGTGCCCGTCGTCGAGCCGGACACCGGGCTGGTCGGGATCGTGAGCCGGCGCGACATCATGCGCGCGCTCGACCGGACCGACGGCCAGATCGCGGCCGACGTCCGCGCGGCGCTCGCCGACTACGCCGGGCGGGGCCGCTGGGACGTCCTGCACGTCACCGGCGGCGTGGTGGTGCTCGGGGATCCCTACGACCTGCCCGAGGAGCGGCACGCCGCGGCCGTCGTGGCGGCCGGGGTGCCGGGCGTCGTCGACGTCCGGATCGTGCCGGCGTAGGGCGACCGCCCGCCCGCGGGCCGGGACCTTCGGACGGGCGAGAACGAGGCGTCGGTCGGATGGCGATCGCCCCGCAGGAGGCGACGCTGGAGAGGCGACACCGGGGAGGTGGGCACACATGGTGTGGTGGCACGGGCCCGCGATGGGTGGCTGGGGCTGGGCGCTGATGGTGCTCGCCGGTGTCCTGCTGTTCGCGCCGGTCGCGGCCGGGCTGATCGTCGTTGCCCGGGGCGCGGGCGGGACGCGCGAGCAGGACGTCGAACCCGGTGCTGCGGATGCGCCCGAGGAGATCCTGGCCCGCCGGTTCGCCTGCGGCGACATCGACGCCGACGAGTACCGCGAGCGGCTCGCCGTCCTGCAGGCGGCGGGATCGCGGAAGGACGACAGCTGAACCCGACCCCGGGACCGAGCCGGGGTCGGTCAGGACGGAACGATCCGAGGAGGACCGATGAGCACGATCATGCGGCAGGACCGCGAGCTGACCCCCTTCGCGTGGGGCGAGCGGTTGCTCGACGAGTGGTTCCGCTCGCTGCCGATGCGCCGCCCGTTCGGGTTCGCCTGGGACTGGCCGGGTGAGGACCTGATCCGCGTGGACGAGTTCCGCGAGGGCGACACGGTGGTGATCAAGGCGGAGGTTCCGGGGATCGACCCGGCCGAGGACGTCGAGATCACCGTGAGCGACGGCATCTTGAACATCAAGGCCGAGCGCCGGCTGGAGGCCGACCGCGAGGACAAGGGCTACGTCCGCCACGAGCTGCGCTACGGCAGCATGAGCCGCTCTCTGCCGCTGCCCGCGGGCGTGAAGGAGAGCGACATCAAGGCCACCTACAAGGACGGGATCCTCGAGATCCGGGTCCCGGTGCCCGCCGAGCCCGAGGCGCCGAAGGCGATCACGATCCCGGTGAGCACCGCCTGATCACACACCTCCTGATCACACACCGCCTGATCGCACACCTGATCACGGTGTGATCGGGGGCTCCGCGCACGAGCCCGCGGCCTGGGACGGCCCCAGGCCGCGGGCTCTTTCCCCTCGTGGCGGAGCCCCTTCCGTGCCACGTCGAGAACGAAGCCGTGGTGATCGATGGGGGGCGCTCGACCACCACGGCTTCGGTCCCGACGCGGTGCCGCCCGCGTGGGAGCACGCGCTCAGGGGCCCAGCCGCCGTCCGCTCAGCAGTTGCAGCGGGATCGAGATGGTGTGCGCGTCGTGCCCGCGTACCCAGGGGTCGCCGTCGAGCTCGGCCAGTTCCTTCAGCCGGACGGGGTCGACGACCTCGTACGCCTCGCCGATGCCGAACACGCTCCAGCCGGTGCGGTTCTCGATGTCGACCTCGTCGACCTGGAACCCGACGACGGCGTGCCGGACCGCGGCCGCGAGCTTGCTGCCGCCGCGCGTGCGGAAGATGATCTCCTCGCCGTCGAGCCGGTAGGCCACGGTCTGAGCGTCGGGCAGCGCCGAGTGGGTGAACACGACCCGGCCGATCACACCCGTGGCGAGTAGCCGCAGGCACTCTCGGCGGTCCAGCTCGATCAGGTCGCGCCCGCCGACCGCACGGCTGCGGTCGATGCGCTCCGTCTCGTGGACGTGATCCGTCACAGTTCCTCCACCTTCCCCCGTCATGATCCGCTCCTGGTCCGATCCGGGACAGGGACTTGTGGCCCTAGCCGGAGGGCGGAGGTCGGTACTTGCGCGATTCGGGCTGCGGGGTGTCTGCGCAGGTCGGCAGCGGTGTGCGGGCACGAACCGGGGTGGGGCTCACAGCTTCTGCGTCACCCGCGCGGGGATCCGGGAAACCGGGCCGTTCGGCGCCCGTTCACGCCGGAGCCGCGTCGCTCAGCTCGGCCCCGGCGATCAGCGTGGCGGTGGTGCGCCGGATGTGCGCCGTGAGGGCGGCGACGCCCGCGTCCGCGTCTCCGGCGACGACGGCGTCGAGCAGTGCGCGGTGCTCCCCGGGGATGTCCCGGCGCTCCTGGGTGAGCGACACCGACCAGCTTCGGTACAGCTCTGCAGCGTCGTGCAGGGATGCGGCGACGGCACGCAGCCGCCGGTTGGGACAGCCGTCGAGCAGCGCGGTGTGGAAGGCGCGGTGCGCGGCCAGCCACTCGTCGCTGAGGCGCTCGGGATCGTCGGGCGCCATCTGCGGGGTGCGCTGCAGGCGGTGGTGGGTGGCCACGACCCTCGTCTCCCACTCGACGCCGCCGTGGGCGAACGCCTGGCGCAGGACCAGGGTCTCGATCGCGCAGCGGGCCTCGGTGAGATCGCGCAGGTCCTCGGCAGACACGGGGGTCACGCGGAACCCGTACTGCGGCTGGGCCTCGACGAGCCCCTCGGCGGCCAGGCGGGTCAGGGCCTCGCGCACGACGCCCATGCTGGCTCCGTACTGCGCGGAGAGCTCGGTGAACGGCAGGCGGTCGCCGGGACGCAGGCGGCCGGCGAGGATGTCGGCCCGCAGCGCCGAGTACACGCGTTCTGCGCGTGTGGGCACCCCGCTCCGAGTCATGCTCCGTAGTCAACCATCTTCGTGGATGGATAGCAATTTCGAAACTGACTTGACATGTCGATACAACTGGGCGCAGGCTTCGGACATCGACTCGTCCCGTCTTAGTGAGGTGAACCCGTGCGCATCGCCAACCTGTCCGGCCGGCTGGTCCTGCTCACCGGCGGTGACCCGGGCGCCGCGGTGGACGTCGAGAAAGCGTCCGGCGGCGAGTTCTCCGCCGACCCGCAGGCCGTCTACGAACGGTGGGACGAGTTCGTGGCGTGGGCCCGCTCGGCCCCGATCGACCAGGGCGACGCCGTCCCGGTGAACCCCGCCGACCTCGGCGCACCGGTCCCGGCGCCCGCGCAGGTGTTCGCCATCGGGCTGAACTACCGCGAGCACGCCGCCGAGACGAACTTCGCGGTGCCCGAGGGCCTGCCCCCGGTGTTCACGAAGTTCCGCACCGCGCTCACCGGCCCGGTCACCACCGTCGTGCTGCCCGCAGGCGGAAACACCGACTGGGAGGTCGAGCTCGTCGCCGTCATCGGCAAGCGCGCGGAGAGGGTCGCGGCCGCGGACGCCTGGTCGTACGTCGCCGGGCTGACCATCGGCCAGGACCTCTCGGAACGCAAGAGCCAGATGGCCGGCCCCGCTCCGCAGTTCAGCCTCGGCAAGTCGTTCCCCGGCTTCGCCCCGCTCGGCCCGTGCGTCGTCACCGTGGACGAGTTCGAGGACCCGGACGACCTGGAGCTCGGCTGCGCGATCGACGGCGAGACCGTGCAGGACGGCCGCACCAGCGACATGATCTTCACGGTGCCGGTCCTGATCGAGCGGCTCTCCCACGTGGCCCCGCTGCTGCCCGGCGACATCATCTTCACCGGCACCCCCGCAGGCGTCGGGCTGGGCCGCACCCCTCAGCGGTTCCTGCACCCCGGCGAGGAGCTGGTCAGCTGGGTGCGCGGGATCGGGGAGCTGCACCAGAAGTTCGTCGCCGCCTGACTCGAGGAGGAGACATGGCCCTGCACCGGCTCGCGTCGGTGGTGATCGGCGTCCCGAACGTCGAGGAGACCGCTCGCTACTACACCGACTTCGGGCTCATGCCGGTCGACACCGGTGTCGAGGGGGAGCGGGTGTTCCGCACCGTCGACGGGGGAGAGCAGCTCCGCCTGGTGCGCACTCCCTTCCGGCGGTTGGTGCAGTTCACGGTCGGCGCCGACGACCAGGACGACCTCGGCCGGGTGTCCGACCGGCTCACGCGCCTCGGGCTCCCGGCCGACCTCCGCGCGGACGGACTCACCACGGTGGAGCCCGCGACGGGGATCCGTGCGACGGTGGCAGTGCTCCCGCGGCTCGACCAGCCACGGGTTCCCGCCACGCGCTACAACGGACCGGGGCGGCTGGAGCGGATCGGTGCCCGCGCACCGGGTGTCGTGCGCACCGGCCCGGTCCGGCCGCGCAAACTCGGCCACGTCGTCATCGGCACCCCCGACCTGGCCGTCACCGAGCGGTTCTTCATCGACGGTCTCGGTTTCAAGCTGTCGGACCGGATCGCCGGCGCCGGCGCGTTCATGCGCTGCTCCACCGACCACCACAACGTCCTCGTGCTGAGCGCGCCGGTCGCGTTCCTGCACCACACGTCGTGGCAGGTCGACGACATCGACGAGATCGGCCGCGGCGCGATGGCGATGCTCGAGGACCACCCCGAACGGCACGTGTGGGGCCTCGGCCGCCACCACGCGGGATCGAACTTCTTCTGGTACCTGAAGGATCCCGCCGGGAACTTCTCGGAGTACTACTCCGACATGGACAGCATCCTCGACGACCAGCTCTGGACGCCGGAGACGCTCGAAGGCGCCAAGGGGCTGTTCAACTGGGGGCCGCCGCCTCCGCCGTCGTTCATCAAGCCGGAGGACCTCGCGGCGCTCATGACCGGCGCGCACTCCGGCGCCTGAGCCGTCGACCGGTACGGTCGGGCGTCGTCACCTCACCCGACGCACCCCAGGTGGCAACGATGCCCTCTCCTTCGCCCGCAGCAGGCCGGGAATGGCTGCTGCAGCTGGCCTCCCGCGGCCCGGTGCGGGTACAGGAGGCCGCGAGCTCGCCCGCGACCGTCGCCGAGACGATCGCGCACCTGGGGGAGGGACCCCTGTGCTGGGGCGTCGAGGTCGGGCGCGAGATGGCGCGGACGATCATCGCGGAGATCCCGGCCTTCGGCGGCGGCGAGGGCCCGTTCCAGATGCTGCGCAAGGGGACGGAGTCCTCCGCGCTGCGCGCGATGCTGCTGCTGGCCTATCCCGACCTCGGGCTGCAGCCGATCACCGAGGAGGCGCTCGAGGGCGATCGCGAATTCGTGCGCCGCGGCATCACCCTCGACACGGTGCTGCGCGGTATCCGCTTCGGCCACGCGGGGATGGCCCAGGCGTTCCTCTCCGCCTGCGAGGCGCACGTCGGGACCGACCGCGTCGCCGACGAGATGAAGTCCGTGTCCGAGGAGCTGTTCCGCTACATCGACGGCTTCGCCGACGCGATGGTGGTGGAGTTCCTCGCCGAGCGGGACCGGTGGATCACCAGCGCCGCCGCGGCCCGCGCCGAGGCGGTCAGCCGCATCCTGGACGGCGAGGACGTCGACGTTCCGGCGACGTCCGAGCTGCTCGGCTACGACCTGAGCCGGCGGCACCTGGCGCTCGTCGCGTGGGCGGATGCGGGGAACCTCACCACTGATCTGGAACGCGCTGCTCAGGCCCAGCTGCGTGCCAGCGGCGCGGCCGCGGTCCTCGTCGTGCCGGTCGGGGGTTCGGTCCTGTGGGCGTGGGGCGCCGTTGCGGGCGAGCAGCCCAGCGACCCGGTGCCCGAGCCCGCGGATCCGCGGATCCGCACCGCGCACGGCCTGCCCGGCTGCGGCCCGGCCGGGTTCCGGCAGAGCCACGTCCAGGCGGTGCGGGCGCACCGCCTCGCACGGCTGGCCGGGCCCCGGGCGGCGCGCAGCACCGGCTACGCCGACGTCTCAGTCCTGGCCATGCTGACCGAGGACCTCGACACGGCCCGCGAGTTCGTCGCCCGCGAACTGGGCCCGCTGGCCGCCCCGACCGAGCAGGCCGACGCGCTGCGCGAGACCCTGCTGCGCTACCTCGACCAGGAGCGCAGCGTCACCGCCGTCGCCGCCGACATGCACGTCGCACGCGGGACTGTGGTCTACCGCGTGCGGCGGGCGGAGGAGCTGCTCGGCCGCGACGTCGGCACCCGCCGGTTGGAGCTGCACACCGCGTTGCTGCTCGCCCAGCGGCTGGGCGCGGCCGTGCTGCCGCAGGGCGGATAGGAACGGCGGTCCAAGGCGCGGCCCGAACTCTGTGCTGACGGAGCAAGCCGCAGACGACGGACGCACGCCGTGTACTACCGGCATCGGCGATCCGCGGCCGCACCGATCGCCTGCCGATCCGTCTCGACGTCCTGGTTCAGCCGACGCCGCTGCATCCGATGCCGCTGCGTCCGATGTCGCCGCATCCGATGCGGCTGCGTCCGATGTGGCTGCGTCCGATGTCGGCTGC
>Ga0065720_1018872_pt1 | contig 74228 bp, 81 predicted proteins | sample Thericmetagenome_FD_59107 | JGI IMG/M metagenome (GOLD analysis project Ga0065720, IMG submission 59107) | Thermophilic microbial communities from the Joint Bioenergy Institute, California, USA of rice/straw/compost enrichment - eDNA_2 v2... | ecosystem: Engineered > Solid waste > Grass >...
CCGTCGCCGGCATGGCCGCCGCGCTGGGACAGCTCGGCCAGGCGCTTAGAGCGACGGATGTTGAACGATTCCTCTTCACCGGCATCGGGGGAGCCCTGTAGCAGCCAAAGCATTAACCGGCGAAGCATGGTTGGCGGGTGCGACACAATCAACGGGGAGAATACGGAGTCATCGCGAGAGCAACAGGCAAACTGCGGAGGTACCTACAAGCTCACGGCCTCGCTTGAGGTGGCTGCCTTCAGACCGCGGGGGCATGATGGGCAGCAGCAAGCCGGAAGGTGTAAGACGGGGCCGAAGCAGACGATTAGATAGACAGACGGGGGAGGAACGTGGCACGGGGAAGGGAGTGTGCGACGAGTGCGGCGAACGCGACACCTGACCGTCCGGAGGTCAGATGGAAAAAAAGATTAGGAATAGCGGGTCTAGCCGACAACTTAGACAGGTAGCCCGGCAGTGTACGAAAAGGATGGAGGACACACAGGAGCAGCTAAGAAAAAGAGCGCCCAATTGTTGAGGCCTGACTTGCTGAGTCGCGACCTGTTGCCTCTTTCAAGCAACTCAGCAAGTCCCTTTGCGGTCAGCTGTGGGCTGCTGCAGGTTGGAAATGGGACGGAAGTAGGTGAACGAGGCCTTGCAGATGCGGCCCGAACTGGAGTCTGGACGTTGCGGAGGCTGAGCACTGGGCTGACCACGCGCAACCGACCTTGATGCTCCCAACACTGCAGACGCGCTGCAATTGGAGGGCTGCTCTTGGCTGAGAGCCCAGGTCTGTCGCTGCTGTCGCTGTGGCTGTGAGCCTGTCAGCGAGCGCGCAGCCTGGACTCTACTACCTAGGTGGGTAGCTGAGGTCCTGATTCTTGTCTGTTTCGCGGAATTCAAAAACTCGGATTGCTTCCCTAATAGATCTCTCGTCTCTCAACGAAGGAGTTTCTGCTTGGTCTGTCGCGGGTGACTCGTGCCCTACCTTATGTAACCAGTGCAGTGCGACTTGGCCCGGTCGTGTTTGGTTTCTCTCGTAGCACGCGGCTCCCACGGGCCAAACATTGGCCGATCCGCAGCGTTCTGCGTGGACGGGATGCCGCGTTCTGTGGAAGCTTCGCTGCTCGCGTTGGAGCTTGGAACGGGTTGGCCGAGCCAAGGTTTATGCAGGGCAGCAGGGGTGGTCAGTGGCCGCAGCGGCCTAGCGGAGTCTCGTAGGGCTGGAACATCAGAGCTTGCTAGCGACTGTCGGGGAGGGGGGAGATCAACAAGTAGTCCGGTGGCACAAGCAGTGGCTCAACTCTCATCCATCCAGCGACTGCGACCAGCCCGGCAGCTACCGAGGCGCAAGCCCGCAGCTGCCACCGTAGAGTGAATCTCCTGCAAACCACCTGAATTGCAGCGTCGTGTACCATCACTGATTCCTGTATCCGAAAGGGCGGTTATGGACTTGACTCTCCTGTTTTTTGACCTGCAGGCTTCCATTTCTAATGCCCAAGAAGTTTCGTTTGGACAGGATGTGTGGATCGGCAGACTTGGTTATGCGGGGTCTTCCCTCTATCAGAAAGCAATGCGTTCCCAAAGTCCACAGAGTCTCAGACCTACCTTAGTTGCTTACTTACATGAATGGCTGCTCAAGCCTCCCTCAGCTCCCAGGTCAAAGGAGGGAACTCACCAAACAGTGATCAATCTCTGCTCCACACTGACCTCAATTTCCATAATCCGTACACTTCTCAGAGTTTTAGGGGGGACCTGGCAGGTACCCGAAATAGTTGAGACATAGCAGGTAGATACCTATACATCTAACTCTATGAAGAAGAACGTGAGTTATGTGCAAGAATGCATCACATCCCAGTGCCTCTTATTAGAGGGTGTGCATCCAAGTTCACTCCCCTGAAGAGGGCTGCTCAACACAGTATATCGAGGTCAATGATAGCGCTGCGTTCCAGATGGAAGGTTGCAAAAAAAAGGGACCCCGCTTCCCCACATACCCTATCCATCAACCGAATTATCGCTTAAATTTCCTAAAACGATTAGCGTAGCATTCACGTGACTTTCACCGCACAGAACAGCGCCGGGAGACAAAAAAATGGCGACGATTGCGGGGCAGGGCAATTCTGCTGGCATTGCAGGCGCTGAGAAGGCCACTGGCGCTGAGGGCAACCAGGCCACGAAGAATTCAAACCAGTCGCCTCGCGTCCGTCGACCGCTACCGCTGCCCGAACCCCTACGGAACCCCCGCCAACTCCATTACAGCGTTCCCTACGAGCTCGAGGACGCCATCTCTCCTCCAGCCCTCCCCAAGAGGAACAAGTCGAGTCCCCCGCATCGCCAGCCTGAGCCTGTCCGATATCTCACAGACTGTCTCTCCCCGGTGCCCGAGGTTCTGCGACTCCCCGATCCCATATCTGACCTCAGCTCCTCTGAGCCTTCGTCGGCCCATAGCGGCTACTGGGACTACTACCGCAACTCGCGCACTGCTGCCCTTCTTGAAGGTGTCACGGCTTACTTAAATTTTTTCGGCCCCAAGAAGCCTCGCTACTACTGCCCCACCGACGAAGAAATCATGGCAACCCCGCAGCTGCTTTTCGTCGACGGCACCTTTGCCGAGTTGGCCCAGGAGCTGGCCGACTTCATCCAGATCGGCGACCAGGTCCGTCCTCTCCTCGCCCAGGAGCAGAACGACGAGGCCCTTGAGGCCATTGTCAAGGCCTCGCATGCTTTGAACTCGGCCCCTGAGAAGGACTTCACTGGCGCCTACAATCTCCTCATTCATCTGGTCCTGCAGTCCGACGACCCGAAAAAGTACCTCCCTACCGTTTGCGGGAACCTCCTCAAGCCCATCACCTCGTCCCCTGCCCATGGCTTCACCCTCGCCGCCAATGCCCTCAGCACCATCTTCAACCTCCTTCAACCCAGCAATCCCCTGCGGTACAATGTCTTCCTGCAGATCGTCCGCTTTATCCGCCAGCACAGTCAGTTCGAGGTGCTCAAGCCGCGGTTAAAGAACCTGGACGGCTGGTTCGCTGCTTGGAAGTCGGACGAGGAGGACAAGCGTAAGCTCTATGTTGAGGTGTCGGATACCGCTGCTGAGAGCGGTGATGAAGAGTAAGTACACCAATTCTGCCTGGTGGTGTTCTTAATGGTGGATTTCTGACGGGCTCTCTACCACGCAGTGAGGCCTACCACTATCTGCTCAAAGCCATTGGAACCTTTGATCGTGAGGATCAGGTTGACCTCTCCTCGGAGGAGGCTCAAAAGCTTTCACTCAAGGCGATCCGCATGGCCTTGCTGTCCCCTACTCGCTTCGACTTCCAGGACCTCCGTGCCCTTCCGGCCGTTCAGGCCCTTGGTGACTCGCAGCCCATCTACTCGCAGTTGTTGGACATCTTCACCGAGCAGGATCTTGAGGATTACAACGACTTCAATGAGGAGCACAAGGGTTGGCTTGAGAAGGAAGGTCTCGATCATGAGAAACTGCAGCGCAAGATGCGCCTGCTCACCTTCGCCAGTTTGGCTGCCAGCACTCCTAACCGCGAGATTCCATACGCCAAGATTGCTGAGCGTCTCCAGATCCCCATTGAGGAGATCGAACACTGGACAATCGATGTTATTCGCGCCAAGCTTGTCGAAGGCCGTTTGTCTCAGCAGCAGAAGGTGTTCCTGGTTCACCGTACCACCTATCGTGTCTTTGGTGAGAAGCAGTGGCGCGAGCTCGGCACCCGTGTCGACCAGTGGAAGTCGGTTGTTGACCGGCTGTTGACTGTTGTCCGCAAGGCCCAGGCTGATGTCGAGGCTCAGCGCGAGCGGGAGCAACAGGAACTTGAGAAGAAGCTCGCTAACGCTAACATCAGCGGTGGCCACGGCGGTCGTCACAAGGGTGGGAAGCAACAGCAGCAGCGCACGGATGAGGATGACTAAAGGGGTAGAGGGGTCGATAGCAGAGCAGAGAACATGACAATGAGATGGATGATTTCAGTGCAGCCATCTTGCTTGATTTGGGAACACTGGAGTTGGGACAACATCCCACCCCCCCTCTCAACCAAACAAAAGGGACAAAAAGCTGGAGCTGGAGCTGGACATTGCTTAGAGGGAAACCGCTGCTCTTGCTTTTCTTTTCGTAATGAAGTAGATATCCAGGGCAATATCCTGCAGAATCCGTCAACCAGACTTTATGGCATGGCGGACTTTGCAGCAATACCGAAAGGTTACCAGGGAATCGGTTCGGGGCCATGCACGCATGATTTATTTACTGCTGTTTAATCGGGGCAGTGTGTATGATTTACACCGTTAGACATGAACATGATGACGGGAACACGGGTGCTTCAATCTTGGGGGAACATGGTACAGAACTGTTTGCTATTGCATATGGACTCCGTAAAGTGTAAACAGTTCCAAAGGAGCACAAAAAGAGACCTGAGTGATTAATCCAAAGGCTGTTTTTCCTGCTCTTTCACACACCACTTACTATCTGCGCCCTGAACTATGCCTTTACTCTTACACGCCAAGCTAAAGCGGCCAAAACCGCAGCATAAATGTTTGGTACGCTCATTACCTGCGCTTCGTAGATAAAACGCCTCACTAAATGCTATCCCTCTACCGAGCCTCTATAAAAAAGGAGATGCTGTCTATGTTATCAATCAAAGCCAGAAATCTAAACTTAGTTCCCTTATGTCCCAAGGAACCATTCACCCCAAAGAAGCCTGCAAAGGCAGGTATCTCACAGCTTGTCGCCCAGCACCTCCTTCAGCTTCTTCTGTGTCTCTCTGTAGACCTCGTCCACCTCAGCAGTCGAATCGACCTTGACGACCTTGCCCTCCTTCTCATAGTGCGTCACTACAGGCATGCTGGTTTCAACAAAGGTGCGAAAACGCTTGCGAATACTCTCAGCATTATCGTCGGCGCGACCGCTGGTCTTGCCGCGCTCGAGAAGGCGCTTCTCCATCACGCTCTCCGGGCAGTCGTAGAAGAGCACCAGCTTAGCTGGGCACACCACCTCCTCGAACTTGAAAGCTTGGTCCATCTTGCGCGGGAAGCCGTCGATGAGGAAAGTTTTGCGACCAGTCATGGCTATCGTCTCGCGCATAGCGTTCTCCAGCAGGGCGATGGTCACCTCCATCGGCACGATCTCGCCGTTCTTAATGCAGTCCTTGATCAACTGGCCGTACTGCGAGCCAGGCCGGTCTTGCTCGCCCCGCAGCAGGTCGCCAGCCGACAGGTGCGCCAGCGGATAGTCGCGAACCAGGCGTGAGCATTGTGTGCCTTTGCCCGCACCGGGTCCGCCGAGGACGAAGATGACGGTGACCTCGGTGGGGTCGAAGGCGGGAATTGTAGTGTTGGTGTTGTTGGCGGCGTTGGCTTTTGCTGCTTTAGCGGCCGACATTTCTGTTATCAATGTGGCCTGTGTGTCAGTTAACCAGTTACTTTGAACAGTCGGCTTCGTTGGTCGTGGGTGTTGTTCGCTTAGTCCAGCGTGGGCGTGGATGTGAATGCAGATGTAAATGGGAGATGGGGATGTGGGATGGGCTGAAGCCTAGGATGAAGATGGGGGGTGTTGGAGGCCAGGATGATGGAAGGACGAACCTTTTCGTTGGTTGATCAGGAGAACGTAACCTCCGGAGCCGAGTGCAATGACAATCAGGAACGGCCAGAACTTGATCTGCTGGTTGCCCTTGTTACGCCGAGGGGGAGGAGGGGGAGGGGGCGGTGGTGGGGTGTTGTGGCTCTGGAGACCGGTGCTATACGGCCGTTGCTGCGCGACCGGCTTGTGATTCTGATGAGAAAGGGGAGAAAACGGCCCCGAACGCGTGGACAGAGGTCGGGCTTGGGATGAAGCGGACGCGGGTCTCTTGACGAACGAGGAGGGCAGTTGACGGCGTTGCGGCGTGCTTCTCAGCAGAGACGAAGGCGCTAAAGTGCCAGTGCTGCTTCGCATCAGCTGCCGCCAAGCCTGGCGGCCAGAGACGGTTGCGGCCATCTTGATTCGCTGCAAGCGCTGAGAGGGTTGCAGACGGGTGGTGCAAAGAGAGACACGGGGGAGGTGTTGGGCGCAGTGGATGTTTGCGATGTGAAAATCGAGGGTCCGGGGGGTCCTCCTTTCCTCGGCTGGGCAGCTAAGACAGTGGACGGACGCGAGGTATGATGAGGGTACGAGAGCAGGTACCTATGAGCTGAGACTGATTGAGCCTAAGCACCGGTGATTACTAGACAGCCGGCACTGCTTGGGCAGCGCCTGATATCTGGCAGAGTTGTGACGCTTTCTTCAGTTCACAGCGCCGTTCCACACACTCGGGAAGACACGAGTGATCATCCCAAGGAACTTGACCAAAATTGTTACGGTCGCCTCATCTCGTCTCATCTTGTCGGCTCGGCGCAGCCGGGTAGTGGTGGACCCCCCTTTGCCATTAGATTTGGGTCCTGGTCCCAAATCGCGATCTCTCGGCGCCTGGATCCACCACAATCACGAGCCTAGGCCATATTCATTTCGGGCTCTGGACCTCCATGTGAGAAGAACCTTTCCAACTCCAGCAAACCCCATCATAGCTAGAAACAAAATAAATTAAATAAACCAAAATCAACCTTGCCATCAGCAGCTCACAAAAGTGTATATGGGAAGGCGGACGGAATCTTGAGTTCTCTGCCGTGTATGGTCGTGTGAGTTCAATCATGAATATGCATCTTATGAAGAGGGAAGCATAAAACCGACATCAGTCATCAAATCTTTCGGGCATGCTGCCACAGCTTTTACCATTGACACATGCCTCGTTTGCTGAGTGAGTGGGCACCGAGCACTTCTGGTCACGGAGCGAAGACATGTGGCTGATGGGTAACCGCCCATGTTCACACTAACAGTCATGAATTTGCCAAACCAACTCAAACAAAAGAGGGAGGTTTATGAACCCTCGCATGGTCTGATAAGAGTTGGCGTGCATCTCACAAAGGAAGCTTCTTTCGATGACTGGTCATACCATTTCCTGAGATTTCTAGGAATCTCACAAGAACAGACATCGAATCTACCCAGTCTTTGCAGATCATCTTTCATCACAGCCACTTGGTGGTCCATCGTTATCTTACGCTTACTTGTACAAAAACATCCCAACCCAATCCCTCCCAGGCTAGCCCATTATAAAAAACAGTCTCGGAAAAAGGAGTAACCCATATCTCGTCGGTCCAGCCCAAGAAAAGGAACCCTCAATTGGTATTTGCCCACAACGCCCCATGATAACAAACTATGTGCAAATCATAGATATATAGATATATAGTTCATAGACAGGAGAAGGACATGAAAAGTCTAAATGAATGACTTATGCATGATGGTAATTCTTCATTGCTGGACATTGAAGGTCGCTTGTACAGGGCTCTTGATTGCCTGCCCGGAGTACGCGCTGGGGATCGGCACAGCCTCGTACTGCTTCTCGCCTTCAGCCATGGGAGCTGGGGCATTGACATGCACCTGCTGCTGCACTGCAGGAATTGGCGGGGTAGTAGTCGTAGGGGAGAGGCTCTTGGGCGCGCTCGGCGTGGCGGGGTTAGCCTTGGGCGGCGGGGCCTGCAGCTTGAAGTTGGAGTTGGCAAACGAGGATGTCGGGACAACGAGATTCTTGCCGCCGGGAGTGAAGGGGTTGACGCTGCCCTTGGTGCTGTCATCGTCGTTGTCAATCTCGGCGAGGTTCTTGTAAGTCGATGGCGGAAAGCGCGGAGAGAGAGCGTACTGCGAGAAGGTGGGAGACTTGGGGAAGCCAGGAGTGTTGGGGGCGGACTGAGAGCGCAGCTGGGCAAGGTAGAAGTCGGAACGAGCCTTGTCACGCATGTCCATGGATTTGTGCAGCTTGCGCTTTGTCCAGTAGCGGTAGAAGACAATGCTGTACAGGGAGATGCTGATGACCTCGATGACGAGCTCGATGATGATGCAGATCAACGTCCAGTCCTGCAGGCGGCACACCAGATCGTAGTCGACGTTCTGGGCCTGGCCCTGGATCGTCGAGCGCCGGTTCTCTACGCAGGCCCAGCCCCAGAGGTCTTTGTTGTTGCTGTTGTTGCGCGAGAACTGCAGAACACCAGCTGCCACAGCCCACATCACCATGCTAAAGATGAACCAACCGACAGCGAACAGCGTATAGTAGACGCCGACCTTCTCAGCTCGCCGGTGCCCACCGCGGCAGTACATAATAAAGATGGTGATGCAGATGCAGAGAGAGATGCAGGCGCAGACTAAAACCACAATCTGCGGCCAAACCTTGGTGTTTTCCGCCCAAGTTGGCAGGTTGCTGAGCGACGGGAGCGCCTTAGTCGCATTGAAGATTGAAAAGGAAGCAGCAAGCATTGACAAAATAATGAGACTGCAGCTGAAGCTCACACCACGCAGCGCAAGCTTAGCCATGCGTACTCGCATCTTTATTTTCTACAATTCAGTTAGTTGCCATACCCACGGACGAGCAGCACGGGACGGCAGCACTTACGAGATCCCTCTTCTGATCCTTTTCGACCCTCTTCTCCTTCTCAGACAGTATTTGCTCCTCTTTGAATGTCGGGCTCAGAGGGTTCGGGATGGCGCGCCCGTTAGACCCGGGGGCCCTGAGGGCGCTCTTCAAGGGAGACTTTGGCGTCATTGGCACAGCTGCGTCCCGGCTTTCACTGTTTCCAATATAACCAAACCCGACATCACCAGGCTGGGCCTTCTCCGAGAAGGGGTTGTTGGTCGGGGGCTCGATGGGCGAGACAATTGTGGTCGCTTCAGCGAAGCGTGGTGTTCTCGGAGGCTTCGCTAGTGACGATGATGTTGACGAGGAGTCTGTGCTAGAAACCGACTCGACCGACTGAGACCGAGCCGGCGTGAGTTTGAGGGCCGCTGGCCTCTTTTTCTCGTCGGGGGCCATAATGGGAAGGAGGTGCGGCGATGAGCCTGCTTGTCGGTTGTCTTGATGCAAGTGCTCGCTGTTGTGAGTTGTCAGTTGGACCGCAGGGCAAGCCGAAAAACGAAGAGGCCGGTCCTCGTTCTGATGATGCTGACGGTCTTGATTCTTACACAACAGGGACGTTGAAAAGCCAGAGTGAACGGGTTGGGGCTTGCGGCAAGTCGAAAGAAAAGAGATGACTGGGGGAGGGGGGTGGTTGATATGAGGTTGGCTATAGCCAGAGAAAGAGAAAACCTGGACTGGGGGAGTGGCTTCTCGGGAAGGGGGTGTGTACTGTGAAAGTGATGGGTTTGAATAGCCGCTGGCAGAGTTTCCCAACAAGGACACCACATCCGGGAAGAGCAGGATAGGCTGTTTGGTCAGCCGGTGGAGGGTGCTGCAGCAGCATGGGACAGTGGGTAAGTGGCCCGATGAGAGAGATTCTCCAGGAATGTTCACTTACATGCAGAGCAGGGGTGGGAAAGCGATGCCGTGGCCACTTGGGGTCCGCCGGCGCTGATAGGGCAGAGGATGAAGCTACCAATACAACCGGCTGTCTTGCAACGAGCAAATAGACGCCGGTGAAGGTGAAGGTACGCCGCCGTATGGGGCGAGAGTTGTATTTGGGCGGCCCAGGAAGGAGACCTCGCCGGTTCCAGAGTGAGGCAGCGCACAAGAGTCAAAGAATCAAGGGAGGATGGAGATAGAGAAAGAAAGAGTCGGTGTTTTACACTTCTTCACCTCGACTACACATATGTAAGTTCAAGGGACAAGAGATGGGTTGGGTTACTTGAGGAGAGGGGAAAGGGCCGGGAGAAGACATGCAGTTCGTTGAAGGAGGGTTGGTTGTTCCCAAGATAGCAAAAGAGCCAGGAGGGACAACGGCCCGCAGGAGAAGATGCCGAGAGATGGGATGTGATGTGTATGCAGAGAATGGGACAAGTTCGGAGAACCTACAGGGGCCAGTGATCCAGGCCGGCTGTTTAACAGTGGAAGATTTGTGAGTGGTGCAATCCGTTGGAGGGATGAAAGATGCCGGGACCGGCAGTGTTGGGGCTCGTTTTTGCACTTCCGACCTCGACTCGAGGCAAAGAGAAGAATGACCGTATAAGTAGAATAAATCTTTTGTCTGCCTCGTTGTTGCTCCTCGATGTTTTGACGGATTTGGCGCTCTGTCTTAGATCGGAGCAATCGAAGATCTCGACAACTCTCATCAACCTGAACACTGCTTGGCTACTCATATTCTCACGCTCTTTCTCGCACACCCTCTCATCCGCCCTCTGAAAAATCTCATCCTTGGCGCCCAGGTTCGTTGGACCACCCCTCACACGCTTACACCCACGCAGTCGTAGTTCGCTGACTGAATGGCGGCTGGATGCCGTCAACGTCAACCAAAGAGCCAGCTTTCTGCCGAATGGAAGTGCGTGCAGGTCGTCCCAATAGACATAGGTGGTTCAGCGATGCCAAGCCCCAAGGCTTGCAGAAAGAGGGGATCAGGCACATATGATTGGCTAACTGGACTTCCCCCTGTCAACCACCTGCCAACCTTGCCGCCAATGATCGCCGCTAGCCCAGGGTCCTCCAGGTGGCGTCCCGCTCGGCGCGCAAACAGGCACCCAATCGCTTCACAGATTGCCGTGATCGAGCTGTCGCTCATGCAGATGGGCGGCAAGCTGTGCCACTCGGCGCCTGCGTCCGGCCTATTTGCTCGTCGAGTTGTCTCGTCCGCTGTGTTCGACCAGTGCAACCATTTCGATAGGCCACCACAGAAGAGCACCGTCAAATCCCCTCATTTCGCTCATCGCCGTTGGTCACATCGCTGGCGGTCATGGGCTCATTTCTTCCTCTTCAGAGAGAACTTTTCTCTCGCCTGTTTCCTGAGGGGTTTGTGATAATGAACGAAACGAACATCGATGCCCATCCCACCATGAAGGGTTCTACGTAGATGAACGGGCCCGGGCTTCGAACATTCTAAAACCCGCAGATTTGGATTATCTATTTTCGTCTCCCATCGTAATCCGTACAGTATACATAGTTATTTTACTCGCGGAATACCCGAGGGCAATCAACAATCAAGGTGGTCAGCAGTTACATTACCTGCACTGCTGTTAACTACGACTGAACTATTCCGGAGACTTAAACTCAAGATGGATTTTATATCGACTTGATTGAGTCGACATCCTTGATCACAGCAAACTTGCAGAGTGATTATAGGCCCTGGTTTGGGTTTGGTAGATTTCCAGGACCCCCAATCACCAACAGAACCCTGTGTGGTCACATTACCACCATATCGCACATTTTCTATATATTTTTAGGCCACACGATCCAGTGATTGAGTAAGATAATAAGTTGATAATTAACTGTCTTCTGATCTCTCGTCATCTCATCCGGCTGAAGCTGCATGTTACTTCGGTAACGACATGACTTCCGCATTGGGTCAACCTTGCACAATGGTTACTGGGTTCAATGGAGTGGGAGATCAGCAGCGCGGGTTCTGCCAGAGCAAATGGCTCGGCATTCTGCACTCTAGTTTTCGACTGCTGCCGTCACACTGACCCTCGCTCACCGCTAAGAGTTGTGTCAGTCCGCGGGCTAGGCAACTTGTTGACATCCGAGTACGGGCTGCTAAATATATAGCGGGCAGCAACAGCTAACCAGTTGGGCTGGAGCACCCAAAGACTTCCGTAAGAGCTGACAATGCAGTGCCCAATCTCACCTCTGTATACCAGGAAGTGGCAGGATCGCACAGCTGTTGAACCAGTCATGCTTAGCTGTGGATTCTATGTCACTTAGTTATCGCAAACCGTTGAGATCTAGCCGTTTCTTCTACAGGTTGTCCTCACATGCCAGATGTCTACAAAAGCCTCAGGTTTTTGTAGATCAAATTTACCTCTTGCTCGTCAATAAAAAAGGACTTGATTCTCCAGATCTGTACCTGACTTAGAGCCAAAACTTGTTCTGCTGAGCCTACTCGGCTGCAGTACAGCAGTGGAAAAACATGATGACTGGACCTTGCGGAAACTGTTGAATATGGTGTATGCTTTGTCTTAGGTCTATGTATAAAGCAAACATTACCTCACCCTGAGTGTGGCACATTTCTATCCCTTGCGGAGATGCCGAAACTCCCTTTATTAAAACTATTAAAACTGGTCATGGTTCGGACTGATTAGTGAGAAAGCCTACCGTATCGGTTTAGCTCCGTTGTGCAACTTGCGATGAAACGGCAGCAATTGAAGAAACATGGGCTTCGATTAATATCTTAGAAACATTTCATTGAGATGATGTCCTTAAGCCTTTCGATAGTTCACCTTGAGATATGTTGTTTCTTACCGGTTGATAGCATCTTCTCTGGCATGACAGTGCTCGATTGCTGAGTTTGTTCATCGATCGCTCATCATAGTGTAGTTAGGTATACTGACAATTAGGAGGCAAATGAGAAGAGAGCATACACAGTAGAGGGGGACAAGGCTGCGAAGATGCCGAAGAGTCTTGGAGACAAAGAACCAACAACTTTGAACAACACCCCTTGACGCCATCACTGCATAGGTACCCAGGTATCCATAACTGTTCTTGTCATGATCTCAACGCGATATTTCACAATTTATGTATATGCTTATGTGACTACTTGGCCTTGGTTCGCATTTGATCCCTGTGCATGGAGACATCTATCTTGTTCTCGCACCGTAAGTCACCCGTCAAAAGAGGGATTTTCTCGTGAAGAGAGATTGGATGCTATGCTTATGGTATGTGACTTATACAAAAAATAGCTAGAGTTGAACATCAGTCTAGATAAGAAATTGTCGAGTTCAATCATGTCTCATGACATCTGTAAGCTTCAAGTTGAAGAAGTCTCATTTCAGTTTCCAGCCTTGTGGATACAAGCGAATGAAACAGTGCTCAGATCCGAGGTATGTGCGTCAACCGAACGAGTAGTCCTGCCACTCGACGATATACTTTATATTTTAGACAGAAACCGGACCGTCAAAACTATCTCTTGTGCACACAGCATCTAAGCTCATGAAAGAGGCAACGAGGCAGAGAGTCCGTCGGATGACTAAGGCAGTCAATGACAACGCCAGTCGGCCAGCATTTGTCGTGCCCCGCAGCGTCCACCAGAGAGCATTTATCGTTTATCGGAGGGCGTGGGGCAACCACGCTAAGCCTGATTAGGACTGGCCGCAGTTCTGCACCTCCCGCAAGGATCAGAGTCCCAAGGCGATGACTGCACACGAAAATCGTGAGAAATATCGACGATCCAGTCTGCAATCCACCCATTCACTAGGAAACGGTCCTCTCGCTGACCACGCCCCACAGTCACATTCTCACCGACCTCGGGCACTTTGGCATAGTTTTTGCAGCGGCCATCGCGATACCCGGTGAGCCCGACCAACAACACGGACCGCCCGTTGACGGAAAAAAGAGGGGCAAGCCAAAAAAAATCAGACTGCCCAAACAACCCACAACCCCGCGAGACAGCCACAGTAGTTGTGGTCAAAGGTCAACATGTCATCCAACGGAGACAGGTTCGGCAACGACATCGAATCGGACTCCGACTCGGGCAACGAGTCGCAGGTTGAGCAGCACCATGAGTCGGATCATGAGGTTGCTGAGAAGCAGCAGCCCAAGCCAGCGCTGAAGAAGACCCCTCCTCCCGCGCCGGCTCCCCAACGGCCGCCCCTCCCGCCACAGACAGATCCTAAAGACCTCGATATCTCGACCCTCACCCCTCTGACTCCCGAGATTATTGCGCGGCAAGCGACCATCAACATTGGTACCATCGGCCATGTCGCTCACGGCAAGTCAACCGTCGTCAAGGCCATCTCGGGCGTGCAGACCGTCCGATTCAAGAACGAGCTGATCCGCAACATTACCATCAAGCTTGGCTATGCCAACGCGAAGATCTACAAGTGCGACAACCCAGAGTGCCCTAGGCCAACATGCTACAAGAGCTACAAGAGCGACAAGGAGGTCGACCCTCCTTGTGAGCGCGAGGGCTGTGGGGGGACCTACAGGCTACTGCGTCACGTCTCGTAAGAATTCCTCCATTCTATCCCCTTTTATGGATATCGTGTTGTCGAACATGTCTTGACTGACCGTCCTGCCCTCACCTACAGCTTCGTTGACTGCCCCGGTCACGATATTCTGATGAGTACCATGTTATCAGGTGCTGCCGTCATGGACGCCGCTCTGTTGCTGATTGCCGGCAACGAGTCCTGCCCCCAACCACAGACTTCCGAGCACTTGGCCGCTATTGAGATCATGAAGCTGGACAAGATCATCATCCTCCAGAACAAGGTCGATCTGATGCGGGAAGAGGCGGCCAAGCAACACTACGAGTCCATCCTGAAGTTCATCAGAGGTACCGTGGCCGGCAAGTCGCCTATCATCCCCATCTCTGCTCAGCTCAAGTTCAACATCGACGCCATCAACGACGCCATTGTCAACACGATCCCCATCCCCCCAAGAGACTTCACCATGGATCCTAAGATGATCGTCATCCGTTCCTTCGACGTCAACAAACCTGGTGCCGAGATCGAAGAGCTCAAGGGCGGTGTCGCCGGTGGCTCAATTCTGCACGGCTTGCTCAAGCTCGGCGACGAGATCGAGATCCGTCCTGGTATCGTTACCCGTAACGAGAAGGGCGAGATCCAGTGCAAGCCTATCTTCAGCCGCATTGTCTCGCTGAACTCCGAGGCCAACGATCTTAAGTATGCAGTTCCTGGCGGCTTGATTGGCGTTGGTACCCGTATCGACCCTACCCTTTGTCGCGCCGATCGTCTTGTCGGTTTTGTTTTGGGTCTCCGTGGTCGTCTCCCTGAGATCTACACCGAGATTGAGGTCAACTTCTACCTCCTGCGCCGTCTTCTTGGTGTTCGGACTGCGGACGGCAAGCAGGCCAAGGTCGAAAAGCTGGCCAAGAACGAAGTCCTCATGGTCAACATCGGTTCTACGTCGACCGGTGCCAAGGTCATTGCCATCAAGAAAGATGCCGCCAAACTGCAGCTCACAAGTCCGGCCTGCACCAACATTGGCGAGAAGGTCGCTCTTAGCAGACGTATTGAGAAGCACTGGCGTCTTATTGGCTGGGCTACTATTGCGGCGTAAGTATCTTCCGTAATAAACTTGTTTTTCACATAGTACTAACTTTGATATCTAGTGGTGTTACTCTTGAGCCTAGCAGCTAAACAACACCAACGAGATACATGTTCCGTTCGGTTACGTCTGCTATGAGACTGGAATAAGGAATTCTTGGACTTCAGGTCTGTGACCGACCATACCGATTGCAGACAGGTAGCTAAGTAGCTGCCTAGCTGGCTCGAGCTTCCGGTAGATAGAAGAAGGTTGGGCGGGTGACACGTGCATAACGGATGAGGGCGGGCCATGACAGACATACAAGGTCTATAGCTCCAAGTACTCTCGCACATGGACCTGGTAGACCAAAAAAAGAGCGGAAACGTTGGGTTGTTAGACATTTATCTGGCTTCTATTTTGAACTTGTTAGACTGGTGGGTTCTCTTGCCACTACCATTGTGCTCTAACACCTCCATTACAAACATGGGCCTAGCCATGAAAGGACATGGGGGAGTGTAATGGTATGAATATTTAACTCCTACCGTGTCCTTGGTTCCGTGTCATAGTTAATTCACCTGCGTCAAGTTCAAGAACACCAGGAAGTTTTGTTGCGTCATGTATCCCACATCCCCCCTTCCCTTCTCCTGTTATCACCACAACCACAACAATGGGGCCTCACTTTCTCACCTTCCTTGCATGTTTCACTAAATTCTCAATCACACCCTCGAATGCTTCACGGTCACCGATCTTCTCATCTGTACACTTTTGCCAGTATGTCAGCACACGCTGGGCTGTCTCCATCATCGCCTCTAGTCTCGCAACGTGGGCCCGCAGCTCTACATCTGTCATGCCGTGAAGCGCCTCGTCTGTCAGCAGACATGACTGTCTGGCAGAAATGAGATCAAACAGACGCTCAGGTTCGGATGTTGAAGATGCACCTGACTTCTTGCTGTCCTTGAGCTTCCCGTCGTCTGCACTTTTCTCAGACTTTTGCTGACACTCAGCATTGGGTGCATCACCGGCAGCCGACCCATCGGCGCCATCGCCTTTTTCATTTCTATTCTTAGCTCCGCCACCGTCTCCGCCGCTTTTCCGCGCTTCGCTATCCTCCTGGAACGACCCTGACGACGAGCTCCGCCGCAGGTTAAGTGACGGCAGCACGAGCTTCTTCTGTTTCGACGATGCGGGCAGGATTTCGTCTAAGTCAACAGGCACGCCCAGAGAGACGAGGAAGAGTCGACGGATACGCGAGCGGATCCAGTCGGGCGGCTGGAGCGGTGGCGGGGCGACGAGTTGCTGCCATAGAGATGCGGAACGCGGGGTCAAGAAGATGGGATTGTCTTTGAGAGAGAAGGACTGGAGGGGTGGGAAAAACGAGGGGTCGGCTTGCGGGAAGAGGGCAGTGAGGTAAGGCTCAGAGATGGAGAGGATCTCTGAGGCTTCGAGAGACTCGAACGAGGGAATTGGCTGGGAAAGAAATTGATTAGTAAGTGGTGACAAGGTGACAAAAGCGCAGACGTTGCGGTCGTCATCACGGAGGAGAAGCTTACGACGTTGAGCGCCGGAGCGGCTGGAGCGGTTGGTTGCGGTTGTGAAGGAGGGGGTGGCGGTGCCACGGGCTCGGCCTGCTGGAAGCCATCGTCGAAGTCGCCAAAGTCACCATCTTCCCCGCCCTCCTCAAAGTCGTCAAACTCATCACCGAACTCGTCATCGGGATTCTCTTCCTGACCCTCTTCTTCACCAACGGCTGGACCATCAGGGGCGGATGGCAAGCGGGGGCTTAATTGGGAGCGTCTTGACGCAGATGAAGATTTCCTCCTGGCGCGGGCTGGTGATGGAGGAGTACTAAGAGACAAAGATGGCATTGGAGTATCTACGCATGAAACAATAAGTTAATAAAACTATGGAATAGCAAAAGAAAAGAAAAAGCCGAGCAATCAAACAGCGGGGAACAGCGCGAAGGCACAGAAGAAGCAGGCTACAAGTCCGTACCATTTGCTGTTCCGCCCTCTTCCACTATTATCTTGCCATCCGGCTTGATCACCACGTCTGGCTTCGCATCCGACATGCGCCGCTCCCTCGGGTGCGGATGCGTCACCGAACCCTCGGTATCTGGCGTCTCCTCTACCACCGTCCTGGGGATGGGGTGCCCGCCGGGGGTTGGTGACCGGGCCACGGGCTCGGGAGCAGGAGAGCTAGGGTCCGGGATGATAGCAATCTCATCCGGCTCCGCGTCCTCCTGCCTCAACTTCCACGCCTCTGTGCCGGGGACTTCCCCGTACGCGGGCTTGTCGTCGACCCTCTCGACTCTGGTGCGCGGGATGGGCGACATCACAGCAGGCGACACACGCCCCGAGAGAGCATCGGTGAAGTGATCTTCTGAGTCGGAGGCCTCTGCTGTAAGGGTGTGAGCTTTCCCTTCTTGAAGATGGTGCGCGAAGGAGGGAGGAGTACCTAGATCGTGCGCCCCGGGATCGATGGCATCCCTTCGAGGAGGAGGGTTCAGGCTGTTGCGCCTTTCCGACATCACTGACTGGCTAAAACTGTTTCAAATGAACCGAAGAAAATCTGACAAGTAACCGGGCAAGCCCACGAAAGGCCAATAATATGGTTCGGGCTACAGGTGAGGACAGAGACGACAAGTAGACGGGGCGATCAATTGGGGATGCGATTAGTTATCAAGACCCTGCCTGGTCTTTGGAACTCGGCGTCCTGGATGCGGGGCTTCAAATAGGCTGAGGGAAATGGACATAGCACGCACAGTCGATGATCCAGGTCAGCCACGAAAGCTTCCAGAGAGCAGCGCAGGCTGGCTCTGAAAAGCAGGGAATAGAAGGACACAGCCGTTGCGGCTCGTCCAGTCTCTCGCGGCCGCTGGCGGGGATCACTGGGCTTGGTGTCGTCGCCTAGCGGCCCTGCTGCCCTGAGAGTCAGTGCCAGCCGGCCATGAGGGTAGCCGTGGGTGGGGCATCGCCCCGGGCTGCAGCCACTCACAGCAGAGGAGTTGAGCCACAGACGCCCCATGCAGTCCCCACCGCAGCTGCACTTCTCCAATCTCCATCAAGCGCCGGCGCGTCAAGCGGATCGGGCGAGGCTGAACCCTTCTTTTTTCAGTTGTCGCGCCCTTGGAGTTTTGGCAGCTCAGGTCTTGGACGCCAGCCAAACCTCAACATTAACACTCAATCCCCGACTGTGCCGCGCCGCAACACCATTTTTGCGCCGGCCCCGTTCGCACCTGTAATCATTTGCTTGCGCATCCCGCATCCGGTGTCGCGTAGGCATTGTTTGTCGCCAATCGAGCCGACGAGATTCGACATCCTTTAGCACACTTCTGGCTCGCCCGTTGTCCGTTTCCCGTGTCTCCTGCTCCCTTCATTGTTTTGCCCGCACTTTTCACATCTGTGCCCAGAAGACAAAACACAGTCATCGTGGTCCTGACCGAACTCGCCTTCTTGTTGTCGCCAACCTCTCAAACGACCGCCAATACTCCGTAGGACAGCAATTGCCCCATCTCCACGCGAGCTTTTCTTAATTCGAATCGGTCGGCCGCGCCGTTCTCCAAGATGTCGTTCACGTTCGGTCAGCCATCCACCAGCGGCGCCTCAGGCCAGTCCAATACGTCGACTGCCCCCGCGAGCGGCGGTCTCTTCGGCAGCACCACTGGTTCGAGCACGCCAGCCTTCTCATTCGGCAACACGTCCGGCACGCAGTCCGGCAGCCTGTTTGGCGGTGCAACCACAGGCCAGAAGACAAGTCTCTTCGGCAACACATCGAGCACTACCCCAGCAGGCACGCCAGCTACCTCGCTTTTTGGCCAGAGTACCAGTTCTTCGTCGGGCCCAAGCCTGTTTGGCAATGCCAGCAAGCCGAGCGGCAACCTGTTTGGTAACACTTCTACCTCTGCGGCTGGCAGCTCGACCCCCGCTGGCACGCCGAGCCTGTTCGGCAGCAAGACTGCCACAACATCTGCGGGAGCCTCGTCAACGACGCCAGCGGCCACAGCGGGTAGCGGCAGTCTCTTCGGCTCGACGACAGCCACCACCCAGGGCTCTTCTACTCCTACCTCAACCGGTCTTTTTGGCGGCAGTTCCACTGCTAGCAAGTCCTTGTTTGGCTCAACCACCACTCCTGCCACGGGCACGTCCGGCTCTCAGACGACCCCGGCAAAGCCACTTTTCGGTAGCTTTGGGTCGACTACCCCGGCGGGTGCCCCTCCGACCGATGCCACCAAGACTGCTGGCCTCTTCGGCAACTTGTCCAAGCCAGCGACCACCGGGACTTCTACGCCCACTCTCTTTGGGTCGACTTCTGCCACCACGCAAGGCCAGTCTAGTACACCTTTGTTTGGGGCTAAGCCTGCGGAAACATCGACTACCACTGCTGCTTCTGGGGCTGCCACACCTGCTACCTCTGCGCCGGCCTCAACAACGCCCACGCTGTTCGGAGGCGCCACTCTCACGTCTTCTGCTCCCGCTGCTTCTACGAGTACATCCACAGCAACAGCGTCGACTCCTGCCGCGACCAAGCCCTTGTTTGGTGCCACTGCAACGACCAGCGCTCCTGGCTCATCAACTACAACGGCGACACCCGGGTTGTTCTCGACGACTCCTGCTACCACTGCCGCTGCTGGTTCAAGCACGGCTACCTCGACTTTGTTTGGGACCAAGCCGGCTACCACCACTGCAGCTGCCGCCTCCTCTACTCCTGCAGCGACATCAACGCCAAGCCTCTTTGGAAGTAAGCCCGCGTCTACCACGGCGCCGGCTTCTGGCACTCCGACGACCTCCACCGCACCTGCTTCTACCTCTGCCCCTGCGACAACGACCGCCGCCCCAACCTCAGGGGCGTCAGCGACTGCATCAACAACCACAGCTGGTCAGGATGCAAAGACTACGAGCGCCGGGCTTGGTGCTTCTACCGTCGGCCCCCAGTCGCAGCTGCCCCGTCTGAAGAACAAGACAATGGACGAGATCATCACGCGGTGGGCAACCGACCTGGCCAAGTACCAAAAGGAGTTCAAGGAGCAGGCGGCGAAGGTGATGGAGTGGGATCGGTTGCTGGTCGAGAATGGCGAGAAGATCCAAAAGCTGTATACCAGCACCTATGAGGCCGAGCGCGCAAGCAATGAGATTGAGCGCCAACTATCTAATGTCGAGAGCCAGCAGGAGGAGCTAACGGCCTGGCTGGATCGCTACGAACGGGAGCTGGATGAGCTGTACGCCAAACAGATGGGCTCTGCCGCTGGCGAACAGGCTGCTGGTCCGGACCAGGAGCGCGAGCGCACTTACAAGCTGGCCGAGAAGCTGACGGATCAGCTGGATGAGATGGGCAAGGACCTGGCCAAGATGATAAAGGAGATCAACGACATGTCCAACACTCTCAGCAAGGGCAGCAAGCCCGATGATCCAGTACGTATTCTTGCACCAAGTCCTGATGGAATTCTGCATTCAGAAAACTAACTCCAGTCTAGTTGACTCAAATCGTGCGGGTCCTGAATGGACACCTTGCCCAGCTGCAGTGGATCGACACCAATGCCGCTGCTCTCCAAGCAAAGGTTGCCGCAGCGCAGAAGGCTGCTGGCAGCATGGGCGCCAACGTCCCTGGCACAGAAACCGATGCTGCCGAAAGCTTCTACAGGTCATACCGGGGTGGGCTCAAATGAATATAAACCCAGGGGCTACGGGATGAAGAGCGGGGGGAGGGGGGGGTATCGCCAGACCAAAGTACAGAATGTGATGAAAGTAGTGATCGTACGATCGTATCATAATGCCGGCTAGGCAAACGGGATAACTAGGTGGATTCTTTGAGTGGTTCTGCTTTCGGGGGCAGGTCTGTGACATATGAAGAGGCAGCCATAACCCACGAAGTTGATGAAATCGGCCATCGACGATAGCATGTGCGTATTGCGAGGAGAAAGACCTCCCATTTCGGTCGACGGCGGCAGTTAGGTAACTCGCGCACACTTGGAAGGGTAACAAAAGGACAAGGCTTGGTTTGCAATTTCATACATAGGTACATGTACTTGTACAAGGATGCAGCTCGTTCCCCTTGAGACAGCAGGGGAGAAGTCAGTCGGAAATCAAACAAACGGAGTGAAGAGATAAAGAAGACCTATAGTGCTTGTCATGGGTCCCAGTAGGCACCACGATCGTTTCACTCTACTTGCACTTCCTCCAAAGCCTCCCATTCTGTGAGATCAAGTGGCAGCCCGTCCAGTACGAATTACGACCAGCAAGATGGCAAACAACAGGAAAACCAAAACAAGCCCTTTCGCTCCGTTTAATACTTCGACTCCATATAGTTGGGGCAAACGGTTCTCCCATCACGTCATCCCGGAGATAATTGCTGGCATCCTCGGCCTTCCCGACTTTGGGAAGCGTTCAGCTCTGTCCAGGGGGGGAAAAGGAGGGCGGAAACTTAGTTCTGCTCGCCACCCTGGTCCCTCGTGATCTCGTCACTACGCACAGAGCTGTCAGCTATCTGGATGGATATGCCTTCAGGGGGCTCAGCATAATGCGAGAGAGCTCTTACATGTGGTCCGCAAGCTGCTTCAGGTGGGCCTGCTGCTCCTCGAGCTTCTTCTTGAGCGCCAGGAGCTTCTCCCTCTCGCGCTGGCGGATGGCGAGCTCCTCCTGAGCACGCTCACGGCGCTGGAAGGCATCGCTGTTGGTTGGAAAGCATGTCAGCATTCAATTGCCTCCGCAATCACTCCTCTCGGGCGTCCGGAGGATGAGTTGAGGGGTGTTCGTTATGCCATGCTTGTCGAGTTATCCGTGGCAAAAAGGGATCTGGGGGCTTAGGGAGTGCAGTTGGCACACAGATCGCTTGCCAAATATCCGACCCAAGATCTTATGGTCACAACGTTGGCCTTCGGCGTTGTGCGCATTTATATCGACGGTGGACGCGCCGCCAGTGAGCAACCCCTCCACTCCCCAAACCCCAATCCAACCCCGTTGCGGCCCCGCTCGGATCACTCAATGCTGGCCAGAAAAATCCAAAAAGCACGGATTGACCACATGTGTGTGTGGTGTGGTCCTGCACAGGGCACAAATTGCAGCAGAAAACCGGAGGAATACGTACCCCAAACCGCCAGTTTTCGGCGGAGCGCCAGTGTCACCAGCGGACATGGCGCGCACAGTAGTCGAGAAAGTGGCCCGGGAGAGCAGCGCGGGGCGGGCAACCTTGACAATCGAGGTCCGGAGCATATTGGCGGTTGTTTGGTGTGGCTATAAGTGTTGAGTCTGTGTCGGTTTCTGTCCTGAGAAGTGGCAGATGGGGGGGAAATGCGGCTCTGCTCGGGCTAGACTTTTTTTTAAAAGCTGTTGCAACAATGGCAGGTCGGTTTTGGTAGACAGCCAGTCCACAGGGCCTCGATCGGATCGCCTGACCACCGCAGCTCGGGTGTGGAGAGCTTTTCTCCCGGAAGCAGGCATTGGCACGTCATTCTGCCAAGTTCACCCGCCATCACGACCCGCTTTTTCCCGCCTGCCCAGTGTTGTGGCGCTTGTGGCGTTGGGGGATGCTAAAATGACACTGGGCGCCTGACGCCTCAGGCAACACATGGAGGATGGGCCCTTGCAACCTAGGTCGTCCGGCGGCTAAAGCTGTCAGGCTGTCAGGCTGCCCAGGCAAGCATGTGGGGCACACTGGCCGCGACGACCCCGCACTCAGCCCCTCTCTCCTGACGCTGACGCCTTGGGATCGCGTCCGGCGGACTTGGTCGGGTGAGAAGCGTCGAGATGGAAATCTTGGACCTGCAACAGCTTCCGTTGTGTGATTGACTTTGCTGTGCGGCCATGATATCTACAGGCAGCTTCCAAAGCCATACTTGTTGACAGCCCTGGCCTTATGCAGCGAACTCATGGGGCAGATCCCTGCGGACGAGCTCACCTTCAGGGGCTAAACTGTAGTTTATTTACGTAAGTAAAGGCAGAGGCTGCTGTTTCGCGTCAACCTAGATTCAACATCAGCCCTTTCTGTGGCAATCCGATATCTGCTCCAATATGCCACTATGCCTCGCGATTGCTGTAGATATATGGTTGGGCTCCACGAAATTCAGCACCTCACATCCACATCCAGGTATATGTCATTTAAAAGCCATTGATGCCCGCTCTCCAGCCAGATGGCCGCTGCTCAGCTCGAGGCCCACACAGCTGGTCCATGGGTGGAACTAGTTTAGCATACCTATAACGAAGGCAGCTGTCGCTCCCACAGGCTCGATCTGTCTCCTCGGAGCTGGGATCGGCTTGGAGGCAACAATCGCGACATTACGCAGTGAACCCGACAGCAGCGCTCTGTGGGAAGACAGCGCAAGCAGGTGACCTACTTATATGTGGACCGAGACCAACACGCAGCGCCATTGGGGCAGATAGACGCATAAATGAAACCTCCTTGAGCCTGGGTCCTGGGCTGCTGCTGGTGCCCGATCGTCACCAGCTGGCTGCCGGTTGAAAGCGATGACTCTGTCTCGGGCGCGGGTTGTGGTTGAGGGGGTTTGGTGAGTGATTGGAGACTTGGAGTTGGGTAGCAAACGGACATTGCTGGGATGGAGTTAGACTCGGAGTCCACGTCTGAGGGCAGCTCAGATCCTACGCCGCCGCCGCAAACCTGGAAGCGTCGCACCAGCTGGTTAACGCAGTGAACCTGGAAATGATCAAGGTGAAATAAACGCTATGCAGAGAGCTTCCATCCCATGGCCAAGCACTTGTCCATGAAACGTTATCTCTTGAGGTATGGACGTTGCGGCGGGCCGGTGACGTGCTGGAGAGAAGCTAAGTCGTCACGTGTTGGCTCTCGTACAAAGTATTTGGGGGCTCGAGCCTAGGAGGGGGCCTTGGAGGGGCCTGAACCAAGGGGAGGCCGCAGCCCAATTTTAGTGGACGCCCGCCCACGCATCCCGCCTTGTGTTGTCGCTGAGACGCCTTGCCCCTTCCTTCATTTGCTCCCTACTCCGTACAGCCAAAACCTCTCTCAGTCGCCTTTTTTGTCCTTGTCTCTTCCCCCAACCACTCTAAGCCAGTAGCTCGCATCGCATTTCTGCAACCTTCTTCTGCACCACGACCGCCACCATCCCTCCTCAAACCGTCGTCTACATCGATCGACTTTAGTCCGCTTTTAGGTAATCTCAGGTGAGTGTCCTGTCCTGCTCGCGCCGGCGGATTAGGCACCCCCTTTCTCCTTTCACTGCATCCCATCCCATACCTGCTCGACCATTCCTATCATCCATCTACCTACCTGACCTACTTGCCTATCTACCTTACCCTTACCTACCTTTCCCACACCTCACCACCTACCCTACCACCACCTCTTACCCAGTATCGCCATCGCCAGTGCGGCCGAGCTCTGCCATTCCAATCCAACGCCGCCGCCATCGCCGTATCCTGGTCGGCCCGGACTGTGAGTTCAATTGCCTCCCTGCCCCGTGCGAGCCCAAGGCTGTGGATAGTGGGCGGGCGTCGCGCGTGCAACCCAAAAGCCTCCGTTCCAGCTTCAAGCGGAGAGGTCAGACAGGGCTGCGCAACGCATGCCACACCCCGCTCTCGGCGGGGAGAAAGCCTGGTCACCAAAGATGAAGACAGCCCCATGCATTCGCCTCCGCGTCAGCGGACGTGTGCCCAACGGCGACCGACTTGCTTGCCCAGAATCTTTGAATTTCGCGGATTTTCTTTTTCTGACCCAGGGCTTGGCCTTATCTGGGATTTTGTTCCATTCACCGTTCCCTCGTCTTCTGACCCTTCCTACCTTGCACCACCATCACTATAGCCAAAACCACAGTCATCCCGCGCTCATTTACTCGCAATCCCGCCTGGTCCTTGATCGCAGTCGCTAACCTCGACCGTCTAGAGTTCTATCTACCAGCACGACAAAATGGGTCACGAAGATGCTGTTTATCTGGCCAAGCTCGCCGAGCAGGCCGAGCGCTATGAGGGCATGTATACCTGACTTCCACATGCCCCCGCGAAAGTCGAGGCTGACGTTCCGCTCCGCGCGCAGAGATGGTTGAGAACATGAAGATCGTTGCTTCCGAGGGCCGCGACCTGTCTGTTGAGGAGCGGAACCTCCTGTCGGTCGCTTACAAGAACGTCATCGGCGCCCGCCGTGCTTCGTGGCGTATCGTTACTTCGATCGAGCAGAAGGAGGAGTCTAAGGGCAACACCACGCAGGTTGCCCTCATCAAGGAGTACCGCCAGAGGATCGAGGCCGAGCTGGAGAAGATCTGCGAGGATATCCTCGGCGTTCTCGACAAGTACCTTATCCCTGCTGCCAAGACTGGAGAGTCTAAAGTCTTCTACCACAAGATGTCAGTTCCTGCCCCAATGTTTTTCGTGGTTCTCCTCGGTTTGGTTTCTGACTGTCCTGTAGGAAGGGTGATTACCACCGCTATCTTGCCGAGTTCGCCGTTGGAGACAGGCGCAAGGAGTCGGCTGATAAATCGCTCGAGGCATACAAGGCCGCTACCGAGGTCGCCCAAACCGACCTGCCGCCGACTCACCCTATCCGTCTGGGTCTTGCCCTTAACTTCTCTGTCTTCTACTACGAGATCCTCAACGCCCCTGATCAGGCTTGCCATTTGGCTAAGCAGGCCTTTGATGACGCGATTGCGGGTGCGTATTCTGTCTTGTCAGCCAATGACGGAGTAGGAATGATTCTGACCGCAGAATTATGCAGAGCTGGATACATTGAGCGAGGAGAGCTACAAGGACAGCACTCTGATCATGCAGCTCCTCCGCGACAACCTGGTACGTAATTCTGTATTGTGCAATGCATAGGTATGTTTTGCTAACACATGTGACAGACTCTTTGGACCTCGTCCGAAGCCGAGCCTCCTGCGGCTCCGGAGCCCGCTGCTCCGGAAGAGCCGAAGCAGGAGGCTGCGGCGGAGGAACAGAAGGCCGAGTAAAAGGCCTGACTTGATGAGTTCTAGTTGTCACTCTGATTTCTCTTGGCAATTCCCTCGATGGAAATGGTGTCTTTGGAGCGCGGACTGGAGATCCCACACGTAACGTTGCATGTTTACGGCAGATACAGACCTAAAAGAACGGTGGGCGGTTTATCGCGGAAGCTTGAGGACTAGAGTGCGGCATTTGGAGGGTTTATTTTTCTACTTTCTCAGATTGCTCGCCTTTTAGACTCGACTCGCGAAAATCGGCTGGACTAACAAACCCCGCTGATAAACTTGTTTCCGCCGTTTACGAACAATGATATGGTGAAGTTGCCAAGGGTAAAATCAGTATTTCTCTCTGCCAATTCTTTGCCCGAGTCTATGTAACGTGTCGGTACTATCTATGGAATATGCTTTCTGTCTGCGTAATGATGACGATCACGATGCCCTTTATCTTTTCCTTGTACCATCTCCTAACTCATTCATCCACGGTTTTCTCTCGCGTTTCTTCCCGCCACCATGCCGCTCTCCTATCATCATTCCCCTTGACCATGGCTTTTCCGTCCTGCAAGATCACCCTCCTCTTCCTCAATGACTGAAAACTGCACCCTTATCCATAAGCTACAGTCTTCACATCCGACAAGCAAGTCTCCCAAGTCCGCCGATTCTTCCAAATCTGCTTCAGTGAAAGCATATCCCTTAGGGTTGCCACATCGGCAAGAGCGGTACCACCTCGCTTCCGCTTCGGAATAGTCTAGGTCATCTAGGTCAACCGTCTCAATGCCTGTTTGAAAATCAGCTCCCTGGTGCTGGCTGTGGCTGCCCTCTTCTCCGTTGTGGGCGGTGAGCAGAGAGCGATCGTAGGCTGCTCGAAGAGAAGGCGTGGAGAGTGTTGTGTAGGCGACAGTTATTTGGTCAATTGTGTATACTACTGTTGTTCCGGGGTTGCGCTGGTTACTTGGTGAGACAGGTAATTGTTTAGCTTTGTCTGGGTGATGGGTAAGGAGCGCCCTACGATAGGCTCTTTTGATGAGGGGAGAGGGGTCGTCGAGGGAGGATATGGCTTTGGGGGATATGTTGAGGATGTCGTAGTAGGTTGGCTTTGTTTTTAACATTCTTGTATGTAAATGTTTTTTTTTTTCCTCTGGCAGTGGCTAAGGGGTAATGGCGGTGTAAGTCATAACAAAGCTTGAGAGGTTGTGAGGGGTGAGGGGTGACAATGGAATGGAGTCGAGGTTTTGGAGTCGATCACGTGCTTCCCATCACTCATAAGTGACCTCAGCCGTCTCCCTGGTCCGAATGCCCCCCCAAAGATTAGTCAACTTTCCACAGGAGATGTCAAGATGTGAGAGTTAAAGTAGAGGGTAAGATTTCACCAGGTGTAGGGCCGAACTACGTAGTTGGAGGGTAGGAGGCTTAACCACGTGGGACTGCCTGCGTAACAAGCACAGCCCATAATGGTAGGATTCAGAGGTCAATATCACACCAGCAATTTTAGGGCAAGATATTTCAAGGACAGGAAACGTGAGAGCCATGAAAGCACCAAACTGAAATCCGAACCGAAGTGTTGTACAATGGTATTGGTACAGTTTACACATATCTTTCCTCATCCCCATGAAAACTGGCTGTTCATTTCGGATACTTTGTCCAATCCCTCTTCCCAACCTGCACTCAAGGTCAGCGTGGTGACGATCGGGGGTTAAGCTAGACCGAATGGCAAACGACAAACCTTCTTCCATTCCTTGATGAGCTCTGGCATCGCAAGCATGGCTTGTCTTCTCTCCTCCATCCTGTAAAAGAACAGTAGAGTCAGCACCTGCGGTTGGCCCCAACACGTAGGCCATAGCTCTCCCCCGAAAAGAGTTGCAAACATACTTTGCCATGAGTTGTCTCTCGTGCTTGTGACCCTTGACTCTCTGCCCAACACCAGTACCCTTGACGCGCAGACCCAGCTCGATACGCTTGCGTAACCTGGCCTCGGTGCCCTTGGGAGTGTAGGGAAGCAGTTCCTCAACTCCGTGCTCGCGGGCCATCTTGACCAGCTCGGCCTGACGGCGCAGCGAGTACTTGGGGTTATGCCACTTTCCAGTGACTGGGTGCTTGTATGGCAAAAACGGGTTCGGGCACTCTTCCTGATAGGCCGTCTTCTTAGGCTCCTGGCCGTCAGGGAAGATTTGCGGGGGTGGATAGCGCGCAAGGAATGTGCGCAGGCGCTGCGGCAACGCCAGCGCTAGCTGGATATACTTCGACGACTGTGAGGCTGCGGACGCCATGGTCGTCGGATCAGCGAGGGGCTGGCGAGGTGGTTTGGCGAGGAAGAGTGTCGCAGCGCGGACTGAGAGGTCGGCGTGCGCGGCCGTTGGAATCATTCAAGAGACGTTCCTCGAAAAAAGTTCCCGCCACGCGTTGAACCCTAACCCTTGCTTTGTCGCAGTCGCTCGTTCCCGTGCCTTGCAGGGATTGGCCCCACTTATTTTTGAGGATGGGGACATCACCACACCGGTGGGTCTCACCGCAGTCTTGTGAGGCTCCGCCGACCCACTAGTGATCCAAGTCCAGCTGCAGGTCCCTTCCATGCTATCAACCAAGCATCATACATCACACTGGAAGGCAAACAATTGTAACTTCGGCCGCCTGCAAGTCACTCTACCATCTACCGACAGATTGCGTACTCAGGTAGTTCGCCAAAGCGTCAACACATAGAATCAATCCCACCGATTTGAGCGACCAGGTTGCTGCTGCTCTACGAAAACCGCGTACGGAGCTAGCCATGGGCACAGAGCCAACAAACAGACGAGTGCCGCCAGATGTGGCGGCCTTGCTGCGCAAGCGCAAAGCCGAAGAAGAGCTTGCCTCGAAACCAAGATTTATCCCGAAGAAAGAGAGAGAGCGCTTGGAAGCCGAGAAGAAGGCCAAGGAAGAGGAAGCGCGTCGGCGTCAAGAAGAGGAGCTTAAAAAGAAGGAAGAGGAATTCCAACGTGCTATCAAGAACGGCCTCAGTGGGACAAACGGAGCCAACGGCATGGATGGGGTTGATAACAAGGCTAAGTCGCAGCGCGACATACCAACCGGCCCCAAGGCTATGCGACATGGCGAGGGCGGCAAACGCGGTCGAACGAACGAAGAGGAGCAAAAACGAGCCGAGATGGAGCGCAACGACGAGGCAGAGCTTCGCGCGCGGTATATGGGTCCCGAAGTGAACCAGTCCACATTTTCAGTCAAGAAGAAGAGGAGAAGGACAGCAACACAAAAGTTCAACTTCGACTGGGATCCCGATGATGACACCAGCCGGCCCTTTGACCCCATTTACGCCGAGCGCCCGGACCCTCTCTTCAGGATGGCCGGCTACGAGATGGACGACGAGCTAGTGCTGCGTAAGGCCGAGGCTATCCGGCGCGGTGACCCGGAAACGGGCGAGGAGCGCGCGCGGAAACTCCTCGAGCAGCACCAGCGCGTGAAGCAGCTAAAGGAACAGAAGAATTTGGGCAAGCATTGGTCGGAGAAGAAGCTGGAGGAAATGAAGGAGCGCGACTGGCGCATCTTCAAGGAGAACTTTGGCATTTCCACCAAGGGTGGTTCTATTCCAAACCCGATGCGGAACTGGGAGGAGTCTGGTTTACCGCGGCGCCTGCTCGACATTGTGTACAGAGTGGGCTACGACGAGCCAACTCCCATTCAGAGAGCCGCCATCCCAATTGCGCTCCAGGCCCGGGACCTTATCGGTGTTGCAGTCACGGGTTCCGGCAAGACGGCTGCCTTCTTACTGCCACTACTCGTCTATATCTCAGAGCTTCCGCCCCTTACAGAATACAACAAAAACGACGGGCCTTACGCTCTTATCCTGGCGCCAACCAGAGAGTTGGTACAGCAGATCGAGTCAGAGGCCCGCAAGTTTGCGGACCCCCTAGGATTTACCGTCGTGAGTATTGTCGGTGGTCACTCCCTCGAAGAGCAAGCATTTGCGCTGCGAAACGGTGCAGAGATCATCGTTGCAACTCCTGGTCGTCTCGTGGACTGCATTGAACGGCGTTTGCTAGTCTTTTCTCAGTGTTGCTATGTCATCATGGATGAAGCGGATCGCATGATCGACCAGGGCTTCGAGGAGCCGCTGACAAAGATCTTGGACGCGCTCCCGGTCAGCAACGAGAAGCCCGACACGGAAGATGCAGAGAACCCGCAGCTCATGAGCCGGTATCTCGGCGGTAGAGACCGTTACCGGCAGACCATGATGTATACAGCCACAATGCCGCCAACGGTAGAGAAGATCGCCAAGAAGTATCTCAGACGGCCGGCCATTGTAACGATCGGCAATGCTGGAGAGGCTGTCGACACGGTCGAACAACGGGTCGAGTTTATTGCGGGTGAAGACAAACGCAAGCGGCGGCTCCAAGAAATTCTCAACTCCGGACAGTTCAAGCCACCTATCATTGTCTTTGTCAATATCAAGCGCAATTGTGAGATGGTTGCCAAGGACATCAAGTCATGGGGCTTTTCGACCGTCACGCTTCACGGCAGCAAGACACAGGAGCAGCGTGAGGCGTCGCTGGCAGCGTTGCGTAACGGTCAGGCCCACATTCTCGTGGCAACCGATCTTGCCGGCCGTGGTATCGATGTGCCCGATGTGTCGTTGGTCGTGAATTTCAACATGCCGTCCACCATCGAGGCCTACACCCACCGTATTGGCCGCACGGGTCGTGCTGGCAAGAGTGGTGTGGCCATCACGTTCCTTGGCAACGAGGATGCGGACGTTATGTACGACCTGAAGCAGATCATTTCCAAGTCATCCATTTCGAAAGTTCCCGAAGAACTGCGGAGGCATGAGGCGGCGCAGAGCAAGCCGAACAGGGTCAAGAAGATCGAAGATAGTAGTGGGTTTGCCGGAAAGGGCGGATGGCAGTAGCTTTCTGCGAAACTAGTCGCAGGCGCGTTAAAGTCCTAGCAGGTTTAGCTCAGCGATGGCAGTGACTTTTGGGCTCTAGTATCCGGCGAGGACGAATGGCTTTGTTAACCTTGATGGTTTCCGTTTAACTGTCTAAATGGCTAAGGGAAATACCTGCCCACCTAGCGAACAACTTGTGTGCTACGGAGATAGTGTGGAAGACTCTGACCTACGTTCTCGCATCGGATGGAATAACTCTTGATTTAGGGCAGTCGCCGGCTTGCTCTCGACATCTCGGTCCGCCGCCGCATGGTTGCAGTGAAGAAGCGCAGATCGCTGTGCGAAGCGAGGTGACGATGTGCTACATTCCTGCCCATCGAATACAGATCATAAGTATATGCAGATCTACTTTACACGGCGGTGCTGATCCAGCAGGCTCTGAAAGACTGTTTTGGCATTTTGTCTCGTCACGTCAACACCCGGCACTTTAAAGGCATCGCTGTCAACACTGCCCCGAAACCGAGTGATCGTCAAGGTACTCGTGGCCGAGTAGCGGATCGGCTGGTTTCGTACATGGTTTTTTGAGGTCGCAGCGGCGATGTCGCTCCTAATTTTGATGAGATGGGTGTGCCAAATCGCAAAATCGTCGACTCTGGCTACGTAGCTGAGGGAATCCAGACCCAGTTTTGGCCTTTGGGGGCTTCTACCAACCTGGTAGCAAAGACAGAGCTTTTGGGAAAGCCCAGGGACCTCTCTCCAGGTTATCAGATTATCAGATAAAAAAGTAGTGCGGTAAGATGACTTGTATGTTTCTATGTCCGAGTAGTTTCCATTTTGTGAGGAGACTGTGTCTCGAGTAGCGTGCCCCTCCTCGTCCCAGGACCCCGCTATGTCCACCACGGAATGGGACCCCATGAGCGCCAAGCGCTGCGCAATGGGAGCCAGGGAGGCAAGCCGGGGGCCTAACAAAAAAAAAAATTTGGTCTTTCTGGCGGCGCACATGCCACACAGTCGCACGGCGGGGGAGCGGTGCTTGACTCCGATGAGACGAAGCACCGGTAGGCATCCTGGAATTCTGGAACCGCCATCCATCATGGTCCTGGTCTGATTTTCGGGGCCGCCAGTCCCAGCCGAGGAGGTAACAGGCCCTTTCCAGTTTTCATTTTTTCCCCCTGTCCTTTCACCTTTGGAATAAAAAGGATGATGTGAGGTGTGAGCTCTTTCTTTGCCTCTGTTCCCACAATCCACGGCGACGGGCCGAGTCTCGAGGAGCTGCGCCCTCCCTCCGACTTCCGACGTCCACCAAGCAACAAAGCCCCAGTCCAGACTCCAGACTGCCCTCAAGCTGCGGGCTTCGTTGATCGGGTTGAGACCGCTTCCATCCACACATCTAGGCAGTCCAGCCAGTGTGCTGTCGAGGAGGAAAATTCCGATCGTGGTTTTTTCTTTGCCTGTTAGTGAACAGTCACCGGGCACCCCCTTGAGCTGTCGCCGGTTGGACTGGTTTTTGGCAAGCTGCGAGACATACTGACGCGGGCAAACAAGTACCCTGCTTCCCGCGATCTGCCCCGCATTGACAGCATTTTCTGTGCCTACAGTACGGATATTTGCCCGTAAAACACATAGATACCACCATCTAGGTGCATTCAAGGCATTGACCCCGGGTTGTGGTCTCAGAGTACTCAGAATACGCACCCCATCCCGAGACCGACGAAAGCAAGCCGTTGACCAGCTCCCGGAGTAGCGCTGACACTCTTCTTTTCTAACCCCGGGGCCATCTTCTTAACGGGGAGTCAACCTCCCTCGTGAGACACAGAATCTCCTGCATCCATTCATCATGGAACCCACCATCCTCTCGGACGCCGCAACAGCGCCTGTCCAAGTGTCCCGCAGGACTGCCGCCGTGGAAGCTTTTGAGGATATCGTTTATGGCTCGGTAAGACATCTTCATACGATTTTGCCTTTGTTTTGTTGCCGATCTGACCTTTTCCTCCCCTAGGTTGCCGGTATTGTCGGCAAGTACATCGAGTACCCGTTCGACACGGTCAAGGTGCGCCTACAGTCGCAGCCTGACCACCGCCCGCTGCAGTACAAAGGCCCTTTGGACTGCTTTCGCCAATCGATCCGGGCGGATGGATTTCTAGGTCTGTATCGAGGCATCAGCGCTCCACTTGTTGGTGCAGCCTTGGAGAACAGCAGCCTTTTCTTTTGGGAGCGCATCGGTCGCGCCGCTATATATGCTTCAGGCTATGCTCCGCGAGAGCAGCCACTTCCCTTATCAGCCCTCTGGATGACGGGCGCTTTTTCGGGCGCCATGACGTCGTTTATCCTGACACCCGTTGAGCTGGTCAAATGCAAGATCCAAGTGCCCGGCAAAGGCGAAGCCGGTGCCCCAACTGCCCATCTTAAGCCGATTCCTGTCATCAGGGATATCTTCCGTCATCAGGGCCTGCGTGGATTTTGGCATGGCCAGCTCGGGACCTTCCTTCGCGAGTCGGGTGGGTGTGCCGCTTGGTTTGGCTCTAAGGAAACCGTCACAAAGTTCTTCCGGGATTGGAATGATAGGAGAGCGGCCGCTTCTGGTATCCCTAACCCCATCAAGGATGACGACCCCCTTCCTCTTTGGCAGCAGGCCATCGCCGGTGCATCAGCCGGCATGTCATACAATTTTCTCTTCTTCCCTGCGGATACAGTTAAATCACGTATGCAGACTACGCCCATTGGCGAGCTTGCGTCTGGCGCGATGCCTCAGCGGACTTTTGCTGGTGAGGCTGCTGCTCTGTGGAAGCAGGCTGGCATTACGGGGTTTTATCGCGGATGCGGTATTACTGTGTTGCGGTCTGTGCCCAGTTCAGCCTTTATCTTCATGGTGTATGATGGTCTCAAGAAGTACTTGCCCATGCAATGAGCAAGTGACTCTTGTTTCACTCACTTTTTTCCTTTTTGTTATTACGATAATCGATTTTCAAGAAGCTTCTCAGTCAGAAGGGATGATAACAGGCTCGGAAGCGTTCTATAGATGATATAGACCGACAGGATGCATTGATGACTTTCCGTTTTCCTCGGATATACACACATACAGCAGCGGGCGTTGCGGCACTTTCACAATTTCAACAGCTGGGATAAACACGCTCAAATGAATAGACACACTGGTTTGCGATTCCAAAGCAGGGGAGAGGAGGGGGGCAGCTTCCTAGCTGTGTGGTTATTTCTTGATTCGATACATTGTTTTGGTTTCATTTTTGTTTGTTTTGGCCAAATCTACACTGAATCGGATATAGACAAAAACAAGGGCAGATGTATATATATATCAAGAGCTTTCTCATTCTCCTGCCAATTTGCACCATCCACATTCTCTCCCATGCTGCAAGTTAGTCATCACTAACCCTCCATGACGAATGCTTACAGTTCCTTCCCCTTGTTTTCTCCCTCTCCTTCTTCCAAGACACTTCCACCGCTCACAATGGCGTTCTTGTTCCGCAAATCCCATCCATTTAAGTACCCTGTGCCCGCAGAGAGGTAGGTCGCCAAACCCAGCCAGGCAACGTACGGTGCCAACAGCCAGCCAGCTACACGATCAACCCGCGTTCCCCAAAGCCAAGCTAAGTACCCGTTAATACCGAGCAAAGCAGCGGCATCCAAGGTTGCTAGTATGGGGCGGTTCATCCCGTAGAAGAGGGGCATCCAAGCTAGGTTGAGGGCTAATTGGATAGTGTAGAGAGTTAGGCCGTGGCGGGCTGCGTCTCTGGTCTTGAAATTGCTTTTGTGAGTCTTGTCTCTATCTGAGAAAGAGAGCTGGAGCCTTGAATCCCTTGAGGAGAGGGGCTTACCCTTGCGCTGTATATTAAATCTGATGTACCATAGTGCACAATACGATGAGCCGCATAGCCCATCAGCCCATAGAGCGCTGTCCAGACAGGCGGGAAGACTTGAGCCGGTGGCCGAAAGGGAGGGTGTTTAAGGTTAGGAGGAGAGGGGTGGGTGTCGGCTATTGAATGTACATTCATGTTACATTCATGTGTTAACTGACTCTTCTATTCTCTCATCGACTCAACTGGGTATGGAGACATACGCCTGGTTGCATAACCAACCGCACCTCCAAGGGCAACAGGAAAAAGAACTGAGACTGGGAGTGTTTGGAAGATGAAGTCAGGGAGGGTCAGGGATGGGATATAGGTCGTCATGATGGTTACGTTGTTTTTGTTATCTTCGCGTGGTTATTTAACTGTGCTTTCGACGGAGCGGGATTGAATGATTAACTAGGACTAGATTTTGTTTCATCAAGAAGTGGTCGTTGATAATATGAGCAAAGCCGGCTTCTTCGACCAGTGTATGACATCACTTATGACTTGATCCCTTTGTCCTGACTTCAGGGTGCGGATTACATGTCTACGGCTCATCTGGTTTGCTGCTGGGATCCACTAACACTAACAGGAGTGTTGTTCAACTTTCCCTTGGCCAACATCGGCTTCTTGAACCAAACCGCATGCCCCGTGGTAAGTGCCTAAATACTTTTGACCATGCCTAGCAAAGGTGTCATCGGTGACTTCATAGGTCATACATCCCAAACGGCATCAGATTGGCAATCTCAACAGGTTCTTGGTTCTAGGTTAGCATATATTGAAGTGTTCGTACTTTTACAACCGATTCGATTTTCTGCACTTTTATTTTCACATCATTTCCACACAGTGAATATGTAAAGGTCACGAAGGTCAGCTGTTAAGGCCAGCCTTTTTCTACCTCAGCTACTTACCTAGGCAGGTACCTAACTCCTCTGCAAGTGTTCCTGCATCTGCCCCGCGCTGCTCCCCAAAGCCAATAACCAAGGGCCAAGGGTCTACCAACTCCAGCTGAGCCTTGTCACGTGATATATGCTTCACCCGGTGGGGCTGTGGGCTAAAAGACAGCAGCCTATTGTTGTTGGTTGGCTAACTGGCTGGCTGCAAGCAGCGTAGCGCCAACGGCCGATGGCCGAGAGTCTTGGAGTCGCCTGGAACTCCACGTCGCTGTCGCGATTCCCACTCTCCAACATCCAACGCGCATCTGCCGACTGTGGGCACATCGGCACGTCGACGCAGCCATCATCGCCAGAACAACTGATAATTGTTCGTTCTCCCCTTTCCTTATCTCTCTTCATCCCCATCTGACCCATTGTCGCCTCTTTTTGCCTTCGATATCCATATCCGCCGTCATCGGTTCCTCGTTTGTTCCTCTGCTTTCCCTGCCGCCTCTTGTCGGGAGCTGTCTTCTGTCTTGGCCTAGCCCGCCAGCTCTAGTCTTCTTCTCCCTCTCTCCCTCATTATCTCAGACTCTTCTCTCCCTGCCGGTCCAGCTCCTCTTCCCCAGCCCTCATGCCCCATCACCATCACCGAGACAGCTCCTTTCTACACAACTATCTAAATATCTATTCAATCTTCTGTCCCCTTCCTCCTTGTCTCTTCCGCTCTTCTGGCTGCATGGTGCGCCGCCTCACTCGTCACGCTCATTCCTGTCGCATCTCCCATCGACCCGCTCCGTCATCACTACTTTCGCCTGCTCTCTTCTTCAACTCTGCTCTCTAATCCATCCGATAACCATTGCTTTCTAACCGCAATCATGTCGCCAAACAGAGCCTGCTCTCGGCAAACGGCCGCATCTCCTCTATCTGACATCGCCTGAGCAAGCAAGCCGCCGGCAAGCGACTGGTCCAAAGCGGTGCGACTGCCCGCCAGATCTTCCGTAATATCCTTTCAATCTTGCGCCAAGTTTCCGAAATCTCGTCACTCTGTCTTTTTATCTCTCTCGCAGCAACAGCAGCAGCAAATAGTCCTCTGACCCGAACACGACCGTGTCAATCGATCCCAGCATCACACGTCGTCCCAGAAGCGCAAAGACTTAATGCAACACGAATAATCAGTCGCAATGGACCCGCATCACTACCGCGATTCGGTTCGCTCTCCTGGCGACCGCGACCGAGGCTGGAGCAGCCGAGATGATAGACTCAAGGATGAGAGAGGTGATAGGGACCGAGACTACTATCGCAGTCGCTCTCCCGGTTCGTATCCGTCCTGTTCCTTATGTTATTACTGGAGTTTATTTTTTTTTCTTGATTACTGGATGCTTCGCCGGTTCTTTCATATGACTTTGGTTATTTTCTTGGTTTGTGCCATCCACTTACACAAACCTATTTTCTAGGTACAGAGCGTAGCCGGCGCCGTTCGCGATCTCCAGTTGCTGTTGATCGCTACGAACCGAGAGGACGTGGTCGCGACGACTACGCTGCCCCCCGCGATCGCGACGAACGGCGCAGAATTGGCTCTCCTCCGGCCAACATCGATCGCTATGTCCCTGGCCAGGATCCTCTGCCGCCCCCTCCGCTAACCAATCCGATCCCCGATCCTTTGAAGCTGCCGTATCAAGTCGGCTTTTCATACTTTGGTGAGTGGTGGCGGGCAAATGAGAGAATTAAGGAGGAGAAAGAGCGACTCAGGACTGGCCGCCGTCGCGAGCCCGAGCGCGTCCGCACGCAAGAGGACCGTGAAAAGGAGAAGGCCAAGATCCAGGCTGCTTACGACGCCTACAAAGAGGAGCTTCAAGCCAAGATGGCCCAAAGCTTCGTCAAGCAACATAAAGAGGATCAGTGGTTTCGGGAGCGTTATGTCCCCGAGGTCAGGGATGCTCTTCGACAGAAGCTCAATGAGATGCGCCGCGAGGCTTACGCCCGCTGGGAGCAGGATCTTGCCAGCGGTGTCTTTGATGACTTTACTTTGGAAGGTATTCCAAAGAATGAGAGCAACGGCGCCGGTGGTGTGGTGGAGAAAGAAGAGGGCGAAACTACCGCCGCAAATGAAGTGCTCGGTGTTGGCGATCTGGTTCCTGCCAATCCGAACGAGATTAGAGACGAGAGCCTGTATCAGCCTACTCTGCTGATCAAGACGATCGCCCCGTCTGTCAGCCGCCAGAATCTGGAAAACTTCTGCAAGGAACACCTTGGTGAGGGTGAGGGTGGCTTCAAATGGCTATCTCTCAGCGATCCCAACCCCAGTAAGAGGTTTCACCGTATTGGGTGGATCATCTTGAACCCAGCTTCTGAGCCGCCCGCCGAGGCCGACCCGGAAGAGGCCGGCAAAGACGAGCAAGAGGATGGAGAGTCTAAGCCTAAGCCCCGGACCATCGCCGAGAAGGCCCTGGAAGCCATCAATGGCAAAACTGTCAAAGATGAGCAGCGCGGTGACTTTACTTGTCATGTCGGTGTCCACAATCCTCCTGCCAACCCCAGGAAAAAGGCCCTGTGGGATCTGTTTTCTCATCCGGATCGCATCCGCAAGGATCTCCAGCTCGCTACTGAACTAGTCAACAAGTATGAGAGCGACTTTGGCTCCGACTTCAATGCCGTTCTGCAAATTGAGGAGTATGTCGAGAAGCTGCGGTCGGAAGGGAAGCTTGAACCTGCGGTGCCTACATCCCCCGTTAAAAAGACCAAGAAGGAGCGCATCGTCGATAGCACTGACGATGCTTTGGACAAAGAGGTCGAGGAAGGGGACGCTTCTATTGTAGGGGGCGAGGATGAGGATGAAGATGAGGGGGTTGTCGACGACGAGGTTGACGATATAGACCTGCTGGTTACCAAGAAGAAGTTGGATCTCACCATCGAGTATCTCCGCCGTGTCTTCAACTTTTGCTTCTTCTGCGTCTTTGAGAGCGACTCTGTTCATGAGTTGACGCGCAAATGCCCCGGCGGCCATCTTCGGAGACCTCGCAGCACACTATCTTCTGCCGCAAAGATTGTTGCTCAAGCGAGCGCTGCCGGCGAGCCCTTCCCATCAAGGAAGCGCAAGGAGAGCGAGGAGGTGGAGGAAGGCGAAGCGACCGAGCCGGAGCAGCGCAAGTTTCGTGCCTCGTCCAAGACTGAGCAGCAGCTCCAGCGGGCGTACAACTGGGTCAAGACATTCGAGGACAAGATCAACCAGATTCTCCATCCCGAATCGGTCGACATCCGCAAGCTTGGTGGCAAACCTGTCGAGGATGCTGTTCACGATGAGCTGAGCAAGTATGTCAAGCAGGAGGACGAGCACAAGTGGCGCTGCAAGATCCCCGAGTGTACCAAGCTATTCAAGGAGGAGCATTTCTGGCGCAAGCATGTCGAAAAGCGCCACACTGAGTGGCTCGACAAGCTCAAGGAAGAGGTGAGTTTTAAGTTCACTTGTGTCCAGTTCAACGAAGTGGCCATCTGCTAACGCTCTGATACAGTTCGAGCTTATCAACGCCTATGTTCTCGACCCTGCCCATATTGCTCCTTCTCGCACGGATGCAAACTCCAACGGGCATTTCCCCCAGCCTAACGGTCAGCAGCCGACGGGCACCCCGCGGGGCTTCAACCTCCAGAATTATGCCATGAACAACATGATCAACTTCGCGGGCTTCCCCATGTCCATGTTCCAGCAGAATATGCTTGGCGGCGCGAATCCCTTGGGTAGTCAGGCATGGCATCATGCCGGAGCGGCTAGTGCAGGCGGTTCCGGTGGCCATGACGACCGCGGTGGTGGCGGCCCGGCTGGTCCAATCCGTCGTGGCGGTCCTGCGGGCGGGGCTGGCAGTAGCGGCCGGTACAACAGCCGTGTTGGACCGTACGATCGCCGTGGTGGTCGCTGGGGCGGCGGTGAGGCAGGTGGTATGAACGGCGGGGGTGGCCGTGGCGGTCGCGGCGGCGGAGGCTTCTCGAACAGATGGGGCGACGGTGTTGCTGGAGGCGGGGCTATGGCGCCACGCGAGGCTGTCCAGGGCCGCACGATCAAGAGCTACGAGGATCTGGATCAGGTATCGGGAGGTGGTGGGGGAGAGTTGAACTATTGAGGCTTGATTGTTAACCCCATTGCTCTCCCGCATGCCTAGATGCCTAGAACGACTTGAGTTCTCTTACACCTCTCGCTTTGGGTTTCGGTTTTTTTTGTGATCAATCAAGCGGACCAGGAGGGTCAGTGGGGAGTTGGTGCATTGATGATTGGTTGGTTGATTGATATGGATCATTGGGATGGTGTCTAGCACACGAGGAGGGATAATGTGGTCGTTTTACGATGGCTGGACGGATGGATGGATCCGTTAGATTGATTTTCTTTGTCTGAATGCTGTGCGTTTCTCTCTATCCGCATTTCTACTTATTCTTTTGAGGATACAAAACAACATTGTTAGCTTCTTCCCAGGTTTCTTTTCTTTAGGTAGACTTCTAGTAGCGGCCTTGATGCGGCCCAAGTCAAATACAAAAAGGCAAATAAGTTTTTCTCCCAAAGGGCATCTATTGATCATCATACAAAGGCGTGATATGGAAAAGTATGGGCTTTTCCCTTTCTTCTATCACTAGGAATGTCAGAGAACACTGATACAGGATCCTCCGTATAATAAGTGGTCCCGGTGAAGCAGAGCACTCAGCAATTTTGTACTTCGTATCTTCCATGACGGGAGACAACTCTCGAGTAAACACTGACTAGGCCAGATCGGGAAAGAGCAGATTAATTCAGATGAACTTGTTCTCGGGGTCATCAAGACCAAACTACGTACTATTTACGGTAGATGATAGGTATTTTTTCTAACCCTCTCACCCTCACCAATATCACATTCCCAATGTATTGGCGAGCATACGGTCGGTACGAAACAGCTCCCATTTACATGTTCTGTAGCATGACAACCGCTTGTCATACATGCAGAAACCGCAACTCCTCTTCTACTCCGAACTAAGCATCATCCTCAATCCCCATTTCCTTTACGTTAGCCCCTTTACCTGCTCAGGGCGATATCGTCAATACGCAGGATCATCTTAACCGTTTCGGCCGCCAGTTCAATGGCGCTAGTGCTGACGAGCAAAGGCTGCAGGACGTTCTCCTTGGTGATATCGGAGCTGACACCACCGCTCTTGATGCTGACGCCGGCATTCTTCTCGCCCATCTCGTGGCGGTGGCGCAGCTCTGTCACCACCTTGATAGGGTTAAGACCGGCGTTCTCAGCCAGCGTGGTTGGGATGACCTCCATGGCGTCTGCAAAGGCCTTCCAGCAGATGGCCTCGGTGCCTGACAATGCCCGGGCCTGCTTGTTAAGCTGCGCAGCGATCTCGATCTCGGGCGCGCCACCACCAGCAATCAGCGCCTTCTTCTTGACCAAGCAGCGTACGACGCACAGTGCATCGTGCAGAGAGCGCTCTGCCTCGTCCAAGATCAAGCTGTTGGCACCACGCACGACGACCGAAACAGTCTTGCCCGTCGACTTCGTGCCCGTCACCTTGACATAGCGGCTGCCGGCGCTGTGTACTTCCTCGACGAGGTCAGCCGAGCCGAGCTTGTCCTCAGTAAAGCTCTCGATGTCGGCAATGGGCTTGCAGCCAGTCGACTTGCAGATGAACTCGACCTCATCACGCTCAATGTCCTTGACAGCCAGGATACCCAGGCGCTGCAGGAAGTGCAGAGAGAGATCGTTGACGGCGTCGCGGAGGATAGACTTCTGGATAAAGAGCACATTACACTTGGCTTTCTTGATCTTCTTGACCATGTTGAGGAGGTACTGGCGCTCCTCTTTGACGATCTTGTCCATCTGGCGATAATCGTTGACTTGAATGGTGTTTTCCATCTGCGGGATAGGCGTTAGCTCATCATGCCAGCGGAAGAAGGGGCGGGGGCACGCTTGCGTACATCAGGCTTGGGCGGGCTAAGCTGAAACTGGATCATGCCAATCCTGGCTTTCTCCATCCGTACAGGTCCTCCTGCGCTCTTGATGACAGGCTGCGTCAAGACCAGGCCGTCGACAAGCTCGCTGTCCTCTATCGTGCCGCCGACCTTCTTGATAACACGGATGTTCTTGAGGTCAACGTTGTCAGCCGTCTTGATGTCGATGGTCTTGGTGACGGCGTTGACGGCCATGGGGCCCAGGAGGTTCGAGTACTGCGAGACGATCTTGGAGGAGAGGGAGGTGTTGGCAGCCTGTAGAAGGGCGGAGGTATCTGTGAGGGCGATGGGTTGTGACATGTCATGGAGCACCTGTACAGCGGCGGCAGCAGCCCTCTGGAACGACTCCGAGATGACGGATGGGTGGATTCCCTTCTGTAGTAACCTGTCGGCAGCACCCAGCAGGCTGCCGCAGATGACCACGACCGAGGTTGTGCCGTCACCGGCCTCGACGTCCTGGGCCTTAGATAGCTGAACGAGCATCTTGGCTGTGGGGTGCATGACCGACATGCTCTTGAGCATCGTGCTGCCGTCGTTCGTGATGATGGTCTCGCCCTTGCCGCTCCGGATCATCTTGTCCATGCCCCGCGGGCCGAGCGATGTTCTGATGGCATCGGCGACGGCTGCAGCATAGCAAAACGTCAGTCAGTTGATTCGACCAGGGTGACGGGCCAGCACGGGCGTGCCCAATGTTCTCGCGACGGAAACGGCGACGGCGACGGGGACGCTGCATACCTCTAGCGGCGACAATGTTGGCGGACCGGACCGCAAGGGGCTTCTCCTTATCCTATTGCAAGACAACATCAGCAAGGCAGTCCAGACAGCGTACACGCGGTCAAATACATCGAGGGCGGGGGGAGTGCTGGGCGTGCTAGGAGTGCTGGGGGACATGGGGCATGGAGGGGTGCTGGGTACCCTAAATGCTTGGTTTGCAACCCCGCTGCCGGCTTGTGTTGCGGTCGCCATGATGCAACGAGTTCTTTGGGGGTGGATTAGAGGATTATCGCGAAAGATGGGGGACGTAGTGACTTCGACGCCGTGTTTCGGCAGGTCAAACTGTCAAAGGTGAGATAGGGGTGCCGGGGTGCCCGGGTGCCAGCGCGTTCCAAGCTTCCAAGGCGGGATGGGATGGGGATTTTTTTCGATCGGGTGCTGGAGTTCTTCCCACGCCGCCGCACACAGTGGGGGATAGAGCCTGGAACCTTCGTTAGGAATCGCAGTATCTGGCACCTGCGCCATCGCAGGAGCCGGCTCGCCTGCCTTCCATGGGCCTTGTGCGGGGCTCCAAGTTGGCCTGAACTAATCCTGTTTTGGCTTAGCGCAATTTCAGCCTCGCAGAGCTCTGGGCCCAAGGCAGCATGGATTACGGAATGGCAAGCATTGGCAGCTGCATCCATGGATCTCCAACCTAACCACCAGCCTGCACGCCTACCCACCCGCATCCAACCACAACTTCTCGTCCTTCAGCCATCATCGCCATTCTATCTACCCGCAGACTCGCACGACTACGACTAAATATTCGAAAAATTGCTTTGCGTGGCACTTTTGGTTCTGAAATTTGCTTGCCTCTTGAGACGTCATATAACTCAACAGCCCTGACATCCATCACTACCAGCAGTCATCATGGTATGTCGAATCCTGCCGCATTTTGCACCCTCGTTCGCTTCGCGCTTCCTGCTCAACGTTCGTGCTAACCGATCGTGCAGCCGTCGGCAACAGGTCGAGACTGGGAGAAGTACAGGAAAAACTTTGACGAGGTCGAGGAGAAGAAGATCACTCCCCTTTCCGATGAGTTAGTAACCCCCCCGGCCGCCGCCGCAGCTCCCAACCCCAAACTCACACCAGTGAAGAGATATCCAGGTTCTCAAGACATACGGCGCGGCGCCATATGCCGCCGCTATCAAGAAGCTGGAGCAGCAAATAAAGGAGAAACAGCAAAGTGTCGACGAGAAGGTTGGGATTAAGGTATGTGTGCCCAGTAGTGCCTTGCCGGCTCAGCATGCCAGTCGCCATGCCCGCCACACTGACTCTGTCGTCCCTTCAGGAATCAGACACGGGCCTTGCCCCGCCCCACCTATGGGACATCGCAGCCGATCGTCAACGGATGTCGGAAGAGCAACCGCTTCAGGTAGCCCGGTGCACGAAGATCATCCCGGACGAGAAGGACGAGTCCAAGAACAAGTATGTCATCAACGTCAAGCAGATCGCCAAGTTCGTTGTCCAGCTGGGCGAGCGCGTCAGCCCCACAGATATCGAAGAGGGTATGCGTGTTGGCGTCGATCGCAACAAGTACCAAATCCTCCTGCCGCTGCCCCCCAAGATCGACGCTAGTGTGACAATGATGACGGTCGAGGAGAAGCCTGACGTCACATACGGCGATATCGGTGGCTGCAAGGAACAGGTCGAGAAGCTGCGCGAAGTCGTCGAGATGCCGCTGTTATCGCCCGAACGCTTCGCCGACCTCGGTATCGACCCCCCTAAGGGCGCTCTGCTTTACGGCCCTCCTGGTACCGGCAAGACTCTCTGCGCTCGCGCCGTGGCCAACCGCACAGATGCCACCTTCATCCGCGTCATCGGCAGCGAACTGGTGCAGAAGTATGTCGGCGAGGGTGCGCGCATGGTCCGTGAGCTGTTCGAGATGGCCCGGACCAAGAAGGCCTGTATAATCTTCTTCGACGAAATCGACGCCATCGGCGGTGCCCGCTTCGACGATGGAGCAGGTGGCGACAACGAGGTGCAGCGCACCATGCTCGAACTGATCACACAGCTCGACGGTTTCGACCCGCGTGGCAACATCAAGGTCATGTTCGCGACCAATCGGCCGTCCACCCTCGACCCGGCCCTCATGCGGCCCGGCCGTATCGACCGCAAGATTGAGTTTTCGCTGCCCGATCTCGAGGGACGCGCCAACATCCTGCGCATTCACGCCAAGAGCATGTCGGTCGAGCGTGACATCCGCTGGGAGCTCATTTCTCGCCTGTGCCCCAACGCCACCGGCGCCGAGCTGCGCAGCGTCTGCACCGAGGCCGGTATGTTCGCCATTCGCGCCCGCAGGAAAGTTGCTACCGAGAAGGACTTCCTGGATGCGGTCGACAAGGTCATCAAGGGCAATCTCAAGTTCAATTCAACTGCGGCATACGCACAGTACAATTAGAGTCTCCAGGGCAGGGGATGCTTGGAAGGGACTGTCCGTACGGTACTGTGTGTATGATCATAGTAAGAAGAGACCACAATTGCCCCAATACGCCGGCTTTCTTCGAGTCAACGTGCTGTTATAACTTTGATTACTATGCTGTGCCCCGATATCTTGCATGGTCGAGGCCCAACGCTTGAGGGGCAGTACGTATATGCTAAGGTGAAGAGACCTGGCATCGGGATAGGTATGGCCCGAGCTAGATATTCGCTTTCCAATTCCTATCCTATCTGGCAATGTTCCAAACTTCAAAATCTTCCCAACGCCGTCTATGATTCGCTGGTGTCCCCATTGACCCTATATCCTGGTTTACCCTGTGCGCTATGCTTAATCCTTCAAGTAAAATCACAACTGCCACCCACAACCTTATAGAGGCCAGGGGTGCACAGGGAAGACAACAAATAAGAAGGCAGGTATGTACGACCCAAATAAACCCTCCAAAGAACAGGCCATCAGTTAGAATCCCAAACTCCTCCACCCCTGACGGCCCAGACATCGCTAAGTCTGTGACAAACCTCATTGAAACATCCGATTCCCTCTCGAACTATACAGCACCTTTCTTGTCTATTCGCTTCTCCTTACCATCAACTGTCCATCCCATTCCAACAACGCCCTCACCCTCCTAACATACACACCTTTTCACCTTTGTATCCCCTCATCTTTAGGTCAGCCCTCAACCTTCCACAAAGGGCAGACACCCAAGACACACCACCTCGCCATCTTCGCCTCTCTCAACGCAACAGCGGCTACACACCCGCTGTCTGTGCCCGCCACCACTGTTGGGCCAACCGTCGAACCCTCTTCCTGCCTTGACCTCGCCTTCTCTACATTGATTGCCAACCGATTGTTGTAGCTGCATTTGTGGTTGCTGTTGGGCTTGCTGCTGGCTCTTGAGCAACGCAAGCTGTTGCTGCTCAACTATTCTCTGGTGGTAGCTGTCCGCGCCGATGTCATTAGTGTTGCCATCGTCATCAAGCAGATCAATATCGACCATGGTGAACGAAGGTTCCTGCGGTAGAGTCGGCGTGGGAGGAGCTCGAGAATCAGCCTGCGCGTGGTTCATCATTGCCGCCGGTGGGCCCCAGCCCAGACACTCGCGTATGCAGATGTAGCAAGTGCGGCGGCCGCAACCCTGGCAGTCGGTGAAACTATCGAGTTCCGACTTTTTAGTGGGCTTTCGGGAGCAGATATGGCAACGGCTCATAAGGGATTGGGAGATGGTCGGTGTCGGGGTAGTTGTTTGAGATGCGACGGTGGCTGACCGTGTCTTGTCTCCAAGTCCTGCCGTTTTTGCGCTGCTACGAAGAGGTGGGCTTGGTCGTTGGTATCGTTGCGTCGGGGAGTTGGATGGTGATCGCTGCATCAGGTCACCTTCTGCGGGGCCGCTAGAATCAGGGCTGGTTCGTTGTCGTTTGCCCCATGGCGAGGCTGGACTTATCTTCCTTCCTGCCAGGGGCGAAACGAGGTGGTGCTGTGGTGAGAGAGTGGCATGGTCCAAAGACCCGTCGGCGAGCAAGCCGGTATTAGAACAGTTGGCAGCTCTGTAAAACTCGAGGACAGGGTGATCAGCCTTTGCTGAGGGGAAGTTCGCGACAAGGGCGGCGTACAATTGAGCAGTGTCGTCGAGCTTTCTTTTTTTACACGACGGAGATGGCGCGGTGGGAGGGTCTTGGGTGACCGACGGCATGGTATTCTCCTCGCGTGCTATTGGCAACGATGAGTTGAATCAGAAAACCCTTCCATGAAAGAGAAAAGAATACGGATGAGCTGGTGGTAGGTTTGGGATCAGATAGAAGAAAGTCCTTTGCGATCGGTGTTGTGGAGGCGAGGTCGAAGTGATTTCAGGTTCAAGGGTCTGTTTGAGCTCCACCACAGGCAGGGTTCCGCACCGTGCCTAGCGACTGGTGGAGTTGACCGTCGCAGAGCCGTCCAGGTAATATCTAATCGATATGGAACTCTGTGCCTGCCTATATATTACATAATATGAGATCTTCCAGCACCATATTACCTTTAACAAGTGGCTATGATGCAGTATGATTAATACTGCTGCTGCATCTTTTCGTTTTGGTCCATTGCTGGGAAAGCACGTTGGAGCTCTGGTTCGCTAACGAATGCGTTTTTTTAAATCGTGCCCAAGGGACGTTGTCCTTCAACGAGCTGCAAGCTTCTGCATTTCGAGGCAATGCAATAATTGGGCATCTCTGCCTTCATTCAAGTCCCAGGTACCGTGCGAAAACAAAAGGCAGCCCGGCGAACCTGAGGTTCTGAAGAAGCCAACGCCGTTCGATTCCTCAAACCGCTTGAAAACTCTTAAGTATCTGTTGTTCAGCATGAATCACACGTACGCTCGTCCTTCTGCGACATCCATCCTGCTTCTGCTCATTGCTTCACTGATTGGGTCAAACGGGTCCATACGAGAGCATTGGCACAATAACACTTGACTGTCAAGTCTTAGCTGGTGCCCAATGGTCTTTCCAAGGATTGCTATTGGGCGTCTGATGTTCTCAGTCACTTGACTTGCTTGACGTGTCGACTAACCACACCACGAAAGGAGACGGGGCACAGAAACGGAGAGCCGTTACGGTGCATACATGTTAGTGTTGGGGCGGGTACCTACTGTGTAAGGGTAAAGTGGATGCCAAGAGAGCCCACCAAATGTGGAAAGAACGTGTACCTTACGTAGGCGAGACGCCAAGAGTTGTCTGTTGCTCGGTGATACCGCATCCTTGGGACAGCATCATGTTGGATGACCAGATCAATGACAGGAAAAAAAGAAATCGGGAGCGGTTTCCGTCACGTTTTGACGCGAGCGAATTCGAGTGTGATGCAGCCATTTTGGAAACTGCTCAATTGCGTGGTTGTTTCAGGCGACGACGGTTTGTCTGCCCCCGTGCCAACCGCCGTTATCGTGCAGACGGAACTTCATGACGCGACCATCATCACGTGGAACGCTAGGCCTAAAGGATACGGGCCCACCCGACCACCAAGGCCTCTTCGCTTCTTCTCTCCTCAACGCTCCCGTGTCACTCCGTCCATCAGCTCCAGCCGCAACGCCTCGCATCCAACACCACACCCCTCCATTTCTCAACCCGCAAACCGATTAAAATACCGAGTCGAGTATTTTCAGAAATCGACATCGAGATATGAGTCGAGCCAACAAACTTGGCCCGGAGGTTAATCGGTGAGTCAACCATCCCATCCGATCTTTCTGGCCCTTTGCTTGTAAAGTCCTTCCGTCTCTTGTCCGGCTCCGTATGCACATGCTGCAACAGTCGTGTTTGCCTGCCGTGTTTGTTGTAGAGGATACGCGTCTAGTGCTCCCTACCTACCTACCTACCTACCTACCTAATTTTTCGCCGGACTCGCGCTTGCAACCGCTTCACTACCTCTTCACCCAACTGCTGCTAACCAAAGTTATGGATAGAGCTTTGTTCGTCAAGAATCTAAGGTGCGTAGTGCTGCCCCTGCGGCTCCAACCATACAACTCTTACTGATTCTGCCTTAGCTACAACGTTACTCCCGAGGAGCTGTTTGATCTCTTCGGAAAGTTTGGGCCCATTCGGTATGTGATTGCCTATGGACTCTCCATCGTCGACGTCCGCTTATACCTTGATACAGCCAGGTCCGGCAGGGCATTGCCAGCAATACCAAGGGCACTGCCTTCGTCGTCTATGAGGACGTGATGGATGCGAAGACGGCGTGCGACAAGTTGAACGGTTACAATTTCCAGAACCGCTACCTTGTCGGTATGTTGGGGTTCCCATCCTGCGCACCGCCCATAGCTGCGAATACTGACATAGCTCTTTTAGTGCTCTACCATCAGCCCGAGAAGATGAACCGTTCAAAAGAGGACCTCGATGCCCGCAAAGAGAATCTAGAACGTTTGAAGAAGCAACACGGGATCGATTGACAGTTAGACGGGCCTGCGGACAGCCTTCAGAGTCAACCCAAATTGTCTGGAGGCCCGTCTACATCGACATCATCCTCCGCGACGACAACCAAGGCAACTCCGGCGCCGGAAAACAAGGCGCCAAAGTCAAGCATGTTCAAGAAGGGCAGGCCGAATCTTGCGGCTCACGCACGACGAATGCCTCACTTCGTGCGGAAGCTGCTTCCCACGGTCCCTGAGTGCTCTTAGCCCGCGATACGGATATCTTCCTCCCAATCAAGACCTGTACGACTTTGTATGGACTTGGACGACGTCCAGGCGCAGCAACAGGCGAATATGGGATCTGGCTTGGACTTCCGGTTGCTCCACCCATAACAGCATAACAGCATCACCTACCTAGCTTCACCAGTTTGCTCGTTCAGTCACGGATTGTTTGGGTGTTCCCTCGGCATTTAAGGTTCGTATAGTTGCGGCCCGAGGGAGAATGAAGGACTAGCGGCAGTTTTTGTGGTTGTGATGGATTTGGTTGGAGGTGGACATTTGACTTGTCGTCAGATTGCACAGTTTATCCTCCTAGTTTGTGTTGGCCTGGGTGATTCCGAGTCAGCTTGGGAACACTACAGACGCAACAACGAGCTCCCTATGGCAGAATATGATGGCATTTTCAGTTTTCCGATGCTTCCAAATGCGGTGGCCACTGCATGTACTCTCCTCTTTCCATGAAGGCGTGCAGTGTTTAGGAACAAACGGCATGACTACCTAGAGGTACCTACGGATTTAACCATGAGGCCCCCGGCATGGCGAGATTCTGCTCTATATATACTTAGGTAAGTGTAGGCAGTGATTGATCTGCCACAAGATTGCTTGGTGCTTCGTAAAACCTGTATAATCCAAGACATCCAACTACGTACCAGGATTTCAAAAATCGACCTTCAAATCTCGGCAAGCGTTGTGATCTCCCTACATACCTCGAGTAGGTAAATCCGTATGGCAGTACGGGTCTGCGTTTCGATTATTGGCCATGACTACGCTCATCTCGGTTGGGCAAAGGTTTTTTTTTCGGCCCTGTTTTACCGATGACCAGCCAACGACTTAGCTCGTTATCAAAAGGACAATTACTGTTACTGAGCGTTCTGTACTATGTAAGGATACAGCGCCAGGTCACTTTAATAAGTCGTGAAGACACACGGGAATCCACCAGTGAAATCTTGGCTAGGGAAAAGCGTGTCCGCTCGCGTGTCTCCTGTGTCCACAGCGGGGCTGCCGTTCGGCGCCGTGGGCCGTAGCAGACGTCAGGCTAAGCGGTGGGCGGCCAATGGGATGACCCGCTGGACCTGGCCGAGCACACAGCAGCTGCTCGTTATAAGACGATCTCTGGGATGCCTGTGACAAAAGTCCATTTCTGCTGCCAGGTGTTGCTGTGGCAGCATTAGGCCTTCTGGCGGGGCTAGCTGCCAGCTCTCCGTGTGCGGGTAACGGAATCAATGCAACCGAGATGTCGGATGGAGAACTGACTTCTTTGTCCTTTTTCCGGCTGTCGGCCTTCTCCCGATCTCATCATCCATTTAAAGGTTAAAATAAAGAAATAACGAAAAACAGAAAACCCGGAGCAAGAAGAGAACCATTCTCAAAGAGGTGCACTTACATGGACGGTGTCACGGACCAAACATGCAATCAGCCTAGGCCCTACTACAGCTAAGTAGACGGCCACTAACTGACGTGACGCTGCGACAGAGTACAGGCAGCCTTCCCACGTGGTCAGTCCCGATCCCGGGGCTGGAGCCAGGCGAGGCACTCGGACCCAAGCACACAGGCCTCTCTTCGTACCTACAGTTGGACAGTAGGCTCGCACACGACCCGCCAGACGAAAAACTCGACTTCGATCTCAATTTAAACGGGACCCCAAGCTTGCGTTCTAGAGAAAGTTCTCTTCCATCCATCCAATCAACAAAGTGCAATCGCGCTCACCGCAGCCAGTTCGATTGGGAAACTGGCGGCCGGCCTCGACGCAGCACAAAAGAAGGGCAGGAACCTGAATCGCCTTCTCTTCTTCTGATCCCTGACGACGAGGTTTCACTTGTCAGCCTTATGACCTCTTGACAATCCTGCGTGCTGCCTCAGTTACTGCATCTCCTCTTCCCTCACGAGCTGTTGTCGCCCCCCTTCCAGCGGACAATCTCCCCCTTGCTGCTTGTCCTTCGCCCGATGCTGTTACACCGCCGTCGCCTCTTCCCACCGCCACAGCAGCCTTTCTGCTAGCAGAACCGGCTGCATTTCCGACTTTCAACATCATCTATCATCTCGAGATACCCCTCCCCTCTTCTGACTCGCCATCCGACCTCTCCTTGTTACCGTCAGGCCTCTCATCTCCCTCCTCCATCATCTCGGTCACCATGTCTTCGTTATTACCCACACCAACAATCCCTCCGACAGCCGTGGCTGCAGCCCCCACGACTACCGCCCCAACTACCCCCTACGACCCAGACCATCCAGGCGAATGCCGGTTAATGGGCCCGTTCGCCATCCTAGTGCAACTCGCCCTCGGCGCGCTGGCGTTGCTGTCGCTTGTCTACAAACGCTGGCGCGAGCGGCCCCAGAGGCCCATCAAAGTGTGGTTCTTCGACGCCAGCAAGCAGGTGTTTGGCAGTGTGCTGGTACATGGCGCGAACGTATTTATGTCGCTGCTAACGAGCGGAAAGGTGACGTTTACGGTTGCTGGAGCTCCCATGGGTGCTTCCGGGGGGGACACAAGGGGACAAATGGCTGTACGGACCGTCGAGGCCGTCGCTGTTGTCGCTGCTGCTAGGATGAGGAGGGCTATGGAGCTTGGATGGGGGCAGATGGTTGTGAGGAGGATTGTTGCGAGGGTAGCGGGTGCGGACGAGGGAAGTGGTGAGGACGGGGATGAATATGTGCCAAATCCGTGCTCCTTGTACTTGTTGAATCTCGGGATTGATGTGAGTCCTTCCCCTGAACCCGACATACTCAAATCAGACATGAAACTAACTACCTCAGACAACCCTGGGAATCCCAATTCTCATCCTTATCCTCCGCATCATTACCCGTCTCGTGGCCCTTACGCCACTGGGCAACCCCCCTGAATCCATCCAAAGCGGTAACTACGGCACACCACCCAACGCTTGGTGGTGGTTCAAGCAAAGCATTATCTACTTCTGCGGGCTCATGGGTATGAAAATATGCGTACTCATCCTCTTCATGCTGCTCCCCTGGTTGCCGCGCGTAGGCGACTGGGCGCTCGGCTGGACCGAGGGCAACGAAAAGCTGCAAATTGTTTTCGTCATGATGCTTTTCCCCGTCATCATGAACGCCCTACAGTACTACATCATCGACTCCTTCATTAAGAAGAAAATTACGGCAAATGAAGCCGATGCCGCCATCGTCGGGGACGGTTCCTCCCGCGCTGGAGCAAGTCATCGTCACCATCGCCGCCGCCGCGATGGCCACTCGAATGTCGCGTATGAAGAGCTGGCCGCCGCATCATCGGATGAGATAGACGATAGTAGCGATAGTTACTGCGATATGAACGATGATGATGAGCCGGACGATGCACAGAAACACCACCAGCGCCGCTATCGGCGAAATGGCCAGCATCACAGGAAAAGTAGCCGTAAAACTTCGTCTTCCCACTTACTGCTGAAGAAGACGAGGACGAGGAGCAGCAGTAGCAGCGGCGGTTCGTCGTCGATCACGACTGTGACTCCATGCCTTAACGATACCAATACCAATTCTAATGGCCCCGTCGAGTACGACCCTGCTGTAGACGGCGACAGCCACACCGTCATCGGTAGCGGCCGCAGCCACGACGTCCAAAGCCGTGACACGTTCCCGAAGGAGTTGCTTAATGCGGAGTGACGATTTGGACGACACTCAATCTATGTTTTGTTTGGGATGGGAGTAAACAGAATGAGGATTGCTTTTCCATCTTCTGATATGTGTGTGGTCTGGAGTTAAGTGGCGTTTCTGTTGCATCACGGAGTACGCTTTCTTCAGCGTGATGGATAAGGGTATGGAGTAGGTAGCCAGAGGGTAAGGCGTTATGGAGAGTCCATACTAAGTTGTCACCTTGAATTTCTTCACTGTCAAGTTCCATACTATATCCTTTTACCGTGCTTTCAGGCGTCTTTTGATCGGTCATGTCTCTAATCCTTGTGGTTTGCCATTGACTCCAGGGTAAGATACATATAGGCATGCATGCAGAGGGTAAAGATAGAGGACAGGTTAAAAAAGAAACTAGTTATATATATGTATAGGGGTCGCTTAAGCAAACATCCACTCTCTCCTGGAAACACGCATTTCTACCTCTAGACATCACGTCATGCTCTCGACCCCTAGGGTCTATCCTTCCCATCATCCTGGCTCGTCCTGTTACATAGGTACTCGATAATAACAGCTTAAAGTCTGAGGCTCCTCAAAAATTATTGGACTCATTCACCCAAAGCATAACCTGGGATCGGTCGTCACTGAAACCTTCATGAGAGAGGGATGTCCAGTTCAACTAACAGATACAGAGCTATTGCTACACGCTAGAACACCTCTTCCAAACACGAATCTGCCCATTTGCAGTCTTTCAGTCTGCCAGCATCGCACGCTCAACAATTAGCCATTACGTACGCACCTCATCTGGTGCAACTCTAGCCCTAACCTTCCTTGGCCACATCCATTGTTAACCCGGCGTCAAACACACATCGCGTCGCAAACGCACAAAAAAAAAAGAATGAGAGAGAGGTAGCCGCCCGAAATTCACAAACTCAACACATCTCCATATGCATATTTGCCCCCGGCTTCCACTCAGGCAGCTCGTCCTCGGAATACGGTGCCCGAACGACCGAGCTGACTACCGAAATTTTCAAGCCCCGTACACATTCCACTGTGAACACCTTACCACCAGGAGCCAGTACACGCTTCTGTAACCTGGTAGCTAGATAGCTCTCAACGTGCTGCGGCGCCAGGCTTGCAAGCTCACCCTTGATCACCTCTTTCACCAGAGCCGCGGTCAGGGGAACAGTCCCTGAGATAGTGATGCCGTCCTCTTCACTGAAGTCGGCATCGAGGTTCCTTCTCCTAATGCGGGGAGCGTCTTCTTTGTCAGCATGGCCAAACACCCCCATGGTTCCAACATGCTTTGGCGAAATAGTCCACGAGTCGGGGTCCGCCGGGGGATCACCCAAGAAGAAGTGGATCGAAAAAGGACCACCGAGCGCCATCTTGCCCACGCGGATGTTAATGGTCCATTCGTGGTAATGGTCACCGTCAAAAATGCGGCCACCAAGGGTAGAGGCGAACAGCTTGTCGTTGATTTGACCGTCCACCACTCCGACCTCCTTGAAGCCCTGTGCCCGAAGCTCATTCATGAAAAGGGTGGCCGGGCTGTTAGTCCCGTACAGGCGGTTGACGGCTGCCTTGACGCGAGCTTGGTAGGCTTGTTGGGCGTTGCGGCTCGTGATAGGACGTTGCTTCACCAGCTCGGCATAGGTGTATCCAAAGATTGTATGGTCTCGGACACCGTCCGAGGTCCAAAAGGTGCCGTTGTCGTTAGCAAAGAATGGTGTAAGAGGCGTGCTTGCATTCTGTATCTGTCCTGCCTTGTGAGTGTAGGTCGGCTCGCGAGCGGGAGTTGGCTTGACCCAAGAGTCAGGGTAGAGGGTTTGCCATATGGCGAAGATGCGGTCCACCATGGCATGATGAAGGAAGAAGATCGGGTCGAAGGCTGAGAAGGGAATGTAGGACATGTGTCCTCCGGGGGATCTCCCCTGGATAATTCCACCGGAGAGGCTGTGGACCGTGTCGTGGAGAGACTCGAGGGAGTCATACGAAGCATTGGGCGACTGCGGCCGCCAGGCGTTGTTGCTAAATTTGTTGTAATCGTCATAGTTTGATAGCAGCGCATATAATCTTTGGGCTATCGAAGGACGATTTCTGTCGAAGTTAATCGCAGCCTGAGAGTTGTTCGACTGAGCGTCTGGGGCACTACTTGTTGGATACCGGAGGGTGTTTGTCCAATAGTTCCACTGTAAACAATTAATGCCCATTAGTGTCATGGAAGGCAAGAGATTAGCAGCCATGGCGGCCTACCGGAGCTCTAGAGAAGGCGGTCTTGTTAAGGGGCCTGAAAGAGTAACTATACAGAGGGTTCGCGATTCTCTGACGACCGTTCGGGCCGGTAACATCAACAAAGGGAAGCGCCCCAATGCTGGCCGGAAAAACACTCCCTGCGGAAGGAGGACTGGCAGCCCAGTCCCAATAAGGAATTCGGAACCTGCGAGCTGCTCTCTCGAAGCGTTTTCTGTCAGGCTCAGGCCACAGAGAGGCGATATACTGAGCAAGGTTTCGCAAAACTTGCTGTATTACCGGGGCAATCGGTCAGCTACACCAAGATCGGGAGACACTGGATTTGCCAACTCAACGATGGCACAAGGCAGGTTATCAGGTTGGTTGCCATACCTCGTACAGAGCCATATAAGGCCGGTGCCATGTCGGGAACAAGACTGAAGAGTGAAAACAGTATCCGTAGCGCTCGTTCCCTGGAAGTGGCTCGACCCCATTCCAGGTCTGATAAGGTATGCCATGTATCCCTAAAGACGGTCAGCACAATTAATGGCAAGAGGGATATGGCAGGGGGGGACCAGTAAAGCATTGCTAAGCAGGGTGAGGACGCGGACCTGTTATCCCATACCACGACGTAGGGACATCCTGGTCGGTGAACTGCATCATGCTGAGCGCCAGGATATAGAGAGTCCAAAGCTCTGGATCCTTCTCGAGCTGGCGGATCTCCTGGCGCACATGAATCTCACCATCGTCGCTCTCTGTTTGCACAACAACTCGTCGGCTCGAAAACTGGCGTTTGACATGGCTGCCGACATCGAACCCGTAATCGTAGGGGCCATATTGGGCGAGGACGGGAACAGGGACGAGCAGGAGAAACGGAAAGACGAGAGATAGTCGTAGCCTGGCCATCTTGCTTAGCTTGGGAGTACCACCTCGGCGTATAGAAGACGCTGTGCTGGAGATTCAGGCCGGATCCTTGTGGACATCCAGCGTCCCTGGCCACTCATCCAGAGTTCCAGGGATTCCAGAGGCGCCGACAGATCGCTTAGTACGTGGACCTTTTCTCGAGTCTAGGGGCCGACTAGAAGGGACGCGAATGCTGTCACGGGTCTTATAAGCCTACAGCCCTGGAGTTGGACTTAGCCCGTTCAAGCTGTCAATGGTGGCGGCCTGGTTGGCTATTAAGGCGACCGCGGACGGAGGCTCTCGAGCTTCCAGAAACAATAGAAAACTGGAATATGACAAGGTTCAAGCCTCAATATCTCCAGGTCCCTTGAAACATGCAACCTGAATGTACAAGCCCTCCCACGGCAAGTGCGCATGGAAGCTGAAGTACGCACCCGTATAGTACCTCTACCCGGTGGTGGCAGAGTCGCTGAGTGGCGGAGTTGGCAGAAATTGTCCGAGTCAAACCGAGAGCGAGCTCCCGTCAGCAGCAGCCCAACAACCCTCGGGTGCTCCTGCCGTTCCATGAACGCTTGCTTCACCTCGATCTGGCGACCTGGGACTCAAGAAGCTATGGCATAAAGAAGGAGCCTCCCTGGTTATCCCCAGTTGGCAAGTCCTTCCTGGCTCTTCCTGGCTTGATAAGAGGAGATCAGGCCATCTGCCGGACCCGAGCCGTTGTCATTCTCCCATACCAATCCACAATCCAACCCACACGGGCACCCGCGCCTGTTTGCTCATCAATTCGGCAGGAGCCCAAACCTTCTGTTTGACAACATGAATGCCGAAGTGCTTGAGGACACGGAGTGAACCAAATGTCTTGACCACCCCGCCTTCCACATCCAGTCAGCGCCGGCCCGTGATCCATGATGACCCGGCTTTGCACCATATCTCCGCCGGGCTTTTCATCCTTGTGGAAGTGTACTGTCCCCTTCCAGGATGAATGTACTAAAAGCACTGACAGTACCCCAGACTCTCCAAACGTAACGTGCCATGGCCTCTGCGCTCCTGGCCACTGGTGACTGGCGGTCGACAGCAGGCTACAGCCGTCGTCACGGGCGTACAAAAGCGCGGCAGAGCGCATAGCACCCTCTCCCTCTCTTCCTGATGTATCCGTAAGAGCTTATGCGCTCGCTCCGTTGGAGCCATGGGCACTCAGGAAATTGAGCGGTTTCACATGTCCGAGTTTTCATTCCTCTCTTATTTTTTGGTGTTTCAGCAATGGATCATCGCGTGTAAGGAGCATGCCGACCTTAGTCATGTCGTAGACTAAGAAACCTGGAAGGAAGGTGATTAATATTTGTTGCCAGAGACTCAACACCAACCTGACTGGGTGCGTCATAGAGTCCCATGTCTCCCATATCTCATGGCGCTCCACATCATGCCCCTGCCGGGCTCCTGGGAACGCGTTCCACGGCATAGTGACTGCTGCACCTGCAGGTGTCAAGTTCTCGGGCGACACAACGGCGAGCAAGCACTCAACGCAAAACGGCGGGATCTCAGACAGACAGAAAAGGCCTCTTGGCAAACTCAAACCTAGACATTCGATAAGACAAAAAAGGACATTGTTGGCTACGTGTTTATTTAACCAGGCAAGGAATCCCCGACACATCCCAACAACCAAACTATCCCCTACCCACAACTCCGCACTTATGCTGACACCGTTGACCCGTTGAGCAGTGCTTTCGGTGGCGCTGGTTTCATTGGACCCCTTCGAATGGCATCCTTGTTATCCACCCGGTACTTTAACTTGACTCCCATAGCGGCAAGCTCAACATCCAGGAACTTCAGCGCTCCTGGGACCACCACCATCGTGGTATTCTCGCCACCGATCCACTGCACGCCTTGTCCATCTTCCCAGATCTCTCCCTCCAGTTTCATGAGATCCAGATCCTCGATCTGATCCAGCCGCTTTGCGCAGTTTCGGCACCGAACCGTGCCGACCTGCTTCCTCTTTCCAATGAAAGGCGACACCGTCGGCTGCACCGCCAAGAAAGACCCACAGTCCCGACAGATCCAAGACCTGGAGTAGTCGGAACAGTTGAGCAGACGGTCCTGAAGCAAGAAGGCCGTGCCGTGCGCCAGCAGAGCGTCGCGCTCCATTTCGCCCACACGGATACCGCCACCCTTCTTGCGGCCCTTGATGGGCTGGCCCGTGGTCGGGACCACAGGACCGGTAGTACGCACCTGGTACTTGTCATTGACCATGTGTCTCAAACGTTGATAATAGACAACGCCAATGTAGATGTCGCAGGCGAACTCCTCGCCCGTAATCCCAGAGTACATGGGTTCATTGCCGTGGTAATTGAACCCAGCCTTCATCAGCTGGTGCCCGAAGTAGTCTGCGGCTGTGTGCTCCTCGTCGAACCGGAACGGAGTCGAGTCCTGAGCCAGTCCGTGAAGGGCGCCAGCCTTGCCAGCCAGCGACTCAACAAACATGCCGATTGTCATGCGTGACGGGAAAGCGTGAGGATTAATGATGACGTCAGGTTGGATGCCCGACTCCGAGAAGGGCATATCTATGGCCGGCCACTTTTGCGAGCAAACACCCTTCTGTCCGTGACGGGACGAAAACTTGTCACCAATAACAGGTGATCGGGGGATGCGGAGCTTGATGGAAACCGTCTGAAGAGGCTCGTTACCCGTCTCACTGCCAATGACACGTACCTCCTCAACAAAGGCATCTTCCGCATCCTTGTACCGCTCCCAATGTGTGATGCCATCCTTGTTGACGAGCTTTCCACTGTAGTCGGCTGAGACAGTGTGCCAGGCACAGAGAATGTCACCTTCCCTGACCAGCCGCCCAACATGAGGCAACCCGTCCTCATCGAGCATCTCCCGATACTCCGGCCGGATCGGAGTACCAGGAGCGAACCCGAACATCTTGGTGATGGTTTTTGATGTCCGCGTCCTCGTGTCATCTTTGAGGCTAATCTTCTTGGTCTTATAAATCGTACCGTGCCCAAATCCACGTTCATGGGCTGACTTATTTATAATCATGGCGTCGTCCATGTCGTAACCCGTGTACGAAATGACAGCCACAACAGCATTCGTTCCGTTGGGGAAGTTGTCAAAGCCATAAACATTATGCAGCGGCGAGCGGACGATGGGCGTCTGACCCGTCTGGAGCCGATACATCTTGTTGTCTGTCCGGTACTTGATCGCAGCACCGGGAGTACCCATGGTTTGTTTACCCATCTGACACTGGTACATGTTGCGGGGTGACTGGTTGAAATCAGAAAATGGCGTCATGTTGGCCAAGATGGAGAGAATGTTTGTTGGGTCGTACTCGACGTGAGTGTGATCGCCGGGGATGATTTCTTCAGGTGTGCAAGCGATGGACATGTAAGGCTGTTCATGGGGCCCAACGAAGTCCTCTTTTGCTAGAGCCAGGTACTTCACAGGTCGGACCATTCTGGCCGGCTTTGATGCCATGTAGATGCCAGGGTAAGATCCGCCCTTAGATGGCGGCACATAACCAATCTCGAGCTGAAGAGGGATACCGTGGTTACCTTCGACCTTCCACCGCCGGAGCGTCTCAGCAATAATTCTGGACGCCTTGGGTGTGCACCAGCCAATGATTCTGCCATCCAGCATGACCACGACGCTCTCGCTGGTAGCTGCTGATGAGTAGTCGTTTACTCCTAGTTCCATTACCGCTCCTGGAACTGCCGACGTATCCAGGGTGTCGGTCATGATCTTGCATTTGTGAGCCAGGTGATTCAAAAGACCACAAGGCGCACCATCAGGAGTGTGAACGGGGCACAAAAAGCCCCAAGACTCTGGCAGCAACTTTCTCACCGTGGTTGTCTTCAGCTGAGCGAAGAAGCTACCACGGTGAACCATACGGAAGTGACTAATAAAACGCCAGAAGTTGAGCTTTTCGGCAACGACAGTAAAGCCAGACACCTGCTGCAGGTCAAGACCAGAAGGACTCTGGAGATTTCCTGTCGATAAGAAATATTCGAGGGCATTGCCGATGTTCTCGTTTGTCCGCCTGAAGATGGCAATAGGGAAGTCTTTTTGAAAGGTTTGGGATGTGAAGGAAATTGTAGGGTTCCTCCTTAGGTAATCTCGCAAAGCAGCCCTTAGAGAGACTGACAACAACTCCTCCAGCCGCTCCTTCAGAATCATGCCGTACAAGAAGCCACCAAGCAGGATCTCCTGGTTTTGAACGGCGTCGGGGTTATCGACGGCACAATCACCGGCAACAAGTGCATAGAGCTTGCGACACATAAAAAGCAGCATCTTGAACTTGTCGAGGTCCTGTTCCTCGGTGACATTGACGCACCCTAGGTGAACAAGAACGATCTTGCGGAGGAATTCCGTGCCGACTTCGTAGTCGGACATGGTATCTGGAACGCCAAGCACCACGCGGAACTTGGAGCCCAGATAGGCTCGTGTCTGCGATTTGGTGTAGAGACCGTACTTTTTGTAGGTGCGGAGGAGAAGTTCGACCCGGTCTGTCAGGAAGGTGTTTTCGATACCCTTGGAGTTTGGCGGGCCCACGAGACCCTCGAAGATTTCTCGGTCATTCGTCTCAACAAGAGCCTTGAGGATCATCATGACAGGAACCAGATACTCGTTCTTCCGCCACGAAAACCTGAATGTGACATTGCCGTCACTGAGGTAATGGAGAACGTTTGTCTGTGAGGTCTCATCCGGTCGGACAGATCGTACTATGATACCGTACTGTGTATATGAAGGACCCCTGTTTGTGAAACTTGGACGGATAATGGCAAGCGGGAAGTTCCTCCGGTTCACCAAGAGCATCCGAATGATCTTTTCAATGCCGTTGATGATGAAATACCCACCCAATTCCTCAGATTCCTCTTTCCTTTGAACGAGGAGTGCTGGAGGGTTGTTTTCTAGGTGACATTTATTGGACTGAGGGGACGATGGGAGCTCATGTCAGAACAGAGAGCAGGGGACAGAGTACGAGTCGCACATACCTTGACCATGATGGGCATTTGCCCGAGCTCCCGGACAAACTCCTGGGGCTCGCCATCATTGATACGGTATTCAAAGGTCGCCGTGAGCTTTCCGCGATATGTAACGTGTCGTTCCCTGCACTCAGCCGGGAAGATTTCGCGACGCTTGGCCCACTTGTTTGATGGCGGAACCTGAGATTTTTGGAGGGTGATACTCTTGTACCGGATGGTCAGCTTGTTTTTGCCCTCCGGCGCTGCCCTCTCATCTCCGTCTAGAAAAGTCTTGGTCCCAATTTCGGCAATGGCATGGTCGAGCAAGCTAGGCTTGCCATCGGTGCGGAAAAGGGCGTTGAAAGACTCTATATGAGGATTGACAGCCTCTTGAAGGGCAGGATAAGCGGTTCGGTCGGTCGGGGGATTCCGAAAAAGCTTTTCCCTTCGGATTGTGTTGTATTCATGGTCCCATTCGGTGCTGGTGGGTTCGGGCGCCATTCTCGTATGTTTGATGGGAAATTCGTCTGCTGGGAGAGGTGAGATCTTCAACAGATTGAATATTCGAGTCCACACCGCGTCTGGAGACAAAGACCCCTTATGCCATTCAGTTTGGCTTTGATGACAAAAAATTGGTCATCACTAGAGTCGCGATGACGACTTCTCGAACACGGCGGGAAATTGAATGGTGTCGAGGAAGACTCGTTTTTGAGTTGATATTGCAAAGTGCCTTCTGGGAACTTTTTTTCCTGCTTCTTTCTTATCGCTTATCAGTGGAGCAATATTCCCCACAGTGGGGTTGGTCACTACGTGAAAAGCCTACCATTGTGGTTGGTGCAAAAGCCGTCAGATTATGTAAGCGGCTCACTGCTTATGCTTTGTCTCAACACAGAACACTTAGGGCAAGCACGCGCAATTCTAGGGGTGAAACAGCCCATGAACAGTCACAGGGAGTGTTAAGGGTGGTAGTTGTCGGTTTACACATGGTGCTTCCTTGATTAAGCAGATTGATTCCTTTACATGAATTTAGAGACGTCTGACCATGAGATGCGCTTAATGTTGACAAGTTCACATGGAGATTGTATAGGTTTTAGACACATTGCAAGATGGGCAGCCATCAAACCATGTTGTTAAGGTAAAGCGCAGTAGTGATATTGGCCGTGGCAATGCACTCAGTGTCAAACCACAGCTTTGGCAGTGCATTTCGGGCTCATGATCCTTTCAGATGGTCATCAGCTCTGTTGCATCTACTCATTATAAAGTTGCGAGGGCATGTTGGTTCTTCTTGATTCCAACAAAAGCGGTGAAGGCATCATGAAGTCACGGCAGGCCCCAAGGGAAGGCTCAGCCGACCATCCTGCGGCCAGAAGGGAGGAGAGCCGAATGAGGATATCCTTGCTTTGGAATGCTCTGTCGCTGGCAGCATCATTTGCTGACAGATGGAGCAATACCTACCTCAAGACCCAAGACCTAACAGCCAACGGGGTGTAAATTGACATGGTCCGTACAAGCATTCAAGCTGCTATTGTGGTCCTGGTGGTTAGAAGCTGCTTATGGGCCGTTGTCCGGGCTGCCGCAAGCCAACACCCCGCAGCCCTGAACCCCGCCTTTCTTGGACCGCTTTCAGATCTCCAACCTGTAATAGGTAAGCGATTGCTTTGTAATGCTCACATCGAACAGAAAGGCCTCGGCGGCGACACATTGAGGGCCGGTTAAGAACTCAACTCTGCTCTAACAATGCTCCAAGTTTATTGACGTTAGTAGTCATTTTTTTGCCAAGAACTGTAGGCCATAACTCGGAGGTGGTTTCACGGCACAGATCGCAAGGTTCCACCTACATACGGGAGGTAGGAAGAGGGACGTAACAACGTATGATGTTCAAAAAAGGATGGCTGTTCTGGGGCTGATCCGCCATTGCGTGGGGAAACCCCAGTTAGAGCTTTGATTGTCCAATTGTTTTGGCGCTGTCCAGCTTGTGACCCCGCTATCTAGAGCCCTCCACCCTTCCCATCTGGACACAGTAAGAGATCGAACTTTGCCAGGATTGGACTCGACAAGCTGATGAATGCCATGATAACCATCTCTTCGGTCGAATCTCTAAAGTACATCTCTGCGGATGCAGTTCCAGTTCTCAGTCGATTTTAGGAAACATCTAACGACAATCCAGTGAGGTTGCTCTTCTGAGCTTTTCTCTCTGACGGCGAAGACGGCCCAAACTGTTGCAATCCATCTGAATTACATCTATTTCTCGTTTTCCTCATCTCCCTACCTGCGTTAGATACTTCTGCCAAGTATCCCGAGTCCAAAACCGGCAGTCCAGTCAAAGACCCCAGATCAGACAGCGAGCAAGTACCCCGCGGGCCGTCCTGGATAGGCGCCTCCGCCTCTCACAAGTTCGACAGAGCCCTCTCATCGGAGACAATCCCAGATCGGCTCGCTAGGCCAGGACCACGGCCCACAGCGACTACCACCGCTACCACTACCACCACCGCACACACCGGTGCCCATCCACGTCCCTGCAGCGTCCCCAGCGGCAACGACAAACTCCTGCAGCATCTGTTGCACCAGCTAGCCCGTCCCTGAGCACACTCTCAGCCTCTTTCTTCTTGGCTCCCCGCCTTCCTCCCTGCTCTACTGGACCAGGAAGCCTTCCTCTCTCAACCTGCTCAAGTTGCTTTGCCCTCTGCTCTTGTTTCGTGATATTATCCTCCTGAGGGGCATCCTCTTGTATTCATTGCATGCCCGTCGCTGCCATCACGAAGCTCTACCTACCTACCTACCTATCTACTTAGCTCTCTCCCTATAGAAGGGAGTACTTTTTGATACTGTCCACAAAGCAAACCACAGGCTCACAGCCGCCGCTTAACCCTGCGGGTCTCAGCACTGACAGCGACTGCAACCGCACACACCCTAAGCCGACACTTCTGATTGTGCACAAAGCACGATCTGACAGGCTAACACCGTGATCACTACCCATCAACCTCTACGGCTGATCGCCTGCCTTCTAGACATACCAACGTCTTGGTCTCTTCACCCAAGCTCCCCAGCATCGTGCTGCTGCGCTTTCGGAGTCATCATCTCGTCAAGCTCAATCAACCGCACTCACTGTTCAACATCCTTAAACTCTTTTTGCGTACGAGGCACACGAGCCAAGCTTTGCCCTGCGAAACTGCAACACAAGGACGGCGGTAGAATTGTGTGTACCCTGGGGTCCTCATTCCATAGAGCATCATCATTCGTGGTGGGCCTGGCTTCCCAGGACCACAGTCTCGCATATCTAGGGTGTCTACCGTATCGCACACACTTACAACTATCCAACTACTCTGTCCTGCGACCTCATCTCATCATTTATCCGACGAAAAGACTTTTTCATTCATAGCATATCTGCTTCTGCAGGCCCACTGACATTTGACCTGGGCCCGATTTCATCTGAACCTTAGGCTGCCCGGAGTTTGACTCGGAAGACTTGACCTGAACCGAGCCGAGATTATTGCCGCTTGTCACCGATCCTGCCAGATAGAGCGTCGTTCGCTGCTTTTTAGACGGGACGCATCTCCTTGGAACATATTCCTCCCACCTCTCTTGACGCTCTTCCTGGACGCCCCCGATCTTCACGAACCCATCACAAGCTCACCTATCTTCCCGACTGCAGGAGCACGGTTCATCACGAACGCCTCCATGACCATGGCGGGGTTATTCAGAAAAGTTTTCGACTGGTTGCTGCGAACGTTTTGGTAGGTTCCAGATCGTGCGGCGGGGAATATGCACCCTGCGGAGTGCGCGGGCCGTGCTGATGCGGGGCACCGCTCAGCTTGCCAACCGCAGCACATCGCCGCTGGGCTAGATCAAGCGCAGCGCTAATGTTGTGCAGGGCAACTGAGATGGATGTGACTTTGGTCGGTTTGCAAAATGCTGGAAAGACTTCACTTCTTCGTGTGCTCTCGGTGAGTATAATGCAGATGACAGTCTTGGAGGGTTTGCAGGGCTAATGGAAAACATTAATGCTCAGGGCGGAGAGTTCGCTATCGAGTGAGTATCCAAAACCCAAGGGACGACGGAGCTACTGTCGATCGCTGACTGACTTGGCCATTTTTAGCTCCATTCCCACCGTTGGCTTCAACATGAAGCGACTACAGCGTGGCCATGTGACGCTCAGGTGCTGGGATCTGGGCGGTCAGCCCCGCTTTCGGCCGATGTGGGAGCGATATTGCCGGAATGTGAACGCTATTGTCTTCATCGTCGATATTGCTGACATGGAGAAGCTCCCTACAGCTCGTGAGGAGCTTCACCAACTCATGAGTCATCAAACCTTGGAGGGCATCCCCTTGCTGGTGCTTGGTAACAAGTCGGATTTGCCCAACAAGTTGACTGTCGATGAGTTGATTGATGCCATGGACCTTAAAAAGATCTCTCACCGGGATGTCTCGTGTTACGGCATCTCAGCTAAGGAAGAGACAAATCTGGAGGCTGTCATTCAATGGCTGATGAAGTATGCCAATAGGTGAGCCGACTTCGCCTCTTTCGGCATTAACTTCGTCATGAGTCTCGGCGCAGGTTGCCGGCTCTCGTTGGTTGTACGTTTTGTCGACTTTCGCTTCATGAACCGTTTCGACTGGCTCTAGGTCGATACGTTTTGGCAGCTTGCCACTGGTGTGATTCTTAGGAACGACTGCCATCTTCTGCTGGCAATGACATCATTTTCCGAACAACTCTCCCCTTTTTTATTTTCCTCGGTTGTTAAGATAGTGGCGCATTGCGGGCCTGAGATGCAATCGGTTTTTTTATCTATACCGGTGTCTTTTCATAATATTGCATCAACCAGAGAGAGCAACCACACAGAAAGTGACAGAGACATCTCCGGTTGCTGGAACAAACGGGCTCAGAAAGGTGCCGCAAGGCTGGGGCATTACGAGACGCACTTGCTACTCGCAAGAATAGGTTTATGAATCAACTGATCAAAGATTGAGAGTGGAGCTTGGAAAGACTGATGTGATTGGAATGGGTGCAAAAGGCCTTGCTTGACTTTGCTTGGGTCGGGTGGAAGTAGGTGTAGCGCTCCTTTGTATCTTGAATGATTTGAGACTCAACTTATCCTCTTGATGCAATGATATGACTGATGATATATGCTCAATTCGGTTTGAGAATCGACTGTGTTGGCCCGCGAATGTCTCACACGCGCCAGCCAGAACGGTGCCGTCGTGTCCTCAGATTTTGCAAGCCTTGGGTATGTACAATCCGGCGGAAGAGAGGGACGAGGGACGCTCGTTGGACACTAGGCGATAGCGCTCCTAAGCTGCATCACATTGAACTAACGCCTTTATGTCTTGAAAAACGGAGTGAAAAACGACGAACGGAAGAAAAGGGGGGGAGGTCTTGTCAAAGTGCAAAGTACAGTCGAAGACAACTAATATATACCCAAGCGGATAGATAACCCCTATAAGTGGCTATGCGGCATCAGTGATGTGACTTACACACGGGCCATTTGGAGGAGGGGAGGGACCATTGACGTGTGAATGTATTATTGGCTGGTTTCTCGCTGCTTGGTTTGAGGTCAGTTCGTCTACCTTGCTTGGGTTATGTCAAGGGTGTCCCCTTTTTCGACTCTTGCTCCTTTATCCCCTCGTGGCCTTGTGTCAAAAAAGTAGACACCTATTCGAAGTCCAAAGCGCCAACGGATTGGCCGAGACCCATCATGTTCTACAGATTCCCACCTAGGTAATTACCTAGTGATGCAACCTGCATCCTCTTGACTGCCGCGACAACCGCTGCTTGCGCCCCCGCAGGAAGATTACTTACCTAGTGTCCCCTCTTTCTTCAAGTTAGCAGCCCGAACGGGCTCTTTATGACCATTAATAGCCGATTTCTTCATGGAAGTAACCCATCCCATATAGACCGGTACAAGCGAGAAATGGGATAAAACAAAAGTGTACCCATCAAGGCCTATATAAAATAGTCTACCAACCCGAGACCTACCTACGTATAGGTGAGCAAGTATACGCGTGGGACGCTTGATGCATCTTATCCTTAATGCGAAGTTGTCTGCTACATATCTCATTTAACCCCCCTCTCATTTAGAGCTTGGCTTTGGTAAGGCTGCGGGTTTGATGCTCACTGCAAGCTGTCAGAAGAGAATAGACCATAGAAATGCAATTTGCCTACAGGGTTTTGCTTGAACCATGCTTCTTGACCTGGACAATCTTAACATGGCACGACCACGTAGCTGACAACCTCGGGAGTCAGACATGGTCTGGAGCATGTGGCAACCGAGTTGGGAATAATATGGAAACCGTACCTCTCAACACAGTACTTCCGGCGACTTGTCCTCTCCAGTCATGATGTCCCAGAATACGTAGTTAAGCAGAGCCATCCTTCTCCAAGTACCAACCCCTACTTTGAAAGCAGCATCACATTTTTTTTAGAATCATTTAGGGTTTTAGGTCTTATCGACTTTATGACTTGCGCCGTCAGGCAAACACAAGTTGGAGTCGAGAAGCGGGAAGATAAGTAGGGAACAGCCCGTTATGATCCCATTGGATCCGCTCTCAGGTCGGCTCAGGGGCTGCAGACCATCAGCATCTCTCACATAGCATCCCGGATATCACCACGACACCCTTTTACATCAAGCCGGCTGTTTGACCGGGTCCCCGACGCTGGAACAACAGGAATAGCATTCCACCCCGGGTATTGGCAAACCAGGCGGTCGTCGAGCTGCTAGATGATGGCTGCTACAACTTTTTTTCTATCCTCCCTCCCCTGAAGAACCATCGGTCCCGCCCAATCACGTAGTCCCGCATGCCATGTGCCCTTCAAGGGAGCATCGTAAGCAGAGGCCAAGCAGAATCGAGTCTTGATTCCTATCTCGGCCAAGGCGCAAAGAATAAGCGCCTCAGCAGGCCATCGCCGAAGGTCAAAACCGATTCGTAGCTGATCAATGCAATGCCGAACGCCGTCCGTATCCACGCAAGACCCCGATTCCCCCCAAAATGACCAAAAAACCGATCAACGATAGGACTTCTGGAACCGCGCACGAGCACCGCGACCACCAAACTTCTTGGGCTCGCAGCGCCGGGGGTCGGCAACGAGGAGGCTGCGGTCGAACTGGATCAGTTCCTGTTTAAGGAGATTCTTTGAGTGCTCATCGACGTATTTGGCGTAGTAGGCGACCTGTAACAGCGGTGTCCCCACGGTTAGCGATTCCTCTTTCTCTTCGGCGCAACGGATCGGAAAGTCATGGATTTGGGGTACTGACAATGGACTTGGCGATCTGTTCAATCAAAACACGTTAGCACACGTTCTTTGTTTGGAACTTTGATTTCTTGAGAGATTCCGCGCGAAATGTACGTACCGCCTGGCGGACCGCATAAACCTGGGAGGTGTGACCACCACCAGCGACCCGGATGCGAATGTCGACATCGGCGAACTTGTCGGTGCCGAGGATGAGGATGGGCTCGTAGAGCTTTGCCCGGAGAATCTCAGGGGCAAACAGCTTGAGCGGCTTGCCGTTAACCTTGATCAGGCCCTTGCCTTGCACACAGCGCGCAACGGCTGCGACATTGTTAGCGACACGACCAACTTTCTGCTCGTTCAAAATAAAAATTACATACCTGTGGCATTCTTCTTCTTGCCGAAGACCTGAACTGCCTGGACGCTCGCCATTTTGTCGATAGGGGCAAGATACCTTCCTGATTGTTACCGGGAGTTCGGGCTGGATTTTTCTCCTCGTCCAAAATTTGTGTGTGGAGGGGAAATCTGGATGGGGCTAGCGATAGTCACGTGGCGTTAAATTGTGGCGCATCCGCGGATTGTGTGTGGCTCAAAACCTCATCCCGATAATCCAGGCCCCACCCAATTTTTCGGACGAGACCTGACCAGCGTTCAGCGGGGCTGTATTTGTATACCATGGGCGTTCAGACTTATTACCACCCGCCGCCTGTCCACTTGACCTGCTTGGGACAACACCCGTCCTTCTCAACGTCGGCGGCGCAAATGTGGAGCTCGAGCAGAAGGAGCCAATGCGATGATAATGAGAAACGCTGCCACTAGATCGAACAATACGAGATTCTCATTGTCCTGTGCTTGGGGCTTGACATCACTGATCTACGGGATATAGAGCATACATACTTGGCATGCTCTGCCCGTTTGGTTCGTATGACTCGAGCGCTTATGTCAACAACCTACAGTCAGACCTGCGGATGACGATCAGATCTTTAACGATAGCCCCGTCATAACGATGTGGACCGTGGGAGCCATTGTTGTATGTATAAGAAAGTGACACCTCCCTGGAGATTAAGATATATGTCGTCTGCTTGGTCACCCGTATAGAGTGATGGATATCGTTTATGTAGATGCCTAGCTTACTTGTTACCAAGCTATTTAGTATGCTCTTTTCGAGGTGGAAATCATCCAGATCTCCATGTTTTTGATCCTGTTCTTGCAGAGCTGGCTGATTGACCTCTGACCGTATAATTAGGGTGTTTTCATGTTTTCGCTATGAAGTATGCTTATAAAGGTCATATTCTCACCGACAAAGGAAAGTGGAAGGTATGGGAATGACGATTTTCGGCTATAACGATACGAGCCTGAGGGACAGAAGCCATTGTTATCTGCGTGTCTGACTGTACCTAGCTTGCGTAACAAACAACATAATGCGGAATCTTATGGGAGAGCGGTTTTACGCTACGCTCTCCGCCGCAACGTAATATTGGCGAAACGTTGCGGTCAAAAGTTTGGTGACAAGCTTAGCCCGTCCGTGATTACCTGCCCAAGCTCAAGACTTTGTTTGATCACCAGTTCGACACAGCTCAAGGACGGAAGGACAAATGCCCGGACCCTGTGCTTCATTGTCATGGGACGACAATAGGTAGCAACGACGCGGAAGATACCACGTAGGTACACAGTTGTTTCCCAGTGTATCCTACATCTTTCCTTGACTCCAATATGCGGGCAGTGGCCAGGACTCTCACAGTCCTCAAACTTCTTCGACAGGCAGAAATGAGTAGAGTATCATGTCCGTATGAATCTGCTCTTGCGCATTTGGCTTTCAGACAGCAGACAACCGGATGCCGGTTGTCTGCTTACGCCAACCACTGGCCCCATCTTGTCCCCTGAGCTTGTGCTGCTCTTGCGAGCACGTCCGTATGCTTGGCGGGCTGCCTCCCTGTGGTCCCATTGATTCAGGATAAACTGACGCAAGCTTCCCTCAGCCACAGTTCGGTCAACGGTACAGACAGAAGCAATACACATGATTGCCCTTCTAACGTACGGAGAGCAGCAAAACCCACAGTGTCCATGTCCGATTAGCAGGCAAGGCTAGCAGGTATTTTGCTGGTTCTCCGTGAACTTGGGCTCACAGTGTCTGGTTTTTGAAACCCACACAGTCTTCCCGTTTTGTAACCGTTGGTGTGGCCTTACCTCTTGGCTTTGTGGCATCTCGGTCGTATGTCCTTGGCTTCCAAGCTATCCTTTAAGCCTTGCCGTCGCTGCACCCCTTCCTGCTGCGACCTGCTTTCAACTTCCAACATCAACCAACAATCCTCTCGCTGGCGCAACGGCAGCAACAACATTTTTGCAACATAACTGCTTGCATCCAGAAACCATATAGGGACGCTGAACCCTTATTTGCGATACCATACACAGCACGAACAAGAACGGGATGGCGCCGCCATCAATGCAGGAGACACGGCTCGCAAAGCGCGAAAATGGGTATGTCTCAATGCTGTAATCCCCTTTCTCCCGCATCTCATGAGCTAACAACAGCGTCTTCAGTTGCGGACCCGGCAGATATCTTGGTGTTGATGGGAACTGTTACCAATACTCAGACTGGTATTGGTGGGGTCGATGGGTGTTTGCCGGCCTGGCTCTTCTTTGCATTTTGATTGTTTTCTTCCTTCTCTTGTATGTTCATCATCCCCTTACCCTCATCGCGCACCTGCCTGTACCTTCCCATAAGTATCAAAACTAACCACGGTGGACTACAACAGCCGTGCTTCCCGTCGCCGCAGGAGACAAGGACTCCAGCCTCTTTGGGGAACTGGGTGGATGGCCGGCCCACCGCCGCCGTACTATCCCCCTCCTCCGCAGTACACTCCGCAAGACCCGAACTCGGAAGGCTACAAGTACTACCAACCGGCTGGTTACTATGCGGCTCCCCCCAACGGTGCTGGTCCCAGCGACACCACGGGCTACTATGCTGGCAACCAAGAAGGCATCCAACTTCAGCAGCCACCCACCGCCTACCACCGTGACTCGAACAACCCGAATAATGTTGACTATCCTCCTCCTCCTGGGCCGCCGCCGAGTCACGCGAACAGCAATAACAACAAGCCGTAAATGCAGGTGGTTGGTATGGGTGACACACAGTGGGGGGGTGTCTGTACTGAAGGGGAACATGGTCGACTGATAGCATGATGGGCTTGGTTGATGAACGTGGAAAAAGGGCAGACTTCACTCAGGTTGGCGTTCAGGGAAGTTGCCATCTCTACCATAAAGGACGAAGGACATCTGGAAATCCCCTCACTCATTGGCTGGGATTGGGAAGGCTCGCGTTGCTCCTCCTTGACTTTGGGTGGCTTTTTGGGCGTTTGTAGATTTTATCGTAATGGAAAATTAGCGATATCTGCAATAATGATTTTCAAGTGCTTCATCCGATGATTGATTGCCTTTAGTACTGACAAGGTCAGGATGGTCGAGTGGTTGCTAGACGAGAACACCTACAAGCAATGTGTATCAACTAGACGAGTGGAGGAAGGAGATCTCGCAACTCTCAGATTAAGATGCCGGTATAAATCGCTGGCTTGATACACATTGACGAGATGACTCTAAGTTTAGGTTCGCCATCAGAGACTCATGGCACAGCCCTAGTCCCGAGATTTTCTGCTGTTGTTCCAAACACTTCTAGGGCTCCATGGCCTTGCATTGGGACGAGAGAAGCTATGGCAAGTACATAAGTAGGTAAGGCAGGTAGTTTTGCAGTTGAATAGCGGCATTTCCTTGGAATTGAAGCAGCGCTAGGTTGTTACCCATGATCAAACCTGTTTCACTGGAGACTTGTACTCGATTCCGACCTCGGTCCTCCGAAGGCTGAACCTGAAAGGAGCAAAGTGGTTTACAAGCATGTTGGATTTTCACTTTTTTAAGGCTTTGGCAGTAAGGCTGTGGTCGGCTTCAGCTCGTCCGTGGTGTTCTCCCTCATATAGTTTGACGCCAACTCTGTGCAGAAACCAGGGATAAGCATCGGTACAAGTAGGTAGGTTTGGCAGACAAGGTAGGTCAGGCAAATGAAAAAAAAAAACCTCTCTGAATTTATCGATCGGAACAAGGAACCCTGCTCATCGCACAATGCAATGTCGCTGCACTACAGCCAGTTTCATCTCCGGATAAACATCGAAAACACCGGTGCGTGTTTCAATTGCCGAAGCTGCGGTGCCAACAGAGGCCGGCACTTCATATCTGGCGATGCATCTGAACCATTCTCGAACTCAGTGACTAAGCACTTATCGAAGCAGATGGGGTCGTTGTTGTGTAAGACTGAGAAAACATGTGGGCTCTTGCATGAAGAGGTTCTCAAAGGTGGAATGCTTCCAGGCGCTAGCCTGGACCGGGAGAGGAGCTTACCTTGTAGTATAATGAGCTTCCAGGCAGCACAGGGTCCATCAAGCAGAAATTTGGCCAATCATACTACATGCAGGCGTCGTTAAGGTCTTGGCCGCACCTTTCCCCTTTGCGACTGCGGACGTGACTTTGCGCCCTCCCTTTTCCTCTCTGCGTCGGTTGCCAACCAAGCCGACCAGTTTCATCCTTTCCTTCGCTCACGCACCTCTTCGCCCGAGACGTCCAGCGGCAAACATATGCCTTGTGTTTCGCTCTTTTTTTTCTCCCTGACACATTCCTTTCAGAACACAGAAAACAAACGTGTTTCGAGTCGACCTTCGTTTCCTGTCGCTCCTTTCCCGCAAAGCATATAGCATTGCCTGACGGTATTCTTATCCAACAGCCGCTACATCTTGCGAAAGGCACACGTCACCTTCTCTCGTGCGCCAGCCTCGATCTACAGCTTACGCGGTTTCGCCTAACAAAGACTTTCGTGCATCCTGGCTCTGCAAGTTTCTACCGGGTCTGTCTTGCGGACAGAGAAGCGAGGGAAGCGGCTCTGACGGCATCCATACCTGCATCCAGACGATCACGATCGACAGATTTCGCCCACGCGCAATGGACCCTTTGTAGCAGTCGCTCACTTGCCCCGATTTCGACATTTGCCTGTTTGATGCATGCTGTGATCCCATTTCCTGGTCTTGCGCGATTGGTAATCGGCCGTTCTCGACCAAGATGGCGCCGGTCGACGTGGCCATGCGGAGGAGTTTGAGGGCGGGCTTTTTGGATTTGCTGACGAGGAGTATACGACCGGTCGTGCAGCGGAGAAATCTTGGGGACCAAATCAACGATGTGAAGACAGCCTTCTCGAGTTGGGACAACTGCATGCAGGTCGCTTATTGCAAGTACGCCGAATCTATCCTTTTGCTCTGCAACAGCGCCTGTCCCGTGATGCTAACACTGGTATTTTAGGTGGCCCGTCATTGGCCTCATTATCGCCGCCGGCCTGATCATCTTTGGAGTGACTTGGTGCATTATTCGGTGTGCCTGCTGCGGCCTCTCGTGCTGCTGCTCGTGCTTCAAGTGCCTCAAGTGCTGCGGCGACTGCTGTGGCTGCTGCGACCCTCCAAGAGGCAATCGGCGCAAGTATCTTGATGAACCCTACATACCACCAAACCATGGAGGTTACAAGCCTCAACCGCCTATGTTCGCAGGGTTTGGCGGCTCGGGGAAAGCTGCTGACGTTCCTCAGTATGCCGAGTTTGACGTGAGCAAGCCCAAAGATCCGGACGCCTTGCCGCAAATGCCGACCTGGGAGAAGGCCGAGAGCAAGAAAGTTTTCCTAGAGGAAGAAGAAGAAGGGGTTGAAATGAATAACCTCAAGAAGCCAGAAGACAATGGGCAAACCGCTGCTCCTCCAACTGGAGCGGTCCCCTCAAGAGCTGTCACTCCCGTGTCCCCACGTTCTCCGACTCATCCGGTCCCGTATGGTCCTCCTGGTGCGAACGCTCCCACCTCCAATGATCAATACGGAACCGGACCAGGGGGCTACGGCTCATATGTCTCCCAGGGTGCGCCCGACTACAATCAGCCCTCCATGCCATATCCCGAGGATGACCAAGGATATAGCATGCCAGGGACATCACGACACTTACCACAGTCTTACAACAATAGCAGTTACAACAACGGCGCATGTAGTAATGGATATAGCATTAGTGGCTACAATCAAGGGTCGAGTGGTTACGACAACTATGGCTCTCCACAGCAACAGCAACAACCCTACGACAACTATGACATTTACAATGCCTATGACACCCAACCGACCCAAGGCTACAGCACAGGATACTCGCAGCCTACTATTGACTTGAGTAGCACCAGCGTCTATGGCGCCAACCCACAATCTCCGGCGCCCTCACAGCATGGGCCATATAACAATCCCTATAGCAGCGCGGATGCACGCCGGTCACCCGCACCCCAAGGACCCTACGGCAACGGTTACGGATCTCGGCACCAATCTCCTGCCCCTCAAGATTATCCGGCACCTACGTATTCTCAGGAAGCACGACGATCTCCCGTACCGCGCAATGTGCCTGCCCCTCTGTCACCTGGTGGCTCACGATCGCAGGATCCGCGCATGTCGCCAGTCCCCATGTCCCCTCGTTCTCCAGGCCCTAGATCTCCTGCTCCCTATGCGAGAGAGTACGGCGGCCAAAGCGGCAGTTTCGACAGC
>Ga0065720_1018873_pt1 | contig 74192 bp, 66 predicted proteins | sample Thericmetagenome_FD_59107 | JGI IMG/M metagenome (GOLD analysis project Ga0065720, IMG submission 59107) | Thermophilic microbial communities from the Joint Bioenergy Institute, California, USA of rice/straw/compost enrichment - eDNA_2 v2... | ecosystem: Engineered > Solid waste > Grass >...
AACTCTCCTGATTCTCGATATTCTTTGTATACAATTTATTTTCATAGCTTTTTGTAATATATGTATCTGTCTCATCGAAAATTAGACAAAAAAAACTTTTTTAATTTTTCAGGATGATGATTTGGCTATTTTCGAATTCTCAAGAAGCACTCATACAAAACCATGAAAACATTGAATAATTTAAAATACAGATCTATTTGTCTTTCTTCAATTGATCAATAAATCCTTCAAAAGTCTTTCTCAATGTATCCAAGCGAACTTCTAATTCTTTCCAATCTCCAGTCTTGAAACTGGTATCATTAATGGCGCTAGAAAATTAAACCATATTTATGCTCAAGTACTTAATATAGACAATTCCTTCAAGTTGGTCAATTTTACCGTCAATGTGGCCAGATTGAAGAGCTTTAATGAGCCAGAATTCAGCTTCAACTTCATTCAACTATCAATAATTCAGAAATTAGTAAGTAGAAATTATACGTTAAGAGCATTTTGAACATCTTTAATTTGAAGGGCCTTCTTAGTTTGGGCGAGGGTGAAGAAAGATCTGAGTCTAACTCTATCGATGATTTTTGGTTCACTAATTCCTATAAGATCATAAAGAGTTTCTTAAAAAAAACCATTGTTCTTGAGGAAGTTGCTGTTAGCAGAGTACCAAGCTTGGAATTGCTTGTAGTCTCCATTCAAGGCGATTTCAAAGAGTTCGTATAGGACTTTATTAGAATTCTTGACTTCTGTGATGGGCTTCAATTCAAGCAAGTTGTTGAAATCCATATGGTCAGGGAAAGATTTCAGAATAGTAAGAACAATTCTTTCAATATCAGCTTTATTTTGGTTAAAAACTTGAGCATCGAACTTGGCATCCAAAGCATTCAAGAACTTGGTATAGACTTGATGCTTTTCTCTATAACTTAGAAGAGTTAAGAAAAGTGTGAATGTATTATTACTATTTGTCATCTGATTTGTTGATGAGATTAAGAGCGCTCTTGTATAATTCTATTTCTTGATCCTTAGTGATTTTCCAAGAGGCAATGTATTGATCAATATTTGTCAAGTGTACAAGAAGAATATGAGGTCTATTTAATTCTTCAGCCAACTTCAAGATGTTTCTGAAAGTCTCATACTTTTGTTGACTTTCAGTGAATGTGTTAAACAAAGAAGCTAAAAGCTTGAACTTCAAATTGTTATGGGATTCATCCCTTTTGAAGATATATTGGATTAAATCATTAATAGCTTGGCGTTGAACTTCCTGGTTTTGGATTCTGCTGCACAAGAGGGCAAGGATGATAAAAGAGCTGACGGCAGCTAATTTATTAGATATCGAAATTTATTCTATACCTCTGGGTTCGGCAATGAGCAAGTTTTCCAAGCTAAGAGTGTGTTTAAGAAGTCCATATAAATCATCAGCATTAAGAAGTTCTCTGGCTTTAGTCACAAAGCTATTTTGATCAATAGGGTTTCCTGAAACCTCTTGACCTTCAGATTCAAGACTTGAATTATAATTGGATATAGCAGATTCCAAATGGTCAATAAATCTTCCGAACTGTTCAATGTTACTTCCCTTGGTGGCGAGAATCACGAGTGACATTGCGCTATGAAAAATCTTCCAAATATCTTTATTGGATTTAGATTAAATTTAATGAGTGTCAACTTAGCGTCCATAACTATACTCTTTTTCTCAGCTTAAATATTTTTCTTTGGTCATACTGGCATTCTATGCATATAGTGATTGTTTAAGTGACTTGTTAATAATGAATGACCCATACATTTCTTTGGATGTGATTCAGTTTCTTGATTAAATTGAGAAGTTAATTGATTAGAATATTGCTTCAGAAATACAACATGAACAAACCTAAAAAAGATTGGGTTCATTAATAATTATTCATTCATATGTTTCTCAATATCACTATCACTGTCATCTGAGCTTTTAGATTTTCTGTCGTCTTTATCGTCTTCTTCTTGTCTCTTCTCGGTTTCTTTTTCGTGTTCTTTATCTTCATCATGCTCATCAAGCCCTTCTCCAGCGTCAATTTGTTCTTCCTTCAGTTTTATTAATTTCATAACTTGTTCAAGAGCTGCTTCTTTCATTTTCTATAAGAGTTATCAAGTATAAAATACCGGATACTTCAATGGCTGCTCTAGATTCAGACAAAAGTCTTTCAGTTTCTGACTTTAGCTTATTTGGTTTCCACATAATTTGAGGTTTAGTTCTAAAAGCTTTTTCAGTGATATCATAAATGATACGTTGTTAAGATTCCAATCTTGATATCATCATAATGTTTCTCTGTGAGTTTTATCTTGCATTTAAATATAAGTTGCAATTAATATACTAGACGATCGTGATCAATCTTAAGAATTTCCTTCTCTAAATTAACTTTTTCCGCAAGCAATTCTTCTCTTCTTTTCTAAGAAAAATGTCAAGAAGATTAGATAGTCTCTACTTCTAAGACCTTCATATGTTTCTCTCTGAGTTTAGAGGCTTCCTCTTCATTCTTCTCCTCTGCTTTATGAATAAACTCGTCTTGCTTTTTTAGCTGAAAGCTGAGACATTTGTTAGTCGAAAATTACTTTATCTTTTTCATTTTCAAGAATTGTTTTAGCTTTGTTTAAATGTCCTAATAGATTTCCAAATAAGTTTCTATTCCTTTTAACAAGATCGTCTGGAAGTTCTTTGGCTTTTGGTCTAGCTGTTTTGAATTCTTCCTCTCCTCGATTTTTTCTGTCTTTTTTGTCATCTGAGGCAACGGTAATGGCAGAATGGAGCTTTTTCTAATATCGATTAGTCAAAGTCAAACAAATGGGGAGCATCAAGAAAAACTTTAACGAATCTAAAAAAAATGATCCTTTTTTGCAACATATATTACATTTACTCCTGCTGTTCCATCATTTGTCTTGATCTTCTTTTTATTATGGAAATCTGATTCATTCACATGAGAGGGGTCAGAACCATCTACTGCTGGTCTGCTATTTTGTCTAAGTGGTCTCTGGAATTTGACACTATTTATTATTAAAGGTGTTTTCGATATACCCTGCTTTCGAAGCTTCTTCTTCTATTTGATGCAAAGTCTTAAGTAACTCTTTTCTTTTCTTTAATAATTCCTCTTGCTTAGTTTGGATATCTTTAAGATTTCCCTGTACTTCCATCGAAATGAATTTGGAAATAAATTTATTAGATACCTGGATAGTTCGACCTTAATAAAAAGTGTTACTAGTGCCTTTTATAATATATATACATATACAAACGAGAAGGTATTAATTTGGAAAAAAAGAGAATACTCTTTCTTTGAATTTAATTTGATGGAAAGTCTTTAGAGATTAAATTTTTTTTTTTTTTTTCCTTCCTAATTGCAAATTATTTTGTTTTGTTATTAGTTTTTCTATCAGAATAGCTGAGCCTTTGAGATGATGCTATATGTACATTTTGACTCGTTTGAGTGAAAAAGTTGAATAAGCTTGTCTGAGTCTGTTTAGATTCGGGAGTTTTCTTCACATTTTTCAAATCTTCCCTTTCTGTATAATCAGTCTTTCTCTTGAGCGGCTGAGTGTTGAGAAGTGGATTTGGATATTGATACCTATTGTTAATATTATTGTTGCTTTGACCTGCTCTGTTTCTATTTCTATTTCTTTTTCTTTTTGCTCCATTGAAGAATAAATCATTGTCAGTAGATGTCTTACTTGGAGTTCTTGTAGGAGCCCACTCTTCCGCCTCATCTAATTCTTCTAATACATCAGTATTCTCATTTTCAGGGGGCTTTCTTTCAAGGGCTAGTTTGGTAGCATTGGAGAAAAATTTGTGTATTTTCATGATAAAATCTCCTTCCTTTTCTATTTTATGAACGTTGTCTTTAACCCAATTTGGAAGATCCTTATTATATGCATATAAATACCTGTCATCAAACAGAAACACCATTCCATAATCATCTTTATGTCGGATGACTCTCCCGATTGCTTGATTAAAAGCCCTTATAGCTTGTTGATTGTACCAATCTTTCCCACTAAGCCCTGGCTTTTGATCTAAATAGTCTTTTTTAGCCTTGACTTCAAGTGCTTGGCTCGATAATAAAGGAACTCCTACGAGTACCACTGCCCTTGCTTTTTCATCAGCAAAATCTATACCTTCACTTATTTTTCCACGACATACACAACACAAAATAGCTCCTTTCTCTGTCTGTGCATCTTCAAAATATTCTTCCATTACTTCTCTTAAATCGAAGCCATCTTTTGGCTCTTTGTAAATTGGTTTCAATTCCTCTAATTTTTCCAGATAGGTAATATCCTCATCTAAAATCTTTTCTTTCTCCCAGACTTCAAAGCACTTATGCATAATTCTATATGAAGCAAAAACCACGAGCATCCCATTTTTTACAAGTTTGGCTAGAGTAATCAAAAAGGATCCTACCTCTTGATATATTGACAAGTTCTCGGACTCCTTAAAAGTGAAGTTAATTGAAACTTTTTGATTTTTTAATCCTTTCGGAATTATCATAGTTTGGCATTGCTGTTTTGTATCAATGATATGATTATTAATTAGTTGAATAGGAAATGACACTTTCAATTGCTCTTCGAATGATTTCATAGGTTCAAGAGTTCCAGAAGTCAAAATAAGGCTTCTTGGATTTTCTTTTATTATATCTTCAAAACATATAGATGGATCTAGACATTGCAGTTTTAGAACCAAGTCAGCATTTTTCTCTGGGATGATGTAAAACAGTCTGTAAGCCTCAATATAATTTTCAAAACGCTTTTTCTCAGGATTGCTTTGCAGTTCAAAATCCCTTGTGGATAATCTGTTAATAATTTTCATACCTCTTACGAGATAACTGACTCCTCCACCTCCAAAGAAACGAGGAATATCTCCCATGAATTCTACTAATTCAAAAAGAGTATCAAATACATTTTGAACATGAGCCTTTATCTTCTCAGCTTGAGTTTCATAGGTTGTTTTGTCATTAGGAGGGACATTGTCGAATAGTTCCAATATTTCTCGTCCAGGAGATATTCTCTCTTGTTCTTTGGCCACAAAATGATTACCTAAGATTCTCATATTTTCTTGTAACGTCTCAACCATTTTAAGCCCAGCAACTACAAAAGGGGGAATATTCCTAGACTGGCTTTTCAAGGTATTAATGAATCCAAAAATATCATTTAATGCAGCCTCAAGATGTTTAATTGTGAGCTCAAACGAGACTCCCTCCTCAGCAGCTCTCTCAATATTATGAGCTTCGTCGATTATGATAATCTTGTTTCTTAGATTGATTTCACTCATGGTTCTAAGTGTTGGGTCCAGCAAATAATTATATGGCATTACGATAATATCTGAATCTGCTAAGATATACCTCTCAAAATACATAGGACAAAAACCGCATTTGGCTCCTAACTCATGTAAATCCTCTATATCTCTTATTTTATCAGTTTTATAATATTCTAATATCGGATTTTGAACCTTTTTTGCATCAAAGAAACTGCTATTTGAAGTATTGAATGGTAAAAAGTATTTACATTTATATTCGTCTTCAACAGGAGGATCTGCAAATAAAGCAGTTCTTGCACTTTTACAGGCTGTTATTAATTGTCCTCCTGAGACTCTGCGATAATTTTTGTTTTCATCAAGAAACCCAGTCTCTTTATTTTTTAGGCATGATTGATTTCGAGAGCCCAGAATACAAGTTATTGGACGATAACAGCTCTTTTTCAATTGATTAACTATTTGCTTGACTTGTGTATTTGTCCTAGTTGCATATATGACTTTAGTTTCTTCTAATAAATCTAAAGTTCCTTCTTCTAGGCATTTCTCTTGAAACTTTTTCAGCCAGGCCATTGTTGCACATAGTAAGCTCATAGTCTTTCCTGTTCCTGTAGGTGATTGTAATAAAGCATTTTTCCCATCTTTTATTGTTTCGATCACTTTTTTCATATATTCTTTCTGCGGTTCATAGATGTAGTTGTATGGAAATTTTATCTCCAATTCATTTATCTTAAATGTTTGGCAGGCTTTTTCAACGGTTGCATCTATTTTTATTACTTTTCGATTTGTTAATAAGCTCAGATCTATCGAAGGTTCGATTTTTAAATCCTCCATGAAGCCTTTTAAAACACTGGAGATCGTTTCTGCTGGTTTCTCCTTGTTTTTAGTAATATCTTCTTCTCCGGAATGGATTGTTTCAAATTTATCCATTTTTATTGCGCAAATTTACCTCTAAATTTCAATTCAATTAGTTCGTTATCAGAGTTCTACTACTCCACTAGATGCAGCTAGACATAATCTGCTAATTTTTGACCGAACTTTGAATTTTCTTATCATTATGACGGAAGGAATGGTGGATAGGAAAATTTTTCTTTCACAAACGTGCTCCAAAAAGCAAAGATAATTTGGTACTAGTATTGATTTGTATTAGATGTTTAATTAGTCAAATTGATGCCTTAGTAGAATAGATGAATTCATGAGGAGCTTTCTTATTTCTTGAACTTGGTGAGTAAAGCCATAAAATTGCAAGATTAAAGTATATCACCACTGTCCCATTTAAATTATGATTCTTGTTATCAACTGCACGAAACAATCAAAGAAATTATTGTATTGATATTACTTCAAAATTGTGTCTATTATATTTCTTTGGAAAATTTTCCATCAGAGTTGTAAGATCCTAGAAACAAGAAGGATCTAACCATCTGAAAGGAGATTTACGATTATTTTGAAAATGCATTTTGAAATTTAGTTTCAATATTTTAGGTAATTTCTTCTAGGAAAGAATTAATTAGCTCAATCCATGTGTAAAGACCAAAAGAATTACCTCACTAAATATTCCTTTCTCTCAGTATTTTTTTTACCTTTAAGTACTGAATTTGAAAGTTATGATCTCTCGTGAAGACAAGATGGTCATTCACTTAAGACCTAGAAGATAGGATTTTTAAATATGAAGGTTCCTTCAATAGATTCTGAAGGAGTGAATTAAAATCCAGACTCAGCTTGATTGAATAAATATATATCTAATATATAAATTTAGAGAGAGAAAATCATGGTGAGTTAATCATCGACACTTTGCTTAAGATCTCTTTAGGCAAAAGGAAAATTCAAGAAGGGAACCAAGGGAACTAAGGCCGCCAAGGTCAAGAAGAACCCCCTCTTTGAGAAGGCCCCCAAGAACTTCAGAATTGGAGGAGATATCCAGCCAAAGAGAGATTTGACCAGATTTGTCAGATGGCCCAAGTATATCAGACTCCAAAGACAAAAGAGAATTCTTTTGCAAAGATTGAAGGTTCCTCCCGCACTTAATCAATTCACCCACACTATTGATAGAAACCAAGGTGAGTATGACTGATTCATGATCTGAATTGTTTCTAGCCACCACTCTCTTGAGACTCCTCAAGAACTACGCTCCTGAAACCAAGGAAAAGAGAAAGGAAAGATTGCTCGAAGCTGCCAAGGCTAAGGCTGAGAGTAATACCTTGCATCCCATTTTATCATTTTCATAGACAGAGAACCCACTATCAAGGCTCCCATTGCTATTCAATTCGGTCTTAACCACGTCACCAAGCTCGTCGAAGAAAAGAAAGCTAGACTCGTCGTTATTGCTCACGATGTTGACCCTATTGAAACCATTGTTTGGCTTCCTCAACTCTGCAGAAAGCAAGACGTCGCTTTCTGTTTCATCAAGAACAAGGCTAGACTCGGCAAGCTTGTCCACCAAAAGACCGCTACTTGCATTGCTGTCACCAGCGTCAAGAAGGAGGTATTAAGATTAAGAAATAGAATATAATGATTGTAGCACCAAGCTGAATTCGATTCCTTAGTCAAGACCTTCAAGGCTCAATATAACGACTCTGTTAACTTGAGAAGAGAATGGGGTGGTGGTATCTTGGGACACAAGGCTCTCCTCGCCCAAGAAGCTAAACAAAAGGCCATTGAAGCTGAACAACTCAAGAAGACTGCCCTTTAAAGTTAATGTTGTATTATTTCAGAGATTGCGTGGATTTTGCACACAGATGTGTAATTAAACAAGAACCCGAACATATAGTCTTCGAAAATTGAAATGTAGCTAAGATATATATTAAACCGCCATGTTAACACAAAATTTCCAAAAAAAAAGTTTAGTTAGATAGTTAAACCATTTTTTTTTTTGTTTGGGAAAGCAGTTCTTATTAATTAGTTTCAAGAAACATACATACTAAGGAATGAATTAATTTCTTATACATTATGCCTTAAGCATCTTCGCCTTTTCAAATAATTTATCAACAACAACACTCAGATTATCCATAGTATTGATGGCAGTTTCGTAAAGTTTCTAAGTGAAATGAGGAATAATGAATAACTTCTTACATCATATTTGTCTTCGTCAAAGATAATAAGGCATCCAGCCCCTTGATCCAAAGTACCATTGAATTTCTTATCCAAGATCATTTCTGAAAGCCTATTTATTTTTCAGTCAAAAGAAATCCAATTTACTTTGATTGAACATCTGCCTGAGGAAGACCAACTAATTTAGCAATATGAGAAATTTCGACCTTAGAATAGGGTTCAACAACTCTGAATAAGTTCTGTTCAAGCAAGTTCTCATAGAGAGAGTTAATATGTCCTTTTAAGATACGATCTCCTCTGATTTCTAAGTCATTCAGATTCGTTTAAAATTCAAATATACCTTCACTATACTGGTTAAGGACATTTTGGAAGTCTTTCAGAGATCTGTTAGCATGTGCTTGAGTAACTGCTTTCATGGCAGTCAGATGATTTCCAGCATATTGAAGACCATACTTGCCATTCAAAATTGCATTAACATCATCAGTGTTATTTGTCATGATCTTAGCGAGGATCATATATTTAAGAGGATAGATGGCCTTTTGGGTAGCACCATTAGAGTTGAAGGCTTCAAAGCTTTCGAAGAAGTAAGAGTAACTAGAACCTTAGACAAGCTTTAATATTAGAATACGCTGTCTTATAATCCTTGTCCTCAGAATGAAGGATTCCAGACATTAAATCAAGTTCAGCTTGGATTAGAGGAGGACAGTAAATAGAATTAGCAGCGGCTCTTGCAGCAGTAAGAGAGGACTAAATACTTCAGAAAAAGCTTTTGTTAATTACTTTGGATTTGGAGAAATGTTCCAAAGAGTGATATATTCTGGCTTCAGCCAACTGGAGCTCGACAAGCATGAGCTTGTCATCAACCTTTCTGATGTCTTTAAGAAGAGGGTCTAATAATTCAATTGCCTTCTGGTATTGCTCCTAATACAATAAGTTGAAGGGTTTTTTATGCCTTACAATGGTCCAATATAGATTGATAAGTCTAAGCTCAATTTTCTGTCTTAGGAAGGTTCTGTTTTCTTCTTTACACCATTGGATCAATCTCTGGCACCAACCAACTTGCCAATCAACTTTACCAGCGATTCTTCCTCCTTGATCCAGTAATTCTCTGATGATTTTAGCTGTCTTAGGTTTAGGGAAGTTGGTAAAGATTTTCAAGAATAACTCCATCAATTCTTGAAGTTTTTTTGAATCGCTTAGTTTTTCACTTCAGAAAAGTAATTTCTTACTTATGTCTAACGTATATTTCGCTTAGTTTTGTTATGGCTTCTTCTTTAATTTTGTTTTCCTCTTCGTCGTCAGGTGTTGTTGCTATGCGCGTGAAAATAAGGAATAAAATATAGGAAACGTTGTTCAAGGATTTTGAAGAGGTGTTTCTCAAGCTCAACGGAACTTTGTCTCTCAAATGCTGGAGTTTTTAAGTTAAGATCTTTCAAGTCAATCTCTGTATCCATTCACGAAAGATATTTTTTGAATTTGTATGAAAAATTTATTGAACAAAGGTTTTTTTAAGTTTCTAAAGCTAGATAAGTTTAACTTTTAAACGAAATATATGGCCAATTTGCATATTCGGGATCATAGAATCGCGTTGATCTATATCCAGATACAACAGAAAAACAATATCTTTTATCTTCCCAAGATATTCTTTGTGGCTCTACCACCCTTGAAGTCATCAGCGGGATGTCTATAGAATGAAATGACCTTTTTACCCCAGTTGAATTGGGCAGAGTAATATCCTCTCAAGTTAATATCATCCTTGGAACCTACAAATATTAAACTTGAAATGAGAATTTCTAACCAGCAATGTAGTTATGGGTTTCAACTAATTCTTCCAATTCAGCTTCGAGACCATAGAAGAAATCATAATTCTCGTGCACTAAGAAAATAAGACATCATCATCTTCTAATTTATACTTAAATAGTCGTTTGAGTTTCCGTATTCTTGCAATTCATAGAGGAAAACAGCATAGTCAGAGTAAGCATTGGCCCAAACAGCTCCGTGGAAGAAGAGTTCGTTAGACTATCATCTTTAAGATATTTCTTTTTAATTATACGATTTCTTCGAGTTCTTTGGAAGGAGCAGAAACAAGTTGGGTAATGATTCCTTCGACATTGTAATCTTCCTCCTTTAAGGAGTCATGGTTAGCCTTGACCTTGTCAACTAATCCCTCAGTGAACAATTGTTCCTTCCACTGAGCCCAGTTAATTTCCTAAAGTCTAAGAGATTTAGGATAATTCTATACAGGAATGTTTTCAGAAGCAGCTGGCTTTGTGTAGAAGTTGAGTAAGGAATTCAATTGTGCAACGTAGTTTCTGGATTCAGGAGTGGTTGCCTTGGAGGACATTTGAGCCATCCATCTCTTGACCTTTTCTTGTCCTTCAACTTTCACAAATTAAAACTTATATATCGATATTTACGTTGTCTGTACTTGGCAACTTGTTGTCTCATGGGAGTCTTAGCCATTCCAGCTCTGAAGAACTTTGATATCTGGGACATTTGCTCAGACGATGAATTAATTTATTTATTTAGGTTATCCTTAACAAAAAAGATTTGAATGAATGCTCAACTAACTCATTATGAATATTCAAATTTATGACCAGAGTTACAAGGATTTTATAAGATGGTTTACGAATGATGGTCTCAATCAAATAATTCAATAAAGCTAATGAAAATTAATACGGCACATGCACATGCTTTAATGATTTTAATACTGTCTGGTGATTTTATCAATCTTTTCATCAATCTTTTCTTGACCAAGAATCCGAACACTAATAAGAGGATGCCACAAACTACATACACCTATTATTTCAACTTAGTTAAGTATGATATTACCAATAAGGATGCGAAAAGCACTTTGAAAAAGGAATTATTTTTTCTAAATTTCCAGATCTCTTCAAAAGAATCATCATTGAAGTCTGCAATAACATATAATATTGTTGCAAAAAGAAATCTCATTGGTTTTTTCTGTAGGAAATTGTAGTTAAAGACTGTTCTGAAAAATCCTTTGGATTTTTTCTTGCCATTTTCTGGTGTATCTGTCTCTGATGCTCTTGGAGTTCCAAAAATTTCTTCCTTAATTTGGTTTTCAACATGATCTCTAGCTTTTTTTTCAAATTTCTTTTGATATTTATCTATAAACCCTTCTGATTCCTCATCATTTTTGTTTTTCCCCTCCTTAAAAGGATCTGATTTCCATCTTCCGAACTAATTCTCTTAACTAAAATAACAGAGTTTATACATCTGAATCCAAAAAATCTGTGTCATTTTTGTGTTCGTAAACATAAATAAATGAATGGAATCCGAAAAGGAAGAAAATAAATGCCGAGACAAGATTCATGATGAGATCCGGTATAATATCAATAGCTTTGCCTAGAAATTATCTATAACTCATCACTTAGTAATTACCCATGAATGCTGATATAGTACAAGATATACCAGCTCCCAATAAATAGGCTGTATTTGCAAAACCTGGCCCATAAATTAAGCTTAATAGCATAGCTGAGATGAAAGTCTTGAAATAAAGTTAAATTATTGGTTAATTACCTTGTCAACCAATTCAGTTAACCACACTTTGAGGAAGATATAAAAGAAACTATCTCCTATGTTAATTTGGTTCTTTTCATTGTTTGAAGTTTGGCCTTCTTGCTTTGATGAATCAACATTTTCTTTATGAGCGTTCGTTTTGTGTCGAAGATGTCCTTTAGCAGCTTCAGAATATTCAATCTAGAAATTCACCTCAAAATGAGAGCTGTCTAACCATGAAGGACATGCATAAGTAGAGAACGAGGATGACTGCTACCCGTTTTTTATATAGTTTCATGCATTAATAGTTTATTATTACTTTTTAATTTCTCATCTCAACTGTCTAACTAGAGTCCTTTGAGGACATCTTAAAACTTGATCCCTTGATGTCTCTCTAAATTTGTGAATTAGCTTTTAAGCGTTTTTTTTTTTTAATATTCATTTCTCTGATTGTCACATCTTAATATCATGATTATCAAGGCTTGAAAGGCCAGCTATGATGTCTATTTTATTAGTACTTATCTAGTCAGCTCAAGAGACATCCATTCAATCGAATTCAAAAACGATATCTAGGTTTGAAATGAATATTCGAAGTATTCTGTGATGAAAGCTAGATTAGCCTAGAAGAATGTCGCCGTTAATTCCTACTATCTCATGCAACCGAATGATCCTCCGCCATTATTCTTAAAACGAAGATATGATGATTTAATTACTTTATTGCTTTCAATTCAAATAATGCAAAACAGTTCAGGTCACGGTCAAAGATTAGAAAGCGAATCTTCCGAAAATCTAGAAGTAAAATATACACCATACTTAGGATCACTATCTAGCTCTACATTATGCACCTCATCCATGACAATGATTCCGAACGGTTAAAGAAATCTGGAGTCAGAGATATCAATCTTAATTATTATCTCGAATACAAAGAAATCTCTTTCGACAAGAAGATAACACCATTGATTCTAGCATGCTTTTTAGGTAGAATAGAATGTGTTCGTTACATGCTCGAAAATCCTACTCTGGATGTTGATCTTCCAAGTGAAGACTCAGGTTATACTCCTTTATGTGTTGCCTGCCTAACTGGAAATTATGAAATTTTGAAGTTGTTAGTTGATGCCAATGCTGAGACAAATCTTCCCAATAAATACAACCAAACCCCTTTTGTTTTATGCTTTGCAAGATTGAATGAAGAAACGAATGTTTATGAGAATACAAAAATATGCTTTAAAATGTTGGAACTGCTTCTAGATTATGGAGCGGACATAAATTGGATAGTAGATAAAACCAAGGGCCATACTATCTTGATGCAATTTTGTTCAGTTAAAATGGAACTAGAAGAAAGAGAAAAGAGAATTAATCTAGACGTTATTAAATTTTTGCTTGAGCATGGAGCCGATAAGAACATCATCTCAAATAAAGGTAAAAACTGCATGGAGTTAGCTAAGAAACATTCAAACAGTGAAGCTGTCATTGAAGTCTTAAAATCCACTAATCAGATATACTTCCATGGTAAGCTCAAGAAAAAACCACCTGCCATCACAATTGATAGAAAGAGTGCCCAAGAAGCATTGAATTCTGGAATTACCGCTAGAAAATAAAATCATTACTCTATCTCTAAGATATTTAGTTTTAATATTAAATCTGTTTTGATGAATAATCTTTCTATTTATGAGGAGAGTTTTGCCCCCTGTATTTGAATTTCTTCCTCACAAACTTGAGAATTTCTGATGATTTTTAAAAAAAATCAATTAATAAAAATATACAAAAATATGTCAGCTGAGGGATTCGAACCCTCGCCCATCGCTGGAATGCGACCTGAACGCACCGCCTTAGACCACTCGGCCAAACTGACTTGGTAACAGTTTAGGTATGTGCTTCTTTCAAATAAAAGGTATTTACAATGAATAATATCAATACAATATTGCCAAATAGTTACGGTCAAGTACACATATTCTACCATTTTCTCTTAAGCTCACGGGCTCCTTCTCTTTTCCATTTCTTTTTCAACGAATACATCTTCTCTTCAATTTCTTGTATTTCTTCTTCTGGAACTGGATTTCTCCATTTATATTCAAGGTCTATGTCTTCCCTGGCTTCTTCTGTAAACATATGCACCATGATGTCCTTGCATTCAACCAAGATCCAGTCATCATCTTTGCGTCCATAAAGTTTAGGAGGATTGTTTAGATCAGGTATTTCGGCTTCGAGAAAAGCCTTCAATAAATTTTTCCCCATTCTATACAAGTGTCTGCTTGAATAACCTGTCAAAATAATTCCCCATCTAGGCAGATCAGTTCTTCCGAGTTCTTCCATATCCAATAAACTTATATCCTTGGCTTGTTCAAGCTATGAATTACTATAGATCAATTAAATTGAACCTCTAGGAACATAATCACATCATCTGGTTCTGGCATCTTTCCTTTCTCAAAACTTTCTAATCATTAGCCATTGGTATAAAACTATTACTAGCTCTTCTTCTAAGTAATTCACCTCCCAGTCCCCATACTACATCTTTTTCGGGTCTCTGGACTAATTTGTTGGGTTCTGGGTCATATCCTTTATACAATAATTTTTCTTTGATAAACATTTGTGTCTCTTTGTCCATCTGGATTTCCTCGGAAAGTGCTAAATCGTCCTGCTTTCTTTGTGCAACTTCTTTTAGAGGAGCTGCTCGTGATTTTCTATTAGTTTCTTCAGGAAAATCTTCTGGAAGAGATTTATTTTCTATTTCTTCATCGATGTCTTCTTCTTTAAAAGGTTCTTTTATGGCCTGACAATTATAATTTCTACTTTAAATTTGTTTTACTTCCTTTTTGTTATTAAGTGCTTCTGCAAACTTGGATTTTGAGCGAGATACAGCTCTTGCAAAATTAAAAAGAGGATTATTTGCTGTCAATGATATACAGCTTGTGTAATTTATTTGTTTTCTAAAGAGCTTTGTTAGGAACATAATTTTGAGGTGAATTAGGAATGCCTATTGTAAATAAGGAAAAGATACAAAAACTCACCTTTTATTAAGCAAAAAGAATAAATTTTTATTCTGATAATCTAATTGTTGAGCAATTAAATTCAAATTTACATAAATATATGGAGTTGTTCTCAATTATTTTCACAGTCTTGACCACAGGACTTGTGTTTGCGATCTCACTTTATGGCTTTGACCGTATTTGGCTTAAACAACATCATGGAGACATTCCATCTACTGAAGATTCTAGTATTACTACTTCAATTCGTAATGGAAATCAACAAGTAAAAAGTTTCAGAGAATTGATAAAGGTTTTTGGCCCTATTCTTTGGGAATTTGATACTAAATATTGGATTAAGAATATTGGGCTTGATGGTTATTCTTATCTTTACTTCCAAAGAGAGATGCTAAAGATGTTTATCTTATTTGGAATATCGTCTAGTGCAGTCCTCATTCCTTTCAAAATTTGGAGTTCAATAAAATTATCCAATCTTTCAAGCGAGCATGGAGATGATATAGACACTGTATATTATATCAATGAAATGAGCTCTATCTTAAACTGTCTTCTAGTTTACTTTTTCAGCATTTATTGTATCTTTACAATGTTCAAGATAAAAAGACATGTTAGAGGACAGTTGGTCCTTAAGCATCATAATAAGACAGAACACAATGAATGGGAAAAATTGAATGCACAATCAGTTCATGTAAGAGGAATGTTTCCTGAAGATCGAAGAGCTGAACTATTAATGGCAGAAATTGAAGCCTTTTTGGAGTATAAAGGAGGTGGCAGAGTTCTTTCACTCAAAGTTATTCCAGACTTTGTCGAAATAGTTGATCTTGAAAATGAGAGAAGAGAAGTTGATGATGCACATAAATTATACACTGCAAACGAACCAGCTGTTCGTAGAATGTGCTTCCCTAGCAAGTACAGAAATGAAGAATATTATGAAAAGAGAATCAAAGATATTGATGATGAGGTAAATGCTATTTTTCTTGAAGTAATTGGACAAGATCGAAAAAGTTATTATGAAACCAGTGCTGTCATCTGGACATGCTTTTGTCTGCTTTGATTCAATTGAAACTAGAAACAAATGTCTTGAGGTCTTCAAGTAATTTTTGCTCAATTTTTTTTCTTATGTGTAGTATTGACCCTAAAAATACTTGGGAAGCATGTTGGTCCATCTTTAAGGATAAAGTCACAACTTTCAACCATCTTGAGCTTTTGAGAAGAAGAAGAATGACATCAACTTTCCAGAAATTCAATGATGAAGAAGTACTCAACAAATTAAGGGAAAGAGAGTAATCTAAACAAGAAATTTTTTTAACTAATTAGAATGAAATTAATTATGACTCCTATCCCAGATCCTATAGATATCTTTTGGAGCAATATGGGAGGATCAAGAGGATTTTTCTTCTTTAGAAGATTGATTATAAACGTGGTGGCAATCTTGGTTTTGATATTCTTGACAACTCCTGCAGTAATTAACTTATATAACTTCTTAAGACTTTAGTCTTTCTTGAGATCACTTCAACAAATCCAGATCATAAAGCATCTTGACTTGGGGCAGTACATTGATCCAGATAGCGCCCTTGGATATTTGCTCCATGAAGTTCTTCCTCCTCTTATGATTATTTCGATCAATCAGATTTTCCTTCTCCTTATTGATTACTCAGGTAAGATCTGAAATGGAATTCTTTCTTAATTATTAGCCTTCATGGAAAAACATTATTCATTCTCTCTTTGTCAAATCTCAATTTTCCAAAGAGCTGTCCTCTACCTCACATTCAACATGCTTATCATTCCAGCTATTACACTTGCTGCAGCCGATCCGCTCTATTACATTGTACTTAATAAAGCTGATTCTATTGCATCAGCCTTGAAGAATTTTTATTTCTCTGAAGTAGGTAAGCGCTATGAAATTGGTATTAAATGCCAAGGAAATTTCTTTATCATCGTGCTATTACAAAATGGAGCATTTTCAGGAAGCTTCCACATTTTGAGACTAGGAGAGATTATGAATTCTTATGGTAGCAGCTGGCTCGCCTTCTATAAAAGACAATATTTGAACGACGCTGAAAGATGGAGAAGGAAGGAATCAGATACTTTCCAATATGGATATTTCTTTGCTCAAATGGTTACGGCATATGCGATTACTATCTCTTACTGGTATATTTCTAAATGAATGAGCGTAATATTATAGTGTTAGCAATCCCCAAGTAATAGCAGCAGGAATCATGTTCTTTGTAATTAGACACTTTGTTGACAGCTATAACCTCCTTGTTGTGTTCAAAACTGAAATTGAAAGTGGAGGGCATTTAGTAAGATTCTTAAAAAATAAGTCTGATAAGTTTAGATCGAATCAATTTTGAAATATTCCATGGCTGCCTTGTTGTTCTTGCAATTTGCCCTTTCAGTATCTTTTGCTTCCAATGGATATATGATTTCTTGCCTGCTCACTTCCATGCTATTTTTACTCACAGTTTTATTAGTCTTCAGAATTGCTCATCCTATTTTTGATGATGAACTCGAAGAAATTCGTGTTGGTTTGAGAGAGAATCTCGAGGTCAATTTGAAAAAATGGGAAAGCGCTTACAGTCATCCTTTGCAAATTTCAAACACAGAGTTAATAGTTCAAAGAAATGATAGAAGAGTCAGTTTGGTGCTTAGGCCATAATCTGACTTTAATATATAGACATGCACTCAAGTTTATATACTTACAGTTGAATTATTTATCTTTAAAATCTGGCTTTGTAATAGGAAAATAAGTTCTATGTTTTTGTTTATTTTCCGGTTGTATATTTTAATGAACCTGCTTGATTGGAAATGATTCTCATACTAGAAAGGGCAGATCCAGTGTACATTTCGTTTAGAGAAGTAGCAGGACCTTTGCTTAAACTTCCTTGAGATATAGGTTTATCCAAATCTCCTACGGAATTGGTGGAGTTTATAGAACTAGGAGATCTATTTGTTTTAATATCCTCAGTATCCTGCAATGAACTCAATATTTGCTTTCTGACAGCTTTTTTCTTCCTTAAGATTTCTTCATACAATTTGTCTCTATATTCTCTGATCGAATATTTTTTATTCTCATCTAAAGGTAATCTAATAGGTTTTGGAGCGCTGGGTTCATCGTCTGGATTATGGAAATCATAAAGATATGGATGCTCAAGAGCCTGTGCAGCAGTAAGTCTTTTATTTGGATTGAAGTGTAATAGTCCCTTTAGTAAATCGATAGCTTCAGGAGAAGCATTTGGAAACACTTCAGAGAAAGTTTTGAATTTCTTAGGATTAATAGCCTCTAGTGTTTTTGCAGCTAGACTACTACCCATAGCAGCAATATCTTCTTGAGTAGGACGCCCTGTCAGCTCAATTATTCTTTCAAGTTGATTTGTATTAGAGTCACCAGGAAACACTTGTTTTCCGAGGAGCATCTCACCAAAGATACATCCTACCGACCAAATATCTAGTGCTTTGGAATATTTTTGAGAGCCCAATATAACTTCAGGTGGTCGATACCAACGTGTCGCAACGTCATCTGTCAATATAGGTGCTGGCTCTCCTGGATTTGTCGCGATAGATCTAGCTAGACCAAAATCAGCAACTTTCGCAGTACAATCTCCACCAATCAAGATATTGGATGGCTTTAAGTCTCTATGCAAAAGGTCTCCTGTGTGCATGTACTTCAAACATTTTAATATTTGATAGAGGATGTATTGTTTATGGACTTCCTCTAAAATATTTGCTCGAATGACTGCGTGCAGATCTGTATCAAGATATTCAAATACGAGATATATATCTTTATCATTTTCAGCTTTCATTACATTGTGAAGCTTAACAATATTCTCATGATCGACCTCCTGCAAAATCATAATTTCTCGAAATGTTTTTTGAGCATCTGCTGGATTTTGAAATGCATCAAAGATCTTCTTCAAAGCCAGCACTTGTTTGCTCTTTTTATCGATACACTTCCAAACAATTCCATATGCTCCTTTGCCCAATTTTTGGACCAACTCATATCGTTTTAGGACGTGGCTTTCAACTTCTTCACTCATAAATTTATTTCGAACTAAAATATATAAAACTTCTATTTGAGCAAATAATTAAGAATTAAGACTATTTGTTTCTCAGTTAGGTTCTATGAGAATGTTAGTCATTAACCTGCCAGCAAATCTTATTGTCTCTATTTCTAAGAAATTAAACCCTACTTCATACAAAATTTTTGAAACTTGTCTAAAAGTTAAAATTTATTGAAATTCATGACAGAAGGTAAAATTAGAATTCCTCATATTGACTATTAGTCCTTTATTTCGGAAATGAAAGTTATGGGCCGACTTCTCTTCCCTACCTACCAGAAAATTCATAGTAACGAACCTGTTATAATTCTAAAAGAATAGCATACAAAAACTAATATTGATAAACAAAAGTGCTTGTAAGAAAGACTTCCCCTATGTAGACCCAGAAAAATATCTTGATCTATTATCCGACCTCGAAGATATTTCTAAGTACACTATGAAAGTGAACTTTATATCAGTTGGTTGTGGAAATAGATATACGATTCTAATTGACAGTACCCTCATAAGATTGAAGTAATATACATAGCTGAGGGAAGATTATGGGGTTTTGGTTCAGCACTTCACGGACAATTAGGGAATAGTATTTGCAATTCGAACGTTGAGTATAATTGAATAGAGGAAAAGTTATTCGATCAAGAAGCTCCCATTCAAATTAAATTTCCTGAGAAAATGAAATTTGTCAAAGTAGTTTGTGGAGAATATCATGCAGTTGCTATCACAGGTTGCTTTTGATTTATAATGTTTCTTATTGTAGAAAATGACCAATTATATGGATGGGGAGATATCAAGTATGGGAAACTTCCACGTAAGAATGAGAGTATTTTAATAATTTTACAAGTCAATGAAGAATTTGACTCTGAAATTTGTGAGCCACGTCATATTCATTTGCACCCTTTCAAAAAGACTGTTGAAAACGATTCAAAATCAACCCACAGAAAGTTCGTGCATTTAAATGAAGAGGCTGAGGGGTAAATTCAGATATGCAATCAGTTTTATCATTAAGAAATGTCTTTGATGAGACAATTATGCGAGTTGATTCAATTGCTTGCGGTTATGAAAGATCATTTTTTGTAACTCAGATTTTAACTATTTGTTATCAATTCCAAGGTTATTAACAATAAAGTCTTTGCTTGTGGAAGAAATAATCTGGGAGTAGGCTTGACAAATATAATATCAAAATCCTATCTAAAAGAGACAGGGCCAACTCCTTATCTGATTTATAACCTATTCGTAATTGTGAAATTTATTAAAATGAATTTGTTAGCATTGTAAAATAAAAGGAGTTGCTGCAGGCAAATCCCATGCTCTGGCCTGGGATTACGATGGTTATATTTATTCCTGGGGAGATGCTGAATATGGGAAATTAGGCCATCCTGTTGATAAAGATATCATTTATGGAGAAGAAGTTTTGCCAAGACAAGTACATGCTAAAGTTATGATAATGATCATTAGATCAAAGCTCTGGAAAATGAAAGAATAGTTCAGGGAGCTTGTGGAGAGAGGCACAGTCTTGCTCTCACAAATTCTGGAGAAATTTATATGTGGGGTAAAACAGATGGATATGAGCAAGATTCTAATATCCAGAAAGAACAAACATTAAGCTTTGTAATTCCTATACAATCTTTTCTAATCTACTTTTAGGAAACAATCAGACCTAAAAAGTTGACAGCTATTAAAGAAGGAGGAAAAACAGGGAACACGATGTTTGTTAAAATAGTGGCGGGAAGTTTTCACAACGCCGCTATTGATAGAGAAGGCCATCTTTATACCTGGGGAGATGGTTCTCTGGGCTGCTTAGGACACCGTGAAGTGAGAAATAGATACCATCCTACTCTAGTTAGAGACCTTGCTGATAAAAAAGTAAAACAGTAATAGATATCTCTTTGAAGTGTCTAGGTTATTGATTTTGCTTGCGGAGAGAGATTCACTGTACTAGTTGTAGCTGATAAGAATACTCCAATAGTAGCCCCTTGTATTGAAGAATTCCATAAAAATGCTCTAAGGACTATAAAGCAAAGATTAAATGCTATTGAACAATATAAAGAAGTCAAGAATGATTTCAGAATCCAAACAAAGAAAAAAGATCTAAATGGCATGAAATTAGAAAAGAAGCTCTTGGTAACACAAGTCCCTCCCAAAGAAATTGATAAAAGCTTGACGGATTATTTCATATATAATGAGGAAAAATTCAAGAAAAGAGAAAAAAAGAGTCCCAGCCCCAAGAAAAATAAAAAAATCCTCAATAGACTAAAGGCTGAATCTCCTTCAAAACATGAGAGTGAAAAAACAGAGCTCGAATTATCCAAGGAACAATCACATACTCACTTTCATGAAGCAGCTCAAAAACATTTAACTGAACAAAGTGGACCTCAAATTATCTCCTCCGATATAATGATCTTCCCTGATGATAGATTTGAATCAAATGTAACTCCAAATGTACAAGTTAGAAAAGATCTAAGTCATGCAAACACAAGTTTGGCATACACCCCGAAAAGCTCGTTTGAGGATCCTCAAGCTCGACCCTTGACGAAAGATCTAGTCAAGACGCTTGCTTCTAAATTTGCCCTAGAGAGTGGTAAAGTTTCTCCTCAAAGACAGAAATCTAAGAGTCCTGCTAAACAAAAAGGACCCTCTCAATTTACTTATGTTTTCGATCCAGTCACAGACGAACTTAATGAAAAGGGAGAATATCAAACAAGCTTTGATATGTTTATCAGGAAAGTTCAACCATTCGATGATCCTTTTGAAATTATCAATGAAAAATATCAGAAGGCAGTCAATAAACAGATAGCTGGTTATGGTTTAGGTGGATATAAAAAGAATCATATGAGAGATGTTATAAAAGGTGTTAAGGCTCCATCTCGCCCACAAACAGCAAAAAGCTCAACCTTAAAAGCTTTACCGGCCAGTCTTACCAATTTGATCGTAGCAATGTCGTTTTAGTCTTTTAATAGTTGATAGTCTGAAGAATATCTCTCTCTACCAGGATTATATAATAACAATGTCAGAAGTACATCAGCCCTCAGTCGCCCGCTAACTGCTGTATCTCAGCAAAGATCCTTGAACAAGCTGAAGAAAACTGTTGATCTTGATTCAGCACGATTTGCCAAATATGAAGAAAAACAGGCTCAGGTTATGAAAAGAACTGAGGTATGCGTTTTGTTCGATCTGAATAATTTTTAGCAATTCTACCAAGAAAAAGTTTTGAAACTAAAAGAGTTGAGTGAAATAAGAGAACAAAAACTTAAACTTGCTCAAAAACAAAAGGCTGAGAGACAAAAAGAAAAGTAATTTTGCTCGAACGAATATTTATATAATCAGAGAACAAAAGATGGTGGACAGCGTTTGGAAGAAAAGCAATGAGTTTAAGGTTATCTACAAACATATGCAAGAAAGGAAGGTTGTGATCGAAAATTTACAGAAATCCTTGATACTTACTTTGAGCATAAGTTATTTGGCTCATGTGTGCAAATTTTTATTAGATGATGGTAATTTTAGCCTTAAATTTCTGATTCTTTAGTCTCTGCCGCAAAAAAATTGAGTATTGCTCAAAGCATAAAAGCAAGAGTCATCCAGAAAAGATGGAGAAAATACCAAGTTAAAAAAAGGATGGACCTTTTAACTCCAACCCAACTATATACTCTTAGACTTCTTGCTATAAATTTCATCAATAAAAGAAAGAGGAGAATGAAGATCAACAAAGCCAGAAAAATATATCTCAGCTTCTTCTACTTTACCCTATACAAAAAGATTGGGCAAAAGTTGTTAGCTCTAAGAAATACTGTGATAGCGTATATTTTTGGGTGTATTATTATTAAATCTTAGCATACAAAACTTTATGAGCTATGCTAGAAAACTTCACCGACACTGGCTTAAGAAGTTGGCCTATATTTGGGATTGCCATTTACTTCGTATGGCTAACTTCAAATTTGTAGAGGAGCCAAAGAATATGATTACCAATCAGGCAGGCATGAAACCCTTGAATTACAAGAAAGAGCCATCTACCATGGCTAAAAAACCTGAAATGACCAAGGCTGAGATTTGTATTCATAAGCAAGCGAGAATCTTAGAACAAGAAACTCAAATATTGCAATTGGATAAAAATGAAGATCCTAAAGCTGCTATCACAGGTGGAGCCAAATCAAGATTTGAAGTTATGCTCGACTTTATGTAAAATTCTCACTTTTTGCCATTAATCGCTAGGAAATTGAGAGGCCCTGGATTTCGCCCAGATGTGGTTGAAACTCAAGAGTCTCAAACTCAGCAGACTATAAGTATTCCTGAATTACCTTCTGGCAAAGAGAAAAAGCCAAAAACTCTGACTACCATTGATACAACTACTAAACTTGAAGTAGTTATGAAAGAAACTGTTTTGCCTTATTCTCTTCATGGTAAATACTTGTATATTAGAAATAATTAGTATAGGTGATGAAATTGCTTTAGGAACAAATTATATGGTGATAAGAGAAACTCAAGCTCTTCATGAAAGAATGCTCCCAACTCTAATTGAATTCGAAGCCTTAATGAAGTCAAAAATGATAAGTAATTCTGAGATTCAATTGGAGTAAAAATTAGATCTTATCTATCAAGAGAAACTCAAACTCTATAAGAAAGAGATTATGACTCATAAGGAACGACTAGTCAAATTTATTAGAGATCACCGATATGCTATAGATCTCCAAAGAGCAGAGTAATTTAATTATCTAACATATATATTCTGTAGACTCATTTTAAAAACTTCCAAGGAAACCCTTAGCGCTGTCTGGGATCAAGAAAACCTTGAATATAAGATGTATGCAGCCAACCCTGATAAGAGAACACAAATCAGCAATCTTACTTTAGGAGACAAAGATTATCTTCCATATTCTAAGGCGAAGGTTAAGATTGCCTTAGCGATGCCGGATTGTCCTCAAATACCCAAATTCAAGAACTATATCCAAATATCTTATGAGTACACTTTACATATACTATTCTAACATCTTAGCTCATTCAAAAATGACTTCAGGAAGTACTACGAAGAATATAGAAATTTTTATATCAAGCTGTCTCAAAATACCAGAAACGGCTTAATTCAAAGCAAGGGCCTAAAGAAACAGAATTAATCTTTTGTCAGCTTGCAAGCTATAGTACGCTATTTAAGATATATTTTGAGAAAAACCTGTTTATATTTGTTTTTTTGTGATGAATAACTCTGAGAGTTTTCATACAGAATGTACATTGACAAAACATTTTTAAGCTTTTAACTCCGTATATATTTGACAACTTGAAGTCTTTCAAAATATCCAAATAAATATTTATTTTAATGTCAGGAATACTTCCGCCTTCTTTCAACGATTACTTCAGTTGGAAGGTTTATGAAGCCTTGCCTAAATCAGGAGGAGGTACAGATATATTTTTCTTCGGAGGAAATCCCGTTAGATATAAATATTTCACAGCTTGGCACATCAAACCTGAAAGTGTCTATCCTCATACCAAAAGATTTCGTCTATTGAAGGCAATATGTGAGAAGGACATTAATGAGGTGAAGGCTGTATTGGACAAAGGATTTAACGCTGATCAAGAAGAATTAGAAGATAAATATGGTTATAAAGCAGCAGGAATTGCTGCTGCTTTAAATAGAGTGGGAATACTTGAATATCTTATTCTCAGAGGAATCGATATAAATTCAAAGGATAGGAATGGTAACACTCCGCTAATGCATGCAGTCATGAATTGGCAGTATGATTCAATGAGACTGCTAATTGAAAATGGAGCTGATCTTAGTTTGAAAGATAATTATGGGATGACAGTTATTGATAAAGCTAAATTCAGAGGCTTAACCTCTATCAGTAATTATCTAGAAGCTCAACTTGGAAAGAAAAGAGTTGTTCATTTTCCTAAGTTCAAGATAGAGTTTGATTTTGAAGAATACCTGTCAGATCCATGTGAAATATTATACAAAAATAAGAAGTATTACAAATCAAAGCCTAAAGTGTATCCCTTCAATAACTTAGAAGGTACTTATTCGGTATCTTTTGTCTCTTATGATGAATAATTTAACTCTTCTGTAATTTTTCGATTTGTTCATGTTGGAATACTAATTTGTTGTGAATATCTGTTAGTTTTTCAAGCAAACCATCAAGTTTCTTATCCTTAGTGAAGAAATAAGTGATTAAATCCTGGATTTCCATATCTTCTCTGATACACAATGGATCACCTTTATCAAGACTTGGTTCATTTTGTTTTATAAATTTGAGAGTTTCTATTAGTGCGGTTTTATATTGATAATCGATGGTAATGAAATTATTTCCAGAATTATTCATATTTGAATCTCTTTGCACTCCTGATTCGCCGAGATTCATATCCATAGCGGCTTTGACAACATTGAGAAGATTGGTTATTATTTTTATTTTTTCTTGAAGCGAACTTTCTGAAACAAGTTGATTATACTTTGTGTAGAGGTCAATTGCTTCAAAATCATATCTAAGTTCTGAGATCTCACTATTCATATGGAGAAGTTCATAAGCCTCACTAACAATATCAACTTTTTGGTTTTCACTTTCTTCTTCATCGCCGGTTCTACGATCCTTTGCCTGATAGACCTTTTTATTGTAATTTTCAAATGCTGGAGATTCAGCTAGTATCCTCTGGATTTCTCCTAAAGGATAGCGTCTAGGCTTTGGCACCTCTCCCCAAGGGTTCATTTAAAATTAAATCAAAATTCAAATTTCAAACTTTTTAGCTGTTTATCACTTGGCGTCAAGGCCCAAACCTGCTGAGTTTAAAGCATTTCATGGATATTAGTGTTATTATAAGAAGACACATCTTTCTTTTCTGTTCTGATGTCCTCCTTCTCAATAGAATTGAAGTATTTGTTTAATAAATTTATAAAATATTTTATTTGACACACTCCGACATGAACATGAAAAATAAATCGGGATCTTTCCCAGGGAAGTCTGAATCCACAAGCCCAGCAACTCCTAGAATGCTTATCCAACCCTATAAACCAGCTATAGAATTTGCTCCTTACCCAGATCCTAGCTTGCCAAGACAAAAGTCATCCGGCTCTAAGAAGAAAAGTGGCGCAATTCCATCTGAAGATTTTACTTTAAAATGTAAGCACAATTCTGAAATTGAGACTGAGAAAGATGGACTTTTCAGCAAATTTAGGAATACATTCTCAGGATTTATTGTTAACATCAAGGAAACAGTGTCCTCAATCTTTAAAATCAAAGATGAAGATGAAAGTTCAATTTTACCAAGTAAAGTCCGCGAAAGAGAGACAATACAAAGTCTACACAAAGCAAAGTTAGAGGATCACCCTATTAATAAGCTAGATTTCTCTCCTTTAGGCAGAGTTCTGCATTCTGAGATCAATGCACCGACTCTCGAAGGTGTTAATCGTGTCAATATTCCAAAACAGCAAGGCTCTAATGGAAGCCATGGTAACCTGAACAATAGCATAAACAACGACTACCTCAACCAGTCAAATCTCTTGAATCAATCACATGGAGGAGAGATTCGATTCCCTTTGAATAATTCCATACTAAATAATTCCATCCAAAGTCGAGGCTGTAATCTCGAGCTTTCCGAGCAGTTAGATAAAGTACTACCTAATAGTAAAAGGGATAAGAGAATCAGAAGAAAGGAAAAAATAAATCTGATGCGCATATTGAACAATTGTCATCTACAATACGAAAACAAGGTTCAAAAATACTCTCAATCATGCACTGGAGCTTTTAACCGCAATCTCAAGGTTCTCTTGACCGAGAATTTACCCAGGCCTATCCCACTAAGAACACCTCAGCCAACTATAGAATTCAAATGGAACAAAGTGATTGATAAATTTGAAGCGATTAGACTCTATAAAAAGAGGAAAGGAATGGATATTGAAGTTAATGATCAGTCAAAGAATCGAGGTGTGCTCGCGAATTCCACTCTTGAAATGGAAAGAGAAAAGACTCTCATACGCCCAGATTTGAAAAAAACAAAAAAGACAATTATTTCTCCACAAAGTTCAGGAATCCATACAACTAACATTGTTGTTGATTTGAGAGGAACTTCGCAAAAAGCAATAACTATTCTAAACAAACAACAACAAAAAAAGAAAAATTATCTCTTAAAGAGCTTTGATGAGATTGAAGAAGACGAAGAATTTGGATATAAAAAGAAATCTCCTGCTACAAACTTAATCTTTGAAGAAGATAAAAATTGTTCAAAGTCAACAGATACTGATTCAGAAGGCGTTGCTTTTCATCAAAGAAGAGAGAATAGTCCAGATCTGAGTGAAAAGTTCCTCCAAAAAAAAGTCACTCTTGAGACAGCATGTCAAACTTCTCCTATTAGAAGCCCTAACCTTCAGAGTACAAGTAAAGGAGCATCTCCAAATTTGTTACAATCTAAGGATTCCTCAGAGAAAAAGCCTTTTCAAACGAATTTATTTGGGTCTACACAAGAAGAACAAAAAACTAGCCAAGCTTCAGTTATTGTTGAAAAAATGACTCAAGAAACTGAGACTAAGAATCCTAGTCTCTTTAGCCAAAGTCAAAACATGAACCCAGATACATCCCCTAAATTGGATCTCAACAAAAATAACAATCTGTTCATGAAGAAGGAAGAAACTACAACTTCAGCCACACAAGAAAACAAGCCTGTATTGTTTTCCAATTTGAAGTCTCCAACATTTAATCAGCCTTCCTCAAACAATAACCTATTCGCTAAGAAGGAAGAGCCTACAAAATTAGATTTACAAGAGTCCACCCCATCTACTGTTGATAAAGTTGATCCCACTCCTCAAAAGATTGAAGTAAACAAAAAGCCATCCCCAAAATTATCACTAACTCAGCTTACACAGAACGAGGATAATCAGATTACTGAAACTCAAAAAGTAGAGCAAAATGAAACTAATAACTCAGTACTGCCCACTCAAATTACACCCCAGTCAACGGATTCCACTGAAGTTAAGCCAAGTGTGATTAGCCAAGATGTTAACGAAATATTAATGAATTACAAGAAGAAAATGACTGCTCCTTCAGAAAATAAAGATCAAGTCTCTAATAATCCTTTCTTGAATTTAGCAAAAAGAACCTCCTCAGATGGTTTGATGAATTCTATGAATAATAACCAGACCAATCAACCTTCTACAAACACCAATGATAATCCACCAGTTGAAAACAAAAATCCATTCCAGCTTAAGAAAGAAAGCTCAACTCCTGGGCTTTTAGGATTGATCAGAGGTTTCAGCTCAGCTGAAAATCCACCCGCATCAAACCAGCCAACTGTTAGTAATAATAATCCGATGACTAATTCAACCAACATTGAGCAGCCTGTCACAAATTTGTTTAGAAACAATTCAGCAGGTCCTAATCTTTTCAATAAACCCACTCCTTCTAATCAAGGTCCCTCCAATACGCAAAATAATTTATTCTCAAACATGGCTGGACCTACTAATAACTTGAACACCAACAACAGCACGAATAACCTCGATGCCAATCTAGTTAATAATTTAGGTATGAATAATACCTCAAATAACCTGACAAATAATCTATTTCAAAAGAATCCTACTCCCATAAGCACACAGAATGTAATTCCTCAAAATAACAATACAGGAATGAGTGGAATGGAAATTATTGAGAAAGAAAATTCTATGGGAATTCAAAATAATGGACCTTCTCTATTCTCGAACCTAAATAATAACAACAATAACTTGAATAACCTCAATAGTGCTAACAATCTAAATAGGATGAATTCAAGCAACAATCTCTTTTCTGGAAATCTGAATCAAAACAATACAAATAATTTATTCTCAGGAAATAATGCTAACAAGTTAAATCCTATGTTCAATCAAGGACCACCAAATCCTCTTTTTGGACCTGCCCCCACAAATAACAGCAATAATAACAATTTGTTCCCAATGAACACTCAACCAAATACTCAACTCTTTAGTAATACTTCTTCTATAAACAGCAATCTATTTGGAAGTAGCAACAATGCTCAGAATCAAACTCAAAACCTTTTTATGGGTGGAACTCAAGGATCAATGAATCAATCTAATAACAATTTATTCAATACTCCTATGCAAAATCAAAATAATAATGGTGGATTCAAAGGCATTGCAGCCACATCTAGTGTAGGAGGAATGGGAGCAGGAAATAACTTGTTTCCTTTTGGAGGAAACAATAACAACAATAATAATATTAATAACATGATGGGTGGCTTTGATCCTAATAAATCGCTTGAAGCTGCCAACAAATTCTTCGGTAACCCTTCTCAAAATAACAACGATCAGAACGCAAGAGTCATTAGAAAGATTGTGGTTCCTATCGGAAGTGGTAAACCAAAAGAAAGGGCATTCTAAACTTTTAAATAACATATTGAGTATATAAAAAAAATTCCAAAGTATTTTTGTTATTCTGGAATTATTTATTATTCAGAATAATACTGAGCGTTTCATGTGTATTCTGCTATTATCTTTGTTTTTTCGTCTCAACTATTTTATCTCTCAAAAATATTTTCAGCAATTAGTCGTTGAAAATTAAATTAATTTCTTCGAATTGCGAACTATGGATTCTCACATCCTCTCTCTAGTCAAGAAATTAAAAGAAGGAGAGATATCAGAAGACAATTTAGTCGATATCCTCTCAAAAGATACACCTTTACAAGGATCACAATGGGAACAGGATCCTAAAAGAGCATCATTTGATCTTACAACTTCACATATTTTGCCAATGACTGATTCTCCTACATATAACTATTCTAAAGAAACTTTCCAGCAAAAGTTATCAGACGTAACTCAAAATGGCGATAAATTTCAGAAATATGGAATTGAACCTTTAGTGAATATTACAAATATCCTGAATATGAGTAATAATACTGTTCCTACTGAAATTAGTGAAGGAAACAGAGAAGGACAACTTCCAAATTTTGATTTAAGCTCAGTAGATCCTGATGAGTTTGTCAAATTTGTTCTCTCACAAGAAGGACCTAGTTTCAAAGTTCCGCATATTGATATTAACAGAATGGATAATAATCCAATAACTATGAGGCCTACTGTAGACAGCTCTAGAGGCAGAACAAGTGCGAGGTTCACCATCAAAAAAGGAAGAGCATCCTCTCTGCCTCAGGATAATTTCATCCTAAATGGCGAGACCAAAAGAGAAGAATATAATCATAATGAAAGAGAAACAGTCTCCTATCAGCCTTCCTGGAACAATAGTGATTTTTTTGGTAGGAATAGTGTTGTTAGAGATATGACTAATATTGCCAATGTCCAAGACCCAGACCCAATCACAAATGTCTCAGAGTTTTTTATAAAAATGGATTCTAATAGAGGGGATAGAAGTACTGCCAAATCAGTATCTCCTATTAACAGAAATTCAAGTTCTAATATGAGTTTTTTGAAGAGAAATATGTGCTGGGTCCAGAAAAAAAATATGAAGCAACAAAGAATAATGGTCGAGAAGGCTGAAAGAGAAACTAAAGAATGCAGCTTTAAGCCGAATATCAATCCTAATTCAAAAAAGCTTGCACCTTCTGCTCCAATTGATAGTCGTTTATTCCAAAGCAACGTCTCTGAAAAGTTAGAATTACTTAAAGAGAAAATTAAGCAAAAGGAACAAGAAGAATTCCAAAGTAACTGCACTTTCAAACCTACTATTACACCATATCCAGCTTATCTTCAAAATAGCAAAAAAGAAAATATAAGTCAATTATCTGCATTTCAAAATTCGACCAATGTCAGTCAGACTGAATCCATTCAAGCTCAGAGCCTGATTTGTCATAAAGTTGAAAATTTGGTTTCTGATATTGAAAAAGAATGTGTCTTTGTTCCTCAAACCAATGAACTTTCTGAAGCTATGACAAAGGCAAATCAATATTTGCAAAAGAATGTGGTGGATCGCCTGTATAACAGAGATTTTTTGATTTTTGGGGAGAATAGAAGGCAAAGAATACTGTTAGAAAATGCTGATAATTTTACTGAGAACATCAAAAAAGAAAACGAAAAATTGAAGAAGGATCAAAGACTTTTGTCTGAAATAGATACAATTTTTGGTGATTTCACACATGCAACATTCTGTCCTACAGATATGGACTTTGAAAATGAGAAAAGAAAAATAGCTCAAATGTCTTTTCTTGAGAGACAAGACTATTATATTAGAAAAAAATATTTCGATCTAGTTAAATTGGAAGAAGAGATCCGTCCTACTTTTCAACCACAGATTTCTGCTACTTCTAAACTGTTAGCTGAAAATAGAGAAGGAGGCAGTTTTTATGAAAGAAATCTCAAATACATGGAGCAAGCTGAATATAATAGAAGGTTACAGGAGTTGAGTAAAGATCTAGAATACAAGTTTATCCCAGAAATTACTCCTCTCGCTCAATATGTACCGCCGAGATCGGTAGATGAATTATGCTATGGTGATGCCAAGAAAAAACTAATGGATGTGGCCAAATTGAAATTGGAAGAAGAAAAGAAATTTTATGAGCAATGCACTTTCAAGCCTGAACTTTCCAAATCAACTTCAAAACACAAAATTGCTTCTAGGCTTGGTGTTGATCTTCCAACAAAAGAATACATTCAAGACTATAATAAGAAATTAGCTGAGAAGGAAAATTTGAAATTGTATAGAGAACAAGCCAAACTTAAACAAGAGTTAGCAGAGTGTAGCTTCAAACCTATCACAACAAAACTTCCTGAGTATTATACTAATATAAGATTATTCTAAATTTTCAATTCATTGATCTGTAATATAGGAATATTGTTTATGGAAATGATTCTCTGTATCATGATTTGGGATCATGATTAAGATACAATTTAGTGTAAAATATCCCATAGTGGTGGTGGTGAATTATCTAGGATATTCCTTTAGGATAGATAAAGATCAAGAAAAATTTATAAACTTCAATTATATAATTAAGGATATTATTTGTACAATCAATTAGAATGTATTTGTTAACACATTGTTTTCCCACATTCCAGCTATAACATATTGTCCTGGCTTTGTATAAGAGCCTCTGCCATGGATATTATCGGAATTAAAGTTGCCTACAAATTGATCACCATTTGTTAAGAACAAAATTCCAAATCCATGCTTTGCACCTTTATAAAATTGCCCTTCATATCTAAGCCAACCATTTCCAATAGTTGAAAAGTTTTCTCCATAAAATTGGTCTGTTTTCAAATCTTCAGTATTCAAATTGTATAAAATTCCTCTCCCATGGAAAACATTATCATACCACTCCCCTTCATACCATTTTACATCATCATTAATCCATAATATTCCGAACCCACTCATTTGATCTTCTTCCCAGTTGCCTTCGTATTTGTAACCTTCTTGATAGTAATATGTTCCCTTTCCATGTCTCTTTCCCAAAAACTTTTCTCCTTCGTACTTTGTGCCATCCTCATAGACTTCACTGACTTGCTGATAGATACTAATTAAGCCTTCTTGTTTTGCTTCCTCTTGGATAGGTGTCTCAGAGACAACAATTTGATCAATAGGATCCTCTTTCTTGGTCTCGCTTGTTGGCTTGTGATGGCGAGAAATTCTTGTAGGCTTATGTGATCTTCTGATGGAATCTATAATGTACAGTTGACCTTCTTCTGTTTGCTCAAGTGTCTTCAAAATTTCTTCAGTGGTGAATTTGTTCATATAAGCCATATCTTTTTCAACCTGTTCAATAGTCTGTTCAACAATTGGAGTAGTTGATTTTCTCCTTCTTCTTTTCATAACTTTAGGTTTTTCGCTAGCTTCTTATTAAATATAAAGAAAAAAAAAAGAGTACGATTTTGACCCTGAGTATTAGGTTGAACATTTTCTTTCTCTGCACTGTGCTCAGGTCGAGTCTGAGTTGTGGAAAATCCAGATGGATTTTGGGACAATCCTGGCTGATTAAGCCCAGTTTGTCCTCCAATATATGCAGGAGCAGAGGTGTCATACACTAATCTTTGAAGTGTCTCTAAGTAATCAACTTAGTTGTTTGAGTTTATTACTTTTGTCGATCTGTGCTGATGATTCTTCAGGTTCTTTGATCCTTAATTTTGTTCCACTTTCTGTGGTTATACTCTGATATTGGCCAGGGCTGAATTGAATATTTGGATATGACTGAGTCAAAGGATTCCCTTCATAAGATGAATAAACACTTCCTGTCTGCATGCTTTGTTTTGATGGATCATATTGGTAACCTGATATATTATAACTCAAATTTATCTATTACTTTGATAGGGAGGAGTGTTGCCATAGTTGGGCTGTGTTGAAACTAAGCCAGAATCACCTGCTGAGTCTAACATTTTTAAAAAAAAGTTTTTTCAAGTTACATCCATAGCTTGGAGTGCTTTGATAAGCTTGCCCTACTTGAGGATAGTATTGTTGACTAGCACCAGCAAGATAAGGGTTTTGATAGCCACCTTGCTGCAAATTTTGAGTACCTCCCTGAGTGACTAGAGGAGTTTGGATTTGTTGAATGGGCGGTTGAAATGTTTGTAATGCCACGGACTTGTCTAAAACTCTATCAAGCATTTTGTTCAATCCAGCAACATTAGAGTCAAATTTTTGGTCAAGATTGGCAATATCTTGTTTGGAAATATACCCTTGAGAATGCATGTGTAAATTTAAAAAGTTTGAATATTAATCTTGTACTCAAACGAACTTTTAAAGCTATGTCAAATAAGGTTATATGAAAGTTGGAGTAAAAAAAATATTAGAATAACTTAGAGAAGGAGTCTTCATTGTTTCAACTAAGAACATCCTTTCTAGGAATAGACACTATATTTTTTTTTTTTTTACTTTTTATTGTTATTAAGATGGATGAAATAAAGGAGATGAATAAAGTTACTTTCAAAGAATCATTAAATAAAGATTGGAAGCCAAGGTACTGAGTTAAAAGCAAGCTCTTAAATTAGTTGGCGCCCTTCCAAAAAATATCGATGGATGCCTCTCGCTGAAGCTGAAAATATTCGCGAAAAGTATGATATAATTGCAGAAGGATGGCATTTAACAGCTCCAATCAAAACTTTTAAAGTACTATATCTAAAGAGGGTTATAGAATGTAGGATATGAGATTGCCAGAGTCCTTTATAGAAGTATTATCAAGGAGAGGAATTAAAAAGCCCACTCCTGTTCAAATGCAGGGCCTTCCTGAAGCGTATTTAGCTAGAATTCTAATTCTAAGAATCTAGTCTGTTGCATAGAGACCTCATTGTTTTTGCTTCCGGAAGATCAGGAAAAACACTTTTGATGATATTGCCTCTTTTAGTGTTAGCGATAGAAGAAGAAAATAAAATGCCCATTATCAAAGGAGAAGGTCCATTCGGTTTGGTGATTGTGCCTTCTGTAATTTCCAAAATTTCTCCCTAATTCATTTAGCATGAATTAGCAATTCAGATTACCCAAACAATTGAAGAATATTCTCAGGACCTGAGACAGAGAGGCTACCCTCCTTTACGTACATTACTCTTAATTGGAGGGATTGATCTAACATATAACGAAAAACTCCAAAAGTAATCTTGCTGGCCTAGTATAAGAATTATAGGGGTGTACATATCATTGTGGGTACTCCTGGAAGACTCTCTGACATGTTAAAAAAGAAGAGGTTCAATCTTGAAATGTGCAGAATGTTTTGTCTAGATGAAGCAGATCGACTACTAGATACTGCTTTTGGAGATGATCTAAATTTCATTTTTTCAGAAGCAAGAGTAATTTTTATAACCTATAAGTAATGAAATAGCCTGATCGTCAAGTAATGGTTCTATCTTCTACAACTCCAAAAAAGATTCAAGAATTTGCAATTCAACATATAGATCGACCTGTTGTGATAAGTGTTGGTCTAGTAACAAAACCTCAACTTAAAGTTAACCAAGAAATTGAATATGTGAAAAGGGAGGACAAAATAAAGTCAATATTAAATGCACTCCAAAAGACTCCTCCTCCTGTGATAATTTTCACAGAAAATAAAAATGAAGTGGATCTCATTCATGAGTATCTTTTGATTAAAGGTGTGGAGGCTGTTAGCTTACATGGTGGCAAAGGTACAAATAGAGAACATTCAATTTATCTGATAGATCAGGATGAGAGATCAACTGCGATTGATTTATTTAAAGAAGGCAAATGTGATGTATTAGTCTCAACTGACGTTGCTGCTAAAGGATTACATTTCTCAAACATAAGGCATGTCATAAACTTCGACTTGCCGAAACAAGTAAATTGAGTCTGCTCTTTTTAAATTGTTAGATTGATGACTATATACATAGAATTGGTAGAACTGGATGTGAAAATGATAGAGGACTTGCCACCACATTTGTTAGCAAAGGAGATGATTATAATACCCTGTTAGACTTAAAGGACTTTTTAATTGAAACAAACGAGCCTGTCCCCCCATTTCTAAAAGCCTTAGGGACTCAAAATGATGATAAAATCGTTTGTTTATATTGCCATTCTGAAGATCATAAAATGAAAAGATGTAAAAAGTTTGAATCTGACAGACTTAGAGGATTGGCTTTTTGTCACTCTTAGCTCTTTTCAATAAGTACAGAATTTTTTTAATTTGCTTTTATCCTCTATTTGTTACCGTAACAGATTAGGATAAATTCTTTTCAATCTTCACAACTCTCTTTCTTAAATATTTTATGAATTTGTTTTGATTGAATAAGCTTTTAGAAATGTTCTTGTCTACTAAACAAAATTTGTTTTATCTAGAATTTGTTATTAACTTCAACGTTGGTCAAAATTTTGAAAATCTTTCTTTTCTTGTTTTTTGATGTTTCAGCTCTTCTCTATCAAAAAGTTTCTAAATTTCAACCCTAAATATAACGTTTTAACCCATGCTGAATTGTATATCATAATTTTTTTTTAAAAAAACCTTAACAAATTTTAAGTTAACAACCGTTGAGTCCTTTGATGAAATTGTTAGATTTCTGTTAAAGCGTGAGTTCATAAAGTATGGTCTTTCATTTACTCTGGGAACCCATTCTTAAGAATACTCTTTGTGAGAGTTGGAATGTTCTAGAAGATTCAATCTAATTTCTAAATAAGTAATCATTAGGATTATAAATTGAAAATTCAATATAGTGATCGTAATCAGAAGAGGTCATCCTGAGTCTTGTTATATATAGTTAACCAATACTGATCCTGTTCTGATTTAGAGTCCTAAATTGAATATGTTTTCGCAATTAAATTTAACTTCGGTTTTTAATAGGCTCATTACTATATATGTTTCCCTTCATAATTTTTTTTTTAATTACTGCTTCATCAAAAACATGAAGCGCTTTGAGAAAAAATCCCCAATCATTGTTCGTTTCTAAATTCCTGGAAGGGATTTAGAAATGGATCTTTACAACAAGAACCCCGCGACCCTTAGGAAACTTTTGGCTAAACGTCAAAATCCTAGTACTCAAATTTTCAAAAGCCAGCCATCGACACTAACAAGCGAGCCCATGACTACGATGAATCTTCAACCAAAAGTCATTCCCAGCAACTATAGCAATTTCTCCACACAAGTTCTCCATAATTCATACGCCACTGTCATTATCACAACTCCTATTTCAAATTCTCCCAATCCTGCTCAAACCCTAATTGAGGATCAACCACCGACATCCGATGAAGATGGTGAGAGTGCCCCCTTGGGGGACAAGCCGCAGAAGAAGATCAAAACCAATCCCAAGGATCAAAATAAGAGAAAGTCAAGTTTTGAAGAAGAAAGAGAAGAATCGACATCATGTGATACACGTTCTGAAGAAGGAACCCTAAACAACGACTACCCAGACTTCTTCTTATCTCCATTCATGCATGCTCAAACCGGAAATCCCCAGAAATTTGAGGAATTCAGGCTTGATGACGACTTCAACAACAGCTTCTTGTCCAGCAGCTGCGACGAAGAAGTCTCAATTCTGAAGGAAGCCCAAAGCTATGCTGAGAAGAATGAAGGGATTCTCTGCTCAACACGGAGTTGTCTCAGTGGTTCTAAACTCAAATTCAAATGCAAATTCAACCATCAATGGTTTGTTAGTATTGAATTCCTCAAGAAGAAATGGTGTCCAAAATGCGAAGATTTACTCAAAGAATTCAGGGAATTTGCTGCCGCTCATGATGGAAAGTGTAACAACCAAAAATTTGAAGAAACAATATCTTTCTCTTGCCATCGAGGACATACATGGAAGCTGAATTATCGCAACGCTCGCAAGAGATGGTGCTTAGATTGTATTAAGGAAGAAAGAAACAATATGAAAAAGAAATGCGAGGAAGAAAGAGCTGAAAGACAGAAACAAGAAGAAGAGTATCAGAGAAGGCTCTTTGAAGAAGCACGAAGAAAGGCCATGGAAGATGCTGCTAACAATCCAAACTTTATGAAAAGGCCTCAAGTCAACCCAAATGTTTATCAGGCTTACTCTGTTCTTGAATACTTCCAGAGAATGGACTACGAAATCGAGAAGCTGGCTCAGAAGTACTCACTTGAGTTTATGTCACGAAAGGAATTTGCTGGCGAGCTTAGCTATCAGCAAATTTTACAAGTGTACAAAATACTCATAATGCCAGAAGAAATCCTACAAAATTACATGTATACTTTGATATTAACTAATTTAACAAATGATAGGTTCAGTCTTAGTGCTGATATGCTTAAAGCTGAATTTAGGAGAATTGCTAAGATTATTCACCCCGACAAGAACAAACATCCACAAGCTGGAAATGCTTTTCAGAAGGTTTATAAAGTTTATGAGGTTGCACTTGCTAGGATAGAGGCTGCGCAGAAAGTTTAAGGAAATGGATTTTTGCTCCGTTTAGTAAAAGTTTTTTATGTTTATATTGTTGTTGTTATCCCCACACGATAACTACATGCTCTGCCCATCGTTACGCTATGACCCCACCTTTATATTATGAATCCGAGCCGACCTAAATCTATTTTCAGTTATTAGTTAGAAAACTGATTTTTGATTTTATTTCGTTTATTGCAAGATGGAAGAGAGTAGTAAAAAGAGCACAAAAAATGACTTTTATACTAACTTCATTGAAAAATTGCAACAACCAAAGAGCAGCAAGCTTAAAGATAAATTTGTCAAGTACTTGGAATTTCTCAGCATTCCTTAGTTCTGTAGTTTTATTAAAGACATCCAAAATGATAGAAGAGAAATTTTGGATCTTATTTCAGCTGTGAATGATTTTAGAGACCAATTTGAGTATGAATTTCAAGAAGTATGGATGGAGAATGAAGAAGTTGAAGAACTTAATGGTGAGGCAATTGAAGGACTCATCACGAAAAATTTATATGACAAGTATAAACCCTATTTTGAAGAATATAATTGCAAGGTTGATTTCGTTATATTCGCTCCAAAGAGATAAACATCTTGCCAAATTATTTTTCTATTATTCTTTTATTGAACCAAGGCATTTAGAAATACCTGATGGAATTATTCTAGATACTACTCTCGAACATGCCATTGAACGTAGAATATTTATGAATCAAAATAATATCAAGAGATACATAAAATCCAAAAATACAAAACCCCTAGAGATAAAATTATCTCTATCATCAATTGTTGCAAAATACTTAGTAGTATGATTGCTCATGCGCAAAGGAACACAGACAAACTAACTGGTGCTGATGATTTTTTACCAACGCTAATATATACTGTCTTGAAAGCCAGACCTCAAAACGTCGGATGTGATCTGTCATTCATCAAGTAAATAGTAGTGATAGAAAACTAATAAAATGTAGGGATTTTAGGTCTCCAAATAGACTCAAGGGATTAGAAGAATATTATTTCACTGCTTTTGAAAGTGCAATTGAATTTATCCAAAATATTGATGCAACTAAACTCAAAATTGATAAAGATGAATTTGAAAAATGCCTGGCCGAAAATAAGAAAAAATATGAAGATGAAGGTCCTGTTGGAAGGACAGAAGGTAGCATAAACTCAGAGAAAAAAGAAGATCTAGCAGAAAAGTTTAGAGATGATAGACAGAATGATGGAGAAAGAGAAGAATCGATTGAATCTCTTAAGGAAAGCTACAGAGAAATAATTAAAAAATTGTCCTCTTTAAAGGATCCTGCACCCTTTGATCCAAAAACAAAAAAATTCTATAACGTGAATCCAAATTCTCTAACTATTGGTGATATTCATGATCTTGTTGCCGAATATAATCAAATGTGCAATCAACATAGAGAACTTTGTAGAAAAATAGACGAAATCAATCAGCTGGTCGATGAAAAACTTAACAAAGGAAAACAACAAGAAAGAAAAATATTGGGAATTTTCAAGTTTAAGTAAAATTTATGAATCTTTTGCAATTTGTATAATGTCTAAATTTATGATGATATTATTATAAGCTTGGACAAATTAGAGGAATTACTTTGAGAAGTACATTTCCTGCTTAAACAGATATTTAAAATACAGAATACACGCAAGAAAATACAATTTCGATGTTTATTTATTTATTTATTTATTTTAAAATGCTCTTTCTTTCATATTTTTCTTTCTTCCACTGCTTTGGCTATAGCTGCCACCTCCTAAGTTGCCAGTGAAACCAAATGGATTATTGGCCATTTGTTGAGATCCAGAATCTCCAAATAATGAATTTCCTCCAATAGGATTATTTCCTCCACCAAAAAAGTTATTTCCCCCTCCCATTGAGAATGGATTGCTATTGCCAGAATTGCTATTGATATTTATTTGAGTTTGATTGATCAAATTCTGGAATGAAGAGCTGGAGTTCATAGCATTGTTGTTGTTATTTCCAAATAAGAAGCTGGCTCCTCCCATCATTCCATTATTATTGTTATTCATGCTATTGTTGTTGCCCATTGGCATATTATTCGAATTATTTTGGAAAAGCCCAGCAAGACCTCCACTTGGAGCTCCTTGATTACTGTTCATGTTGTTATTGTTATTGAAATTTGAAAATATCGAAGAAAATACTGAATTGTTGCTTTTTCCAGAGTTCAAAATATTTCCACTGGAATTATTTGTGATCGTATTGATGTTAGAGAAAATATTGGTTTGAGGAGGTTCATTTGATGTTAACCAACTAAGAGACCCAGAATAAGTTAGTTTAGAAGTAGTTGGAGTATTTTCAGTGGCTTGTGAAGTCTGACTAACTGAAGACTGCTGTTGCTGTTGTTGATTTTTGATGAGTGCGAGTAGTCCCGAAGGCTTTGGAGCTTCAGTTGTTGGCGTGAAGGGCCCAACAACAGGTTTGTTATCCTCAACTGCATTATTACTCTCATTCTTAGCGCTAGGCTTAATAATGTCAGAGAGACTTAGTGTAGATCTTGGAGTTGTCATTAAGAATGGATTATTGGTTGGTTCAACTGGCTTGTTTAATTTTATATTTGCAAACAAGGGATTGTTAAGAGCCTCTTGAGTAATACTGAACTTCTTCTTATCTGGAGTTAAATCATCTCCTCCTTCGCTTTGTTTTTTCTCTTGAGAAGGAGTCACAAAGAGCTGGGGCTTTGATTCATTCTCTACTATATTTTCAGTAGTCTTAGGTTTATCTTCTTCTTTATATTCCTTGGATTCTTTAGATTCTTTAACTTCTTGAAACTGGTTAGTTTCTTCGGGTTCTTGGTGGGTTTTTGTTGTCTCAACAAAGGGTGCTTCAATGCTACTCGGTTGTGGTTGTGGTTGTGGTTGTTGTTGTTGCTCTTGTAATGGGGGATTTTCTGGTTTATCTTCTTCCTTGGTAAAGCTGATGTGTAAATATGGCTTTGTTTCAGGTTGCTTCACTTCAGGAAGTTCAGTCTGATTAAGACTTTCTCCAGAAGAGCTCTTCGAAAATGACATCTTAGGAGTAGTCTTTTTTGAAGGGAATTCTTCCAGGTGTTTCACTTCCTCATCTTCCATTATTGGAGAGTCATTTTCATTGAACTCTTTCATTTGTTTAGGTGAGAGTTCACTCTTATAGCTCACTGAAGATATGCTCAAACTGTTTTTGCGACTCATCTTATGAAGTTCATTGAGAACATTGAAATTTTGATTAGCATTGTAAGCAATGTTTGATTCATCTGAGTCTGTCTCGAGTTTCGAATCATTGACATTATGATCACTGGCAAAACTATTGTCATGATTTTTGGCTTTGAGATCAAAGCTGGCATAATCATCTAATACGAATTTTTCAGCCTTTGCAACAGAAGCTGGTTGCAGATTTACCTTGGCAAGTCTGGCTTTCTCAAACACATTAACTTTGGACTTTTTCTTTGGTTTTAATTGAATCGGAGGTCTTTTTTGCACAATCTCTTTCTCTTGAGTTATTAATTTCTTTTTGGGCCTTGCATGATTAGCGATCTCTTCGTCAGAGTCTCCACTTGAGAAATATTGGATCGCACTAGATGAATTCTGCTGGCAAGTAAGATCACGATAAAACTTTTTTACCTTCTTTAATTCTAATCCTTCTGGGAAATTCACACGTCTCAGCTTAAGTAGATTTTGTGGCTGGTTCTCTCTCTGTTTTCTCTTAAGCTGAGCTTTATAGTCTTCAGGTTCAATTTTATACTCTTCCTCCACATTTCTCATCTCCCCTACTTGGCGTGTACTGATATATCTGCTATGCTTTTTTTCAAAGACTACAGGATTCTTCTTCAGTTTCAAAGGAATTGGCTTTACTTTGCACGTTGTATAAAAGGGAATCGTGGTTAAACCTTCTCTTTCCATCTTTTCTCTTATCTTATTGGTTAAGACGTCTTTATGATATTTCAAAACATTCAAAAATGTCGCCTTCTTACTGCTGGCTTGCTTATTTCCACCTACTTTGTAGAGGTCCCTGTATTCTGGATAGTTTATGACCTGTTTGATTGAGTTTGTGATTTTGCTCATGTTTATATTGTCTCGTAATTCTAGATTCCCTAGATTAGAATTTGTGTAATTCGGATATGGCTCAGCTTCACTTGAAAACATCTTTTTTATGGTATCAAGAGCAATTTGAAACTTTCCCTTAACGTAATTCAAAATTTTTGCAGATGGAGAAGGGTCTTGTCCCTTTGTCTGCCTTGAGGGGCGGGCATAGAAGGGAGTTTCTATTCTAGCCAGTCTTTCATGATCATAAGAATGCTTTAATCTCATACAAGCGGGTATTTTGAAAGCTTCCTCCATTTTTTTGTCTTCGAAATTATATCTCAAATTAATAATTCCGAGTTCCATAAAAATCAAATTGCTTCAGGCGTCAAATTTTTCTGTTAGAACAATCTAGAGCTACTTTCACGTAACATATTTTTATTTTTCTAATATTGTTGTTGAGGAAAGCCCATAAAAAATATGAAACTCCAGAGTAGAAAAAACCTATAGTTTTAAGAGAGGAGAATCAACTCCAACTTTTTTATTAACAAAGAAAAACAAAAACATCAGCTAGAATAATCACATAACTAATCTATCCTGAAACTTTTAAGAGAAGTTTGGAAAGGGATTAAATAATAACACTTTGAATAAATTTTGTACATATGGGAAAAAATCAATCCAAAGAAGAACAGCATGATAATGAGCCTGAACTTTCAGCAGAAGAAATAAGACAGCGTCGTCTCAAAAAATTGGAACAAATTTCCAAAGAGCAGGAACAAGAAGTTGAGGAGAGAAAAGATGAAAATTTGCATAGTCCTGAAAAAATTACTCACATTGAAAGTCAACAATCTAAAGATGCGATGCGAAATTTGAGACTGCAAGCCACGGAAAAAACGGCGCAAGAAAAAGCTGGATCTCCATCAAAAACTGCAATGAAATCTGATCAAACTAACCAAAATGAATCCACTATCAATGAAAAAGGAAATTCACCTTCTAAAAATCAAAGTCCCCAAAAAAACACTTCAAAGCCTGATATATCTCCTGAAAATGCTTCAAATTTGATTCAAATATCATCTGAAAAGCATGGAGGAGCAAGTAATACAGATCATGATTCATCAAAGATCGAAGCTATGACGAAACCCAACCATCCAGTACTCGAAAAGCATAATCAAGAAGTGTATAATATACATTCTTTCTTTGAGGATATTTTCCAGTTTACATTTTACCCACAGTCTCTTGCCAGAAATCCAGATTTAAGGCTCCTTCCTGATGATGATCATTTCGAAGTATTTACTGTCGAAAAGTTTGATGATATTGTCCAAAAGGTTTTGGAGTCAACAAAGTATTTCTCCAGTGACGAAAAGCTTATTTTCTTACACAATATTTATATTAGATTATTGTCATCTCCGTTGTCGGACCAAATCGATCAAGAAAAGAATAAAGAACTCAGGAAGATTGCAATGTCATATATCATCAGTTATCTAACATCCCCAGAAATTTTTAGTTCTGATATTCAACCAGAGAACCCTTTGAATATCAGAGATTTATCTTGCTCTCTGTATGATATGTTTTATTCTCAGCTCCTTCAGTTTGATCAAGACGATTTTATCAAAGAGTTTATTGTTAACGTTGGAGAGGAGGATTTTGACCCCATTTTTACACCAGTCCTGAAGAGAGTTTTAAGAGATTGCAATGAGTGCAGTATAGAAACAGTAAAAAAGTTAGTCAAAGGGTTAGAGTTGATTGAGTTGCTATTCACAGTTGACAAACGATTCATAGACTTTTTCTTCAATCACTACCTCTTCATTCCGAAGTCAAATCTTACAGGCTTAACTTTACAAAAATTGACTATATTTGGATCAGCTTTATCTATAACTGCTTTTCCAGAAGAGTCTAATGTTTTGACCCTCTACTTTAATGATCCCATGGCAAACTTAAGACATGCTGAACCTACTCAAAATATGCTGAGATTTCGTATTAATGAGGTCATTGATATTGTGCACAGAATACTTGAGAATGTCATGCGCATTGATGCCAAATACAAAAGAAATATTTTAGATTGGTTTTATTGTTGTATCAGCGTTAACGAAGCTAAACAAAAAACTTTTAACATGGGTGCCGCTGTTTCAAGTAATGGGTGGTTCACAAACTTTGTTTTGCTCTTGACAAAGTTCTGCCATAAACTTTTAGAAGATGTGGCTAAATATCCCGGGTGGTTCAAAAAGATAGATGTCCATTATCTAAAGGAAAAGCCCATTTTTAATAATGTGGTTCTGTTAAATGGAAAAAGCAATTTATATATTCCTCCTAGCATGGGAATGGATAATGAAAATAAAAATCAAGAGTCCAAGTATACATTTTTGACTGAATTGGTCTTCCTGATTAATCATGCTCTCTTCTTACAAACTAAGACCATCAAGTCATATACAGACTTTTATAGAAAATTAGCAGATGCACATAGAGCTAATCCAAAGTCGCCTGAAACTCTTCAGTTATATGCCAGAAAAAATGCATATGATATCCAACTATTGGATCCTGAACTTACAATCTATATTCACAGACTCTTGGCTTTCAATGCACTTTTTATTATTAGTTTAACAGGGACAAAGCTTGATAAAGTAGATGAGGCATGTCATGAAATTTTTATTGCCTCAGAATTATTAATGATCGAGAAGGATGAAAATGCTGTTGATACAAATGCTTCTTTACCTGCCTACTGGGCTGAAAACATTCAAGAGTACCTTACTTTCATACGTTACTATGATAGTAAAACTTTGCAAAAGAATCCCCTCATATTCGAAATTAACATGAATTTCATAGTTCGAGTCCTGGGAAGTAAAAACTGGATTAAAAATCCTCATTTGAAAGCTGGCTGTACTCAACTTTTAGCTACCCTCATCCCAAGACCAGAAAATAAAGGTTCTGCAACAGAAAACTTCCTTTTCTTGTTTAAGGATAATCCATATTTCAAGCAATACTTGGTCCCAAATTTGATTAGATTTTTCATTGAAGCAGAAAAGACTGGTTCTAACAACCAATTCTTCGATAAATTCAATTACAGACATGGCTGTTGTATGATCATCAATTATCTCTTAAAGGCAGTTTTTCCTGGGGATCAAACTTCATACGTTAAAGATAGTCTTGAGAAACTAGCAAACCAGGATAGCGACACTTATCTTCAATTTATCATGCTCTATCTAAACGATATTATCTATCTAATGGACGAATCCTTTGAAAAATTAAGAAAGATCAAAGAATATCAAGATGAGGTAGAAACACCTGAGTTTCAAGCTTTACCATATCAAGAAAAACATATCAGAATGGCCAACTTTGAGGAGAATAAAAGGCTCGTCCAACCATTCTTAGCCCTGTTTTATGAATACTATGGAATGATTGCGTCCATAACTCTTGTTTCAAGAGATTTCTTCCTCACTGATGCCATCAAGGACAAATTTGTGACCAACCTCAATCATTGCCTTAAACAGCTGAATGGCAAAGAAGCTTTGAATCTTAAAGTCAAAAATATGAAAGAGTTTAACTTTGATCCAAAATTAGTGTTGGAGAGTATTATCAATGTCTACTTAAATTTTGCAGATAAAGAAGAATTTTACGATGCAGTTGTGAGAGACGAAAGAAGTTACGATATAGAACTTTTCCTCAGAACTAAGCAGATTTTGGAAAAACTTAATCTGCTTGACAGTGATCAGATTGATAAATTTGATCATATGATCAGAGTGTTGAAAGAAAAGGAACAAGAAAAGAAAGACGAAGATAAATTCATTTCAGAGATCACCGATATACCTGATGAGTTCCTAGATCCTATCCTGGGAGAAATCATGAGAGATCCTGTTTTGTTGCCAACATCCAATGTGATCGTTGACAGACTCACCATTACTAAGCATCTACTTAGTGATGATACAGATCCTTTCAATAGAGCTAAACTTACTAAAGAAATGTTGATTCCACAACCTGAATTAAAAAAGAGAATCGAAGAGTTTTTCGCGGAAAAGAAAAGAGAACGTCAAAAATAAAAATGTTTGTAAGAGTTAATGTATCTATTCTTATCTAATCTGCTTGTGACTCATTTGTGAAGTATCCTCTTTCATATTAGAACGCTATTTACTTCAAATTATTTTGAATATAAGCTTATTAAAGTTTATTGCAATAAAATAGAGTGAAATATCTTTAGATGAATAACTATGATTACCAGTTGCGTTATATCATCGTAGGGAATACATGTATTTTTTTTGCTTCTTTTTCTTATCAAAAGCTGTAGGAAAATCCTGTTTATTGAACAGATTTACCACAAATACCTTCAAAAATCAGCATGAAGCCACAATAGGAGTTGAGTTTGGAGCTAAAACTATTACTGTCAGGGATAAGGAAGTTAAACTACAAATTTGGGATACAGTATGCAATAAAATAATTTTTTTACGACTCAGGCTGGACAAGAATCTTTCAAATCGATCACAAGATCATATTATCGAGGGTAAGTTCTCTTGCATAGGTTTACATTTTAAGAGCAATCGGAGCCCTTTTAGTTTATGATATTACTAATAGGGAAAGTTTCAATGATATAGTTAAATGGCTTGATGAAACAAGAGCATATGCCAGTGAGAAAATGGTATTGACCTTAGTGGGAAATAAAACTGATTTATCCTGTAATCTTGTAAATTATTGAAGTTAGAGAATAGCCAAGAGAGAAGTCCCTATGGAGGAAGGCCTTAAATTTGCAAAAGAAAACGGAATGCAATTTTTTGAAACTTCAGCAAAAAGCGGGAGCAACATAGAAGATGTACAATAGAGTTAAATTTTCATCACTATGTAGGTGTTCATTAATTCAGCAAGTGAGATTCTGGGGAAAGTAGAGAGAAGAGAGATTGATCCTAATGAGGTATATAATCCTGGTATTTTCTTATTTCTAGGAACAAGGAGTGAAGCTTCAAGTCAGTCCTACCAAAAAGGTTGTCTTGGATACTTCCAGTAAACCTGTAAAATCATCGAGTGGGTGTTGTGGTCAATCATAATTCTACTAAAATATTCCCAATTTCTCTAGTAAAATTAATATCTAAATTCATCCTTGTAAAACATTCGAGTCGATCAGTTTTTTTTAACATATAACACTTTTCATCTTTTAAGGGTTGAAACTCCAGAATTTTGCAAACATTAAATTTATTTCATTGAAGGAATGCTGCAGTTCGTTTCAATAAGCTGTACGAATTGATTATATTGGATGCTAGCGGGTATCTTTTCAACACAAAAAGCTCTTGAATTTAAATACCTAGAGGGGAAAAAAAAAATAATTAGCTGAGTTCAAACTAAAAAATATTTAAATCACAGCTTCAAGATGGGAAGAAAGAAAAGAGATTTGAGCTATCTAAAACCATTTTGCTACTTCTGTGATAAAGTCTTTAATGATGAAATTGTCCTTCATCAGCATCAGAAGGCAAAGCACTTCACCTGTATGACTTGCAGAAAAAAGTTTTCGACTGCAAGTTCTATGGTTGGTCATAAAAGTCAAGTTCATAAAGAAAATGTTGCAAGGTGATTCACATCTTTACCCTGATATAAGTTATAGAGTACCTAATGCACTTCCTGGACGAGATTCTGTAGAACTCAATATCTTTGGTATGCAAGGAGTTCCTAAGCATCTTATCGAAGAAAGAATTTTAGCAGGAGGTATGAAAAGTGAGTACTTATATAATCTCTTAGCTGCAAGATATTGGAATCAAATTAGAGCCGATCAAGCAAGTGGAATAGACAAGAAAAAGGAAAATCCTAAGCCTAAAAAAAAGGATAAAACTCAAAATAAAAAAAATACCTCCGAAAAACCCGAAGAAACGAAATATGAGGATAAAATCAACCCTCAAGCACAGTTTACGTTCAATCGTATATCATCCTTTTTTAACATCTAACTTTTAGCTCCATCTCAAACTCAGAACGAGCCGTTCTCATTTTCGATGAATCAGCCTATTAGCTTCGGTCTTCCAGCAGGCTCTAAGCCTACTGGCACAAACGTTTTTGAAGAGAATACAAATAAATAAGGTTAAATTTGAATAGTTTCTTGTAAAATAAATACGGGATGCTAATTAATATGATTGTATCATGGGCAAACTAAAGATAAGCAAGTGAGCTTACGTACTAACAATGGAACATGTATTTTAGTTTAAAAGTATAGTTATTAGGAAAATTCAATATCTTTATACAAAGTCGGCTCGGTTGCGATTACTGAATATGGTTTATATTTATGGAGTTCTTCAGGTAAATCTGTTAAAGAAGGAGGCTTTTCAAATTCAGGTCCGAAGTTCATTTTTACTTTTGAATTCATATACAAAGAGACGGCTGCAAAATAAAAACCTTCTTTTAAATCCTGAAAAGCAACTCCTAAATATTTCCCATTTTTGAAAAAGATTAGTTTGCTTCCCTCATTAATTTCAGGAACAGCATTTTTATTTAATTCTTGATTTCGTACTTTTGGTTTTGGAGGTTTCATATGTACCAAGCATCCAATTATGTCTCCTTCATTATATTTTTCTGCATATTTTGTTTTAAAGCCTTGATGGACTACGCAGCCGTCAATACTCTTATAAGCATAACTATTTGAATCGCTTCCAAGTGAAATTTCTTTGTCAAATGCCTTGGTGGCAATTCCAATTCTAAGATGAGACTCTACTCCTTTGAAAGGAGGAGGGAGATTTGACTTCTCCACTCTTGCTTCGAAATAATAGGTTCCTTCTATAATAGGATAGTTAGCGACAATTGACCGATAGCCTTTATAACCTGTAACTGAATCTAAGTCTTGAGAAACCCTTAAATTGCTCCCTCTTTCAGTGAGAGATAAGTGAACTCTTTTTTCAGGTGGCTGCTCTTCAGGAGGAGTCACTGTAGATGTCTTAGTCTTGTGTAGCTTGCTGAATTTCCTTTTTGCGTCCATTTGAAAATAAATAAATCTTATTTCAGATGCCCAATAATTCCAAAAAAAAATCACAAACCTAGGAATTTTTTTTTTTTGGTAATTAGCTATCTAATCTAATGATTTACTAGATAGATAGACTGTTGTAAGGTGGAAAGTGATTCAAGAGCATACTTGTAGAAAAAAGACTGGAAATATTTGTCTCAAGCTATGGGAAATCATTAAAATGACTTTTTCAAGTTTCAATACTAACTTTCTTTCTTTGAAGCATATATTTAAAATTTTTTAATAGAATTTCATAAAGCGTAATGAGCAGTGAAGAAAAGAAGGAAAACCCTCCCATTATCAAAAAGTCCAAGAAAATAACGTAGAATATTATAAATTACAATTGAATTCAAGAAAAACCGAATCAAAGAATAAAGACTTGAAGGATATAGATGCTTTATTTGGCTCAATCAAAGATAAAAAAGCTGCAGCTGCTAAGTCAACAAAGTCTGAAGATAAAAAAGCAAATAAAAAGACTGCACCCGTGAATAAAGAAAAGAAAGCTGATAAAAAGGAAGAAAAATCCGGTATCTTATGATGATCAAGAATCTTAGTATTCAGGTCCAAGATATACTGAAGATGGTTTAAGAATATATACTTTAGAAGAATTAGGGATTGGAAAGGGTATATGATTTCTACATTATACCATAAATTCTCTAGGTGGAGACACTGCATTGTGTCCCTTTGACTGTGATTGTTGCTATTAACGCATGATAAAGAAACATTAATAGGAATTGTTTTGTGAGAGTTGTTATCTATACATGTAGGAGTCTCTTATAGAAAAAGTGTTTTCGATAATATTTTATGTCTGCACAAGCTAACAAGACTCAATGTAATTTTATTAGATAAAAATGACCTCTAGTTACCAAAGTAATTGATCTCGACCCAAATAATCCCATTGTAAATATCTCCGGGATAGTAAGTCCTCTAACTTCACAAATAATGGCTAGATATCAGGATTAAATATTGTTGAACTCAACAATTCTGACTCAACTAAAAGGTATTATGCTTCATTCTTTTTGAGCGATGATACTGGGAAAGTGAAATGCTCTTTCACAGGAGGTTTTCTTTCATAACTGCTGTTTAATAGCTAGATATTGTTAGAAAACTCAAAAATAATGACAAAATCACAGTGATTAAGGGAAGAATTGACGTTATAAGAAAGAAGATGGTACTAAATCTGGAACCTATGAGCAAGGTCTTGTTTAACCCAGTAATTTGATGATTTACTTATTAAATTGCTAGATCCTGGAAAATGAAATCGCCACAAATAATATAAATATGTCAAGCATAAAGTATATTTCAGAAGAAAATATATAAGTCCATAAAACTTTGTTCATTTTGTTATTCTTCCTAGAAATAGGCTAATTTTTACATTGTTATATTTGTAATTCTCTTTAATTCATATGAGCCAGTTATCGAAGTGATCTTTGTTTTGAGCGATTATTCAATTTCAATCCATAAAATCAAAGCTTAAGCGATTTATAAATTAAATAAGAGAGACGCATATGGAACCCACTAAGGATAAGATCAAGGGTGAGGAAGAACAAAAGAAGAACAAGGTTAGAATTACCTTGACCTGCCAAAATCTCAAGAACGTTGAGAAAGGTGCGAAATATGAAGTATTATCTAATTTATTTTAGTTTGCACTGAATTGATCCAAAGAGCTAAGGCTATTGCTGGAGTTAAGGTCACTGGACCCGTCAGAATGCCCGTCAAGACCCTCAAGATCACCACCAGAAAGTCACCATGCGGAGAAGGTAACTTAGAGTTAACGATATTGAAATTGCATAGGTACCAACACCTACGATAGATGGGAAATGAGAATCTACAAGAGAGTCATCGATTTGGTCTGCTCTTCCGCTGATATTAAAGAAATTACCACCATGAAGATTGATCCTGGTGTCGAAGTCGAACTTACCATCAGAACTGACGAAGATGACTATTAAATTTTCAAAAGTTAGTGATGAAATCTCTCCGTTAAAAGACTCGCCTTTGCATATATGTCGTCTTTATAGTGCCAGTCCCTCTTGTGTCTGTAAAGTTTGTGATAAATAGACAGCAAACGTTGTAGCTATTAGTCAATAAAGCAATACCCAAAGCATGAAATTTAGCCATATTTAACCTCTACCTCTTTGTCTTATTGTTATTCCTACAAGGAATCAATTGAATTAACACGTAATTTTTATCTAAGTCATATTCTGCTCTAAACTTTATTAAATAAAAAAATCTTTTTTATCCAAATCAAATTTCATCATGGAACTGTTAACACTTCCTGGAGCAGGACTTCTCACCTGGTCCAACTCAAAGAAGAATAGTTGTTTATTTGTAATTCAACATTTTACTCTCATTTACCACTAGGCTACTGCTAATATTTACGATAGTTTTAGTCAATCATTTGATAATCCTGAGGAAGGACTCCTTCAAATTTATTCCTTCGACCTCATGAACAGAACTTCAACTCAACGTAAGTTCATAATGCATAAAATAATAATCTGATAGAAAAGTTGGGTGTGGCCAAGATCCAAGGTTATACTTTTACTTCTCTTGATTGGGAGGCCTATGGAGAAAATGATAAGTACCCTTATGGTATCATTGCCTCAGGTTTTTCAAACGGAGCTGTCGCACTATGGGATGTCAACCAAATTTTGTCTGCGAGAGGTGCTGATACTGGCCAACAAGCATATAATCGTGGATTACTTTGTATGCAAGAGGTCCACTCAGCTCCAGTTTCAACCATCGCCTTCAATCCTTTCAAACAGCATCTCATTGCCAGTGGTGGTTCTGAAGTTGTGATTCATGACATAGAAGGAAATATAAATGATCCGGAAGTTTTTAGTCCTGGTGACAACCTTCATCAGGGTAGTGCAATCACTGCTGTATCCTGGAATCGCAAAGTTCCACATATTCTTGCTTCAGCTTCACAAAACGGTGTCTCAGTTGTTTGGGATCTTAAGATTAACAAAGCCATTTTCAACTTCTCTGATCACAATAAGACCAACTTGAATAGAAATGTCTCCTTGTCTTGGAATCCAGAAATCCCTACCCAAATTGGTGTTGTATACGATGATGAAAGAATTCCTGAACTTCAAATCTGGGATTTAAGAAATCCTCAAGGTCCAATCTTCGCCTCAAATAAAGGCCATGTTAAAGGCATTCATTCCATGGATTGGTGTCTTACTGACCCTTCATTAATTGTTACGATGGGAAGAGATAATAAACTGACCTTCTGGAATTATAAGTCTGCTGAAAATGACCACATTGTTTCAGAGAAGTCTTTAGCTGAAGCAGGAATACAAGTAAAAATGTCCCCTAGACTCCCTGCAATCTATTCTGTTTCCACTGCAAGTGGCAACTCCACAATCTATACCCTCAATGACGATACTCAAATTGACTCACAGCTTTCATCTTATGCTCCTAGATGGCTTAAACCACCAGTTGGAGCTAGATTTAGCTTTGATGGTAGATTGGCAGTCTTTAGCGAGAAAGGTGGAGTCTCCATAAAAGAATACAAGGTATCTTTGACTGATGAAAGAATTGAACCTTATCTTGCTGACTTTGAGAGAAACTTCAGCAACCCCAAGCTCGATGTCCTAGAGCTTTGCGAAAGCAGAGTAAATTCAGACTTCTTGGATGAAGCTGATAAGCAAGAATGGAAGTTTATCAAGGCAATTGCCCATGACGATCCAGATGAAATCATCTCTGTGTTAGGTTTGGACAAAGCAAAAATCATTAAGAAGACAGAAGACTACACAGGAAAGATTCATTCCAGCAATGTTTCCTCAAAAAAGAAGACTACTGAAACAAGTTACAAACCCTTATCTGCTACAGAAGCTGAGGATTTCTTCACACTTCTGGCTACTAAGGATCACAGAAAGAAATCTATTCATCTTGATAACGAAGAGGAGAAACCAGACAACCAATTTGTCATTACTGAGACTGTTCAAAGAAACACGAATTGGGATGCTGGAGTTGAAAAAATCATTAAGGATAACATCTTAGTTGGAAACATAGAAGGTGCAGTGGACTCTGCCCTCAAGAATGGTAGAACTGCTGAAGCTTTATTATTAGCATACTTCAAAGGACAAGATTTCTTTAGAGCTACCATCAAGCAATACTTTACCTCTTGCCATGAGACTTTCGTGAAGAATGTTATGAGATGCTTAGTTGAAGGCCAAATTGGTGAACTGGTTAAAAATCATCCTCTTGATAGCTGGAAAGAATGTGTTGCCCTTTGCCTTAGTTACACTGGCTCAAACAGACAGGTATTCCAAGGACATATGGAAGAGCTTGCAATTAGATTCATCAATGAGAGAAATGATCACTCTACAGCCTTGTTCTGCTATATCTTGTCAAAGAATTTCTCCAGAATTCTTGAAAATCTAGCTTTTAGAACAGAGTCTTACATTAAGGGTTCATTAGAATACGTTGTCTTTCTGATGAGAACCTTAGAAAAATTGACTGCTTTGCGAGTCATCACAGGTAGCATGGAATCTCATCCAATTGTTGATAGATTTGTATATGAGTTATCAAAGACTTTACATTCCTATGGAAGAGACGCTGTCATATTAAACTTAATCACTATTAATGATTGCAGAGGTTTCGAGTGTTCAGTCATTAGAGATAGAATACTACATTCAACACCTGATCTTGTTGGATTTTACAGTGCTAAACCTTTCCCTTTCAGATCTGAAAATGTAAATATCAAGAGTAGAAAAGGTAAAGTCGAACCAACTCCTAAAATGGGTGGAGCAGGCCCAGGCCAACCAAAACAAATTGAGAAAAAACCTATCTTCGACCCTAGAGCCTCCGAGAAGGAGCTTACCCGTCCCCCTATGGATCTGAGTAAAACCACTCCATTTAAACCTCCTGTTCAAGGAACTGGTCCTAAGATGTTTGATTCCTCTCCTTCAAGCAATACTAATCCTCTAAATACTCCTCCCACACATGGAAAATTCGTTCCACCCAAAGATCCCAATTTCCCTAAACCTATGACACCATTCAATCCAGCCCAAGTCAAGAAAACTGAGGAGAGTAAAGGGCTCACATCAACCGAAAGTGATTTACCAAGACCACCAACAGGCGGTTTCCCTAAAGGTATTATATAAGAAGACAGTAATAACAATCTAGGAAATATTCCCCCTCCAAAGAAGGATATTCCCACTTTCACACAAGCACAACCATCTACAAGGCTTTCTCAAACAATTCCTGAAACTACCAACAAGTCATTAGATGATATGCCACCTCCAAAGATGACCTCCACTCCATTTGGTGGAAAAACCAGTGCAGGTATCTATTTTACAATTTTGTTAATGTTTCAAAGGAATGAACGAATCCATCACTAACACGACCACTACTTCCAATTTGAGTTCTCCAATGATGAAAACGCCTCCTCCTAACAAAATGGCATATCCTACTCCAACTAATCCCATGATGAACAGACCTGGCCCAATGACTACTCAACCACCAACATCTAACCCAACTACAACTTCTGGTCCCTTCCAAAATCCAACCAACAATCAAATAACTCCTCCTCCTTTCGGAAGACCAAATATTAGCAATCCAAATGTTTCTGGCCCTAATCCTTTAACTGCAAGTGGAGGATTTAAGGGACCTATGAATCAACCCAAGACCATTCCTAAACCAAACATCCCAACCACCACTACCAGCTCTACCAGTCTTACTCAGAATGTCCAAAGTGTTAATCCCTCTGACATCCCTTCATATTGCAGTCATATTTATGCCACTTTGACAAGAGGAATGGCTTTGCTTGATCAAATTGATGTATCTTAAACCCTAGTATTAATTTATTCATTAGAAAAATCCCAGGAAGAAAATGGAGACCGAACAAAAGATGAATTCTCTTTGGAATATTTTGATAAATGGAACAATGAAAGAATCAACATTTATGGCTCTGTCAAAATTGTGTGAAGGTAAGCTATCGTATTTTCAAGCCTAATTATTAAGAATTGGATGCTGAAAACTTTGAAGAAGCCAGAGCTCAACAAGAAAAAATTGCTAAAGAAGACTGGGATGCCAACAAAGACTGGCTCAATACTGTCCGCAGGATCATTTTGAGGAAGTAAGGTCAACTTCTCTGCCCTACTTGTTATGATCATATTCTTTTTATATTTTCATGTAATTAACCAAACCAATGCAGTAGAGTGAATTTAGAATTTTTAAACAAAATAAACACGAAATTCAAATGGAAACCTATAGTTTGATTCAAAAGAATATGGATACTCCAAAATCCATTGAAAATGTTCTTGAAAGCCATATCTCAAATGTGGAGAAAGGAATATTTGATCCGAAAGCATTTGCTGCAGGTTTGAGTCGTTAATATGTTTGTCATACCTAGAAATGAAAGATTTTTCTTTCCAAGACATAAATCCACACAAATGTGTTTCCAAATTGATTGATCTGAGCAAAGAGAAGATCACTGGACTTACAAACTACAAAATTTTACATAAGTAAGCCAAATGCAAATAGAATTAAGTGAATAGTGTTGAAAAGATGATCGATATTGTCATGCAAGAGTATACAATTAAGAAGCCAGGAATATCTGAAGTATTATTCTTTCCAAATAAAGCAAATGAACTTAAACTCATTCAGTATTCTATGTAATTACAAAATTCACCGCCTAAGATATCTGAAAAATGCAAAAACCAGTATATCTGTTTGCATGTTTACCATAAATAATGACAACTTGTCGGAAGCCTTGTTGGAATGCCATCTAAAAGGTGTCAAAGTCAGGTATTGTAGAACCAAACTAAAAGTAATATTAAGGATAATAACAGATGATGCTTGTATGAAACTCATGGGATCAGACATTCCAGATTTATCAAAAGAAGGTATTCAGATCAGAACTGATAATAACACCAAATCCCTTATGCATAATAAATTTGTCATAATTGATGAGAAAATTATCATTACTGGCTCCTATAACTGGACTTCACAGGCCACCAATTACAATGAGGAGAACATTATCATCTTGGAAAATGAGCAAATGGCTAGCAGTTTTTCCAATGAATTTGAGAGGCTTTGGAAGCAATTTACTCCACAAAGCATTACAGATATTGTCAGCAAAGATAAAAAGAAGACAAAGCTTTACTTGAGATATGTAAATAATATTAAGAGACTTGAAGAAGAAAAAAAAGAAGAGGATGAAGAAGGTGATGAAATCCCTGAAAAAGAAGAAAAAGAAATTATTCGTTCAAGCAAAAAAATAAGTAAAGCAAAGAGGGTTCAATCAACAAAGACCTTATCTAAGAAAAGCCAAAGAAACCCAATCTTTGAGGAAAATGCTCTGAGACCATTAAGCAATGTAAATTATTGCCAGTATAGCTTAATTTTTTTAGGAAACTCTTGGAGTGTTTAAACTGTTTTTCTTCTTATTGTACTTATTCTCCTTATTCGGATCATTCTTTATCACTACTATAGGTACTGCTAGTGGAGAGTTTTAAGTTACCTTCATATCCATGATCAATTCATTGTATTTGGCTTTCAGTGACTGCTTAAGGCTCAGTTACGATTTTCTTATCATGTATCATATTTAAAAAGTCTTTTAGTATCAACAGAATAATCATTTCTTTTTGACACAAGATTTTTTTAAATGTCAACATCAGATTGATAATATATTTATTAAATCAAGTCAATTTACAAAAAACAAGATTTCGTCTAAGAACAACCAATTTCAATTGAAATGTTAAATGAGCATGCAGAATGGAATATGCTTCTCCAGAAGCTTTCAAACCAAGTATCAGATCAAGGACCTAAACTAGTTGATGAAGGAAAATCAACTGTTTTATCTTTCCAAAATAATCCATCTCCACTTCCTCTCAATCTTTCGCCTGAAACCAAAGAAACAAATAATGACCTTGGTGTTACAGAAAGTGTATCTCAAAACAGCTCCTCAAAGATTGATTCAGGTTCTTTTGGACCACAAAGAAATATAGATGAACAATTAAATGTAAAAATAGATGGCTTGAAAAAGATTAAGGAGGACGAGAAAATTGGAAGAACAGTTAGCATTAATAACCAGTTTATCTGCTGTTTACAAGAGAATGATACAATCCTTATAAAAAATTTGAAAAACTTATCTCTGACATATACAATTCAGGATATTGATTCAAAAGTTTTAGATTTAGTGCTCCTGGATCATCCAGTACTCAATTTCCTTGCCTTTGTTTGCCAAAACGGAACAGTTTATGGGTATGCTTTTGAAATAGACCAACTAAAAGAGTCTATTTTAGTAAAGCAGATGTTCAATCATAACCTTGGTTCAACCCTTGAGTCGGCACAGATTGCTTGGAAAGATATGAGAAAAATTGGAATCGCAAAAAAGAATGAATTAATTTTGTTGTCTAGCTCACAAAGTAATCAGAACGAAAATGAAGAACCTTCGTTTGAGTCAGTGCAAACCAGCACTTTGACTTTTGACAAAGTCATTAAGGACTTTGCTTTCTCCCCTAGATATTCATTGGCATTTCTGCTCATGGAAGATAGTAGTGTACGAGTACATAATCTTGATGGGTTGTTATTAAGAGAATTTATGCCACATACCGAATCTCCTGCAATTAAAATCTTGGCTTACAGAAATCTTGCCAAACACGAGCAGTTAGGCAATAATGGAAATAAAGTGCAAATACTGGATAAATCACATGACTTCTCTCTTAAAGATATCTTCATTACGATTTCTGAAGATTTTGAGATTAAGGTGTGGGATCTAAGCGAACTCAATATAGAAAAAAATACTTATCATTGTATTGAGACTTATCAAATTAATCAGCCAAATGACAAAATCTCACCTTTAAAATTAATCAAGAGATTTGCCTTTTTTGATTTCTCTCTCAGTTTCCTTTTCCTTTCTTATATTCAGAGCAATGAAGAAGAGCTAGTCATTCATGGATTGCACATTGACCCTTGCTACTATGGCTATTCAGAACAGTATAATATTCTTAAAAAGTCTAAAAAATTCTTCAATAATCACCAAATTGTTGCCATCAAGCGAAGCGACTACACAGATATCTCTGTTCTGAATCTAAATGATGATGAATTCGAACTCTACTTTAAGCTTGATCAATACATTCCAATGGCTGATCTTGACCCTATCAGCACATTAACTCAAGAAGGAAGTGTTGCTTCTGACTCTAAGACTAATTTTATTTTCTTCATTCATAGTAATGATGAGGTCACTCTCAATAAAATCCCAAGTGAAAAATTATATCCACTCTATTTGATCGAAGACATGGATAAATTGAACAGAAAAAACAAGTTTGAGCAACTCGAAGCCCAATTCACTAAATCCAAGGGAAATGAGACAGGCAATTTCCCTCCAGAACTACCAGGAATGATAAAAGAATTATTGAATGACCAAAGAAAAGCTGCTTCAGAAGAAGACAAGAACAAGTTATCCCACGCTGAATCCGAACTGCTAACCATTCCAACCCAAAATCAGAATTCTTTTAAAAGTGCACCTGAAATTAAAGAGCTTGAGCCAGAACCTGTCAGAGTAGAACAAACTGAGAATTTAAATATCCCAGAAAAAAAGAAAGACCATAATAAAGGTGGGAATAAGAAGAAGCATGAACAAAATAAACAAAATAGAGAAAGCCCCGAAGCAAGGGATAAGGAAAGGCCCATCCAGCCAAAAATCGTTACACGAAATGACCCCAAGCCAAAAATTGAAGCAAAGAGCGTTGCTGAGCTGGAGGCCAGATTCACACAAAATGACGGAAATAAAAATCTTGAACAGTCTCTTGAGAAAATGTTCCAAAATATGATGAATAACTCGACTCAACTCCTGGAAAAGAAGTTCAGTAAGATCGAAGAAATTATTGAGAATAAAATCAATGAAAAGATTGCTAGACTACAAATGAATAGCTTGAGTCAACATGTTACAAGAGAAATGGATGAGAAAATTCAAAGAGAATTTTCAAATGCTTTTGAAAAGACTGTGACCCCTTGCATTGAAAAATATTTATCTAAAGTTTTTGAGCAAGTTTGCAACACCTTTGAAAAGGGACAGAAATTTTATATTGACAAACTTAACATCGAGCAGGCAAAGTGTGCGCAGGTAAAAGAGACTATGAGTGAAGTTGTTAAAAGCTTTGTCCAAATATCGACTGCATTGACTGAGAGTATAATGAACAACCAAAATAGTTTCAATAAAATGGAAAATAATTTCCAAGATAAGCAAACACAAATATCAAGATTAGTTGACCAAATGAATGAAATCCTCCTTAAGCAACAAGACATCCAGAAAAAGTTAGAGTCGACAGAAAAAAATATTAATGACATGATTCAACAATACAACAACGAGATAGCCAACTTCCAAAGCTTCACTGAAAAATACTTGGAAAGAATAGGAGAGCAAGGAAGCGTTGGCCAATTACAATCGCCAAGCCCAAGGTCCAGCCAAATAGATTCAAAAACAGAAGATACTAAGAAAGAGAATATTACTTCAAATGCACCCTCTACCACCAACCCAAACTTCTATCCACAAAATGCCTTCCTGAATCAAAATATGCTGACATCTTCTATGTATAATGCCTCAAGATCAACTAAATCAGGCTCTTTGGCAGATCATTTACCTTACCTTCAATCTCTTGCTACTCATGGTGGTTATCCAAACCGTATGCCTCCAATGATGAGTCCTAGCACTTCTCAAATTCTTTCCTCTGGTTATGGATATGATTCATTTGGTAATCCCTACCATAAGAGTAGGACAGCAGGTGGAGGCATGATGTTTAATCCTAATTATCCTTATCAACAACAGTTTAATCCTGACAGAACTATGATGGCAAACTATCCCTATGATTACCATCTGATCCAGCAATATGAAATGATGAAAAGAGGAAAGGAAGACGAAACCGCATCTGGCATGCCATTCTATCCACAAAACCAACTTCCTCATTTCCAGCCTAATATAACTCCAACCATGCCATCAACAGCCAATATTAATCAAACACCTCCTATCCAGAACAATACAAATCAACAACAACAGCAACCCGTTAACCCCAATCAAACTACTCAAAGTCTACCCAATCTTACTTCTCAACCAAGCTTTGGACCCCAAAATCAAACAAGCCAAACTGTAGGACCAACTCAACAGCAAAACTTTAACCCTAACTCTGGAAATTATCCATATTTCAATCCACCACAAATGATGAATGCCCAAATCAATAAGAATAGTGTCGGAGGAAGATCTCAAAATCCAGTTGACTCATTTTATCAAATACCACTTGTTAGTTCTATGGTAAAAGAGAGCTCAAAAGAAAGTCAGAGCAACCAGCAAAGTAATACAAACACTCAAGGCACTTCTTCTCCTCAATAATGATTGCTTTTCTATTTGTAATCTTTAGGATATTACAGTAAATAATGTTGTTCTAGATTTGAGTATTTTCCATTGTTTTCATCATCTATAATCCATAAGAAATAACTCAAGTGAAAAATCTTAAATAAAAATAAGTTACCCTAATGTCAATTGGAAATAAAAAAATGTACCTACAGGGAATTCCTGTAGAATTACAAACCAAGCTGTCTTCATATTCCATATCACATGATGAAGAAGATCCTAAGGGTCATAGGCAACCTCGAAGAATACTTACAAATCAAGAGATCTTAGAAGAGCTTGCAAAACAAAAAGTTATTCAACATAATTTGATAGAAATTGGAAAAAATAGTCGGATAGAAGAAGAGAGCTTTACTCCTAGCTCAATAAATACCAAATCCAAAAAAACGCTTAGCATCAAAAAAGGATTTGGTACCTCTTCTGAGAGATTTCCTGAAAGCAAATTGGAGATATCATCTCCTTTTGCTTATTTCACTCCCGAATTAAGACCTATCCAGAATTTTAATCAAAAGGGATATGGGAATGGATTTGTTTCTAAAAGTCTCAGATTTTCGCGGCCACTTTATAATAATCATGGACCTGGTCCTGGTGCATATTTTGGCTCCATCAAAGAAAACTGGAAACACCAGAATCTGGTGCTAGACAATCCCATCTCTTATCAACATCCTAGAATTAGAAAAAGACCAATTGTTAGGCCTGTGAACAAGAAGGATAATTTTCCCGGTCCGGGTGCATATGAAATCAATGAGAATTTAGTTAAAAAAAATAGTCCGAGTTATCGCTCAGTGTTTCATTCATCATCAACGCGTAATGTCTTACCTACTCTTGATAGAGAGGAGCTAGAACTTTCTCATGAACAATTTCAAGTGGTGAAATCACTTGAGACGAAAAAGTTTGAAAAGAAAAAATCAGAAAGCTCCTTCTTTGCTAATCCTGTAATTGTAAATAGACCTAATCATTTCTATGAGCCTTTGATAAACCAAGTCGTGCATAAAACTAATGCTGATATTACTCATCTATATTCAGAGTTGAAAAGTTGTTCTCCAGAAAGGGAGAATTTACGCTCTGATGGATATCTTCAAACTTCACCTATCAAAAGACCTACTAAGATTAAACAAGAGAACAAACAAAAAGTAGTGGAAATTCCTAAGGAACCTGATAATAATAATAAGTTATTTGGATCCAATATTAAGGTCCCACGTATTCATTCATAGAAATAAATTTTGGCTCATATTTTTGGAATAACACCATTTTCTCTTTCATGGATTTACATATAACTTTTGTAATCATTACAAAGAATAGGGTTACCAATCATTGAATTTGCTGTTTCTCATTTTTTTTACTTCACTTCTTTTCCTTTTGCCGTCAATTCTCTTTTTTAGTTCAGTTTCAGTTTCTGGAGGAATTTCATTTTTTCTTTCTTTCTCAGGGATTGATGCCAGATAGACCATGTGCCTTAATTTTGATATTGCATCTTCAAGATTCTGAGTTTGATCTCTTCCCACTTGGGATGTCACAATCACTTCACCAAAATTATTCATATAATTTTTGTGTAATTCTATAAATCTTTTCTTTACATCTGGACCAAGCCAATCTGCGCTATCAACTCTAAATCGTACCTCTGCTTTGGAATTTACTTTATTAACATTTTGTCCTCCAGGACCAGATGATCTTGCAAATTTTATCTCTAACTTTTCACGAGGAATAACAATATCATCTAAAGAGATTGTTTCTTCGTCCTCTTCCTCCTCTTCTTTTTTCGTAAATTGATCATTTCTTCTTATTTTTCCAAAATAAGCATTATTTTTTAATGAAAGCTGCATTAGTTGGTAAAATCCATCCTTGAATTTTATGCCTGTTAGCCTAGAAAGAAACATCTAATGTTGAAGTAGCTTCTGAACAAGATATATGAATCTAGGGATTTTGAATAGAAAAGAATAGATAAATTTTATTAAAATGGATTCAGAAGGGAACCAAGACGATAATGCAATTGCTCTGAAGATTGTACAGCTGTGTAAAGATTCTGGGGAAGGCATCCAAGATGATCACTTGGCTAGAATGATAAATGTATCCGAAGAAAAAAGAATGATTCTTATGAATCAGCTGATTGCAGCTGGTTATATAAAAGTCGACCAAACAAAAGAGGGAACATTGTTATATAAATTTCAAGACCCTGAAGAGGCTAGGAAGTTTGCAGGACTTGATAGAGATGCCATGATAGTGTATGAAATTCTTAAAAAAGCTGGATCACAAGGGCTTACCAATGCTGAACTGAAAAAAAAGTCTGAACTGAACAAAACTTTAGATTCCATTTTGAAGACCCTTGAAAAAAGAGGCCTGATAAAATCCCTAAAATCTGTTAACCAAAAAAATAGAAAGATTTATATGCTTCAAGAATATGAACCTACTGATGAAATTACAGGAGGATTATGGTATAGAAACAACGAATTCTACCAAGAATTAGTAGATGCTATATACAACAAAACTCTGAAGTATATCGAAAGCCAAAATACTGTAAGTAAAAAGGAGATTGGGGTCTTTTTGAGATCTGCTAATCTGGCCCAAGGAGATTTAAAAGATGAGCATGTTCAATCCATAATTAATATTCTCTTATTCGATGATAAGATTGAAGAATTACCATCTCAAATGAAAGGAAACCCAATATACAGGATCTCAGAGTGGGATAAAGCTATAAAGCCTTCAGTATATACACTAACTCCTTGCGGAACTTGTCCTGTATTTAATGAATGTAAAGAAGGAAGTATAATTAGCCCTGAAAAATGTATTTATTTCCCTGAATGGTAAACCTGTGATAAAGATAAAGTACTTTTTGCATATAAACATTAAAGTATGGGTTGTATTGTCTAAAATTGGAAAAGATCTTTTTATATATTTCCAGCTAGGAATTAGTGTGATAGTTTGGGATGTCTCAGGAATTCAATATTACTGAAAATTAATTTGGATTTAATAATTACATAATTCTTTTTGAATCCTGATGGAAAATATATCTGACCCGCTAACGCTTTATCAAGAACTTTTATTCAACTCTTTCGAGAAAATAAAAAAGCATCTCCCAAAAAAATACCAAGAAATCAAGACAATGATTACAAATTTTTCAGGTTGGTTCCATATACTCAATATTTATATTTAAGAACAAATCAAAACAGATAAGGACCTCAATGCTAACAAATACTTTGGTGTTTACAAACTCTGCATTGAAACAAAGGATCTAAAGTTAATAGAAACGGCTCTTTATCACATCCATGTAAATTGAATAAGAAAAGTCATTATAACTTAACAGAAATTGATCTCTCACAATTTTCTTGATGGAAATTGTAGAGATTTTACTGCTAATCTGCATCTAGAAGAAACAAAAGCCGAATTTCCAGAAATTCCAACTAGTGAAAAAAGAAAGCTTATTGATTCAATTGTTGAGAGCATATGTTCCTGCAAAAATGAAAAGAATGAAAATATTCAACTTCAAATCATTAAAGTAATATCGAGTTATATCTCTTAATTATTTAAGGTGTTGCTTACCATTGTTACAAGCTTAACCTGTGAGGTCCACGGAAAAAGCTTACAGGAAATAATAAAAACTCTCTTTGCAATTCATCTCAGTAAGTTCATTGATAAGCTAACATAATTCTTAGATAGCAAGAATTCTGTCAACCAAACAACCGCCAGAGCAGCATTAACTCAGATTATTAATGCCATCTTCCAACGAATGGAGGAATATAATGTAATTTTCCATGATAATCGTATAGAAAAATAATAAGGCCCTTGAGGATGATTACAAGGCGAAGAGAAAGACAATAAACACTCTTACTCCCCCAAACAAGACAAGTTTAGGAAGAGCTAGTTCTACAGAAAGTGCTCAATCTCAAGACACTAATAATATCAATCCTTACCCAATGTTGAATGCTAGCAATCTTCAAACATCCTCGAATAGCGAAATTCAGTAAGAGACCGAGTCATTAACTTTAACTCTAGACTGGGAAATAACGATGCTAATCAAGTTGATATGTCTTCATATGCCTTGCCAACAATGAATGAACAAACTCATATAGAAGCCAGCGATGTTAAAGCTGCCTTAGGAGAACCTCAAGAGAAGTATGTGTATAGAGTCATTCAAAATATGGTTGATGACGTCTGTCTGTATTATGGGAAAAGAGAAGCTATTCTCAAGAAATATGATGGAAAGCAGGATCAAGATAATCTGAAATTTGAACTTGAGAATATACCTGTGAGAGCAGTGCCGTTAGTTTTGAATCCAGATGATCCTAAGTATAGAGCATTGATCAGAGCCCCTATTGAAAATGAGAGAGGAACTCCAGCAGGATATTTTGGATGGTATATTCATTAATAGTCATTGACTCATCACATAGGTGCTTTGTCTGCCGTGGCCCAGCCGATCTATACTGCAAAGATACTCGAATTCCAATCTGCTCAGTGGAATGCAAGCTCAAGCATCTTGATGAAGTTGATTTCCTAAATGCTCCTAACGGTGTTATTGATTACAGCAGCAAGAATATCTATTTACATGATGCTTGCCAGATATTCAATTACCTTTGTAAACTGTCTGGAAGAGATTCTGCAAGGTAGACATTCATACCCATCATTTTAAATTTTAGCAACATGACCCCAACAGTCTTGAAAAATAAGACTCTTACTTTAGAGTTGATTTTATCTATCATGGAAAATGCAGGTCCTACATTCACATCAAGAAAAGAATTCAGAGACATTATAAAAGAGCATCTTTGTGATAGCATCTTGAAAAATTCTGTGAGTACTGATAGACCAGTCTTTGCATATAGTCTTGGCATTTTTGTAGCACTGGTCAGCAATTTTAGAGAGCACTTGAAGTCTGAGATGGCTGTCTTTATTGATACTGTCTTCATGAAGATGCTAGAAAGTAATAATAGTAGTTATAATCATCGTCTTCTCGCATTACAGGTGAGTTTTTATAAATTTAATACAATAATAGTAGGTATATTACAAAATTACTTCAAAAGCAAAAACTGTTCTTGAATTTTACCTAAATTACGATTGTGATGTCAATGCAACAAATATCATGGAGAGAATAGTTGAAATTTTATGTAGCAATCAAATTAATTGGTCCTAAGTCTTCTTAGGCAAAATTGCTCAAGGAAAATATCTCAGAGCTGAATATAGTAGTGTTATCTTACCAGCACAAGAACAAAATTTAAAGGCCTTGGCTCTTGAGTCTCTTGTGAATCTTGTAAAAGGACTCGTTCAATTTACAGAAGAATCTCATCAAAAATTGGATGAGCAAAACAAAGACGAGAATGAAAAGGATGGAGATGATAATGACTCTACCGGAGCAGATGATGCAAAAGAAACCACTATGTTTGAAAAGGCTGATGAGTATATTCAAAATTACTCTAAGTAATTCCCTAGAATTGAAAAAAACAGAATGCTCAAAACCGAACTTCAAAAAGCAGTTCAAAAATTCAACTATAAAATCAAATATGGAATGAAATACTTTGAGAAGTTAGGTGTTATCGACCCCGAAAGGTAACGACTCAGCTTCATTACTAATAATTGGTAGCCCAGAAAGTATTGCTGAATTTTTCTACAAGACTCCAAATCTCTCAAAAGAAAATTTAGGAGAATACTTTGGTGAACACCATGAATTTAATATCAAAGTAGTATTAATGATTATAGCATACTAATTGATAGGTGTTAAATGCATTCTGTCGTCTTATTGACTTCAAAGGATTGTCCCTAGATGAAGCCATTAGAAAGTTTTTGAGCTATTTTGATCTTCCAGGAGAGGGTCAAAAGATTGATAGAATTATGCAAGCTTTTGCAGGAAAATATTATGATGATAATCCTAATACTTCATTCAAATCAGCAAGTGCTGCATATACAATGTCCTTCCTCCTTATTATGCTTCAGACAGATGCACATAATCCTCAAATCAAGGAGCAAGATAGAATGAAGTTCCCCTCATTTGTCAAAACTGCTAGGGGTATTAATGATGGAGAAAACCTCTCTGAAGAAGAGTTGCTAGGATATTACAATCGTGTCAAACAAACTCCACTCGCTATGAAAGATTCAGAAAGAGCTAAGAAAAATATCGCTGACTCCCAAAATCAAAGTCTCAAGATGAAAGAGCAACAATTCAAATTAGAATCTGAAAAAATGATTGAGCAAAGTCAAGAATATTTGAAAAAGAAGCATGACTCACAATATTATACTGTTACAGGCACTGAGTATATCAAGCCATTATTCAACGAAATTATTTGGAGTCCTATCTTGGCCGTGTTAAGTGTCTTGCTAGAACAATCTGAAGATCCCAAAATCATTCAGTTGTGCTTGGAAGGTTTTGCTAACTGTATAAAGTTAACTGGCTATCATAATATGAATACTGAAAGAGACACATTTGTCTCGAGTCTTGCAAAATTCACCAACCTCACTTCTTTGAGGTAAGATTTTGAACAAACAAATTTAATCTTTTTTTAGAGAGATCAAAGACAAGAATGCTAGATGTTTGAAGTTACTTTTGCAGGTTGCCTCTACTCATGGACACCTTCTAAGATCTTCCTGGAAATATGTCCTGGAATGCATCAGCAAAATCGACTATTATCTTCACTATTCTCCAGGAATAGGTGATGTTGGAGTTTTCGCAGGAGAAACTAACAGGCAACCCAGAAATGAAAGCATTGAGCATATTGAGAACATAAATTCTGAAATCATTAAGGCGACTGTTGATCCCAATCTTATTCATTTCATTTTCAACAAATCTAACACATTTAATCTGGAAGAAATTATGGAATTTATCACCTGTCTCTGCAAGATCTCTGAGTACTGCAATTGTTTCTTCAATTAATCTGTCTAGGGAGGAACTGAAAAATCCACAAACACCTAGCATCTACAGTTTACAAAAGTTAGTTGAAGTTGCTCACTTCAATATTGACAGAATCAAATTCATTTGGTCCCAAATTTGGAATATAATGAGAGAGCATATTAGCAATGTGGCTATTACTTCAAGTCCTGAAATCAGTTTGTTTGCCGTTGACTCACTCAAACAATTATCAATTAAATTTTTGATGGTTTCTTTTTTTTAAATAGTCTAATTCTTTAGAAAGAAGAATTTTCATCTCTTGATTTCCAGAAAGAATTTTTAAAGCCATTTGAGACTATCTTTATTAAGGTCAATAATGATGATATTAAGGAGCTTATCCTCAATTGCTGCAACTATATTATCTCACATGTTATGAAAAACATCAAGTCTGGTTGGAAGTAGAATAATTGATTGTCATAAATAATCACTAGGACTATTCTTGACATTCTCAGCTTGAGTGCAGAATCAGAAAAAGACAACCTTATTAAATTGTCCTTCCATGTAAAACTATTTGAATTCCATTAAGATGAAAGATTGTTGATAAAATTTTGAAGGAAAATTTGGATTCAATGAAGGATGTCGTGCCTGATCTTTCTCTATTATTACTGAAATTCGCAAAATATAGACAAGAAGATATTGCATCTGTATCATTACAATATTTGAAGACTTTAGTCAATCAACTTGTCAACAACTATAAAATATCCAAGAGAAAGGATGTCACTGAAGACAAAGATCCTGACTCTGAAAGGGAAAAGGAGAATCCTGAAGTAAAGAAAGATTTGAAAGGATCAATTGTATATGGAATACCTGAGAGTAATCTTCATCAATCAAAAGTGATTTACTAATTAGACACTTGGGTTAGCATTTTGACTTCTCTGTTTACCCTATCCTCAGACAGCAGACAGAAAATTCACATGCAAAGCATTGTCACCTTATTTGATATTTTGAGTCAATATGGTGATGCTTTCTCACATGATTTCTGGCAAATGATTTTGAGTGGAGTCATTAAGCCATTGTTTGATGAAATTCAGTTTTCCTTCCAATCTAAGAAATTCTCTTCAAAAGATAAAGATCTCATGGTCTACAAGGAATCATGCCAGCAAGCATTTAACAGAATTATAGATATATACAACACATACTATGATAAGCTAAATTATTTCACCGAAAATCTCTTCGGAATCTTATTGAACTGCATTCAGAATTCTCATGAAGTATTAGCCAAGATTAGTGTGAATGCTCTTAAATATACAATCAATCAAAGCCACAAAAACTTTGGACCTAAAGAGTGGGAATTAATTATCGATCTCTTCTCTAAGATCTGCAAAAATACAACTCCAGTCCAACTCATTGACCAACAATTTATTAATAAATCTAATGAGCCTAAAGAGAAAAAGGTAACCAGTTCTTTTAACTTAGTGATATCTCAGACCAAAAAGACGTTAAAGTTCAATTCAGAAGAGTGTGTAACACAATGTGTAGTTCAACTGTTGATGGTCAGTTTAATTAAAGAAGTGATTGAGACACACTTTGATCATTTCACCGATGAAGTATTATTATTGTTTGTTATAAGTTGATTTTCTAGCAAATTCATCAAATTTTGGATGTTCTCTATCAGTCTTACAAATTTGCAAGAAGTTTCAATGAGCAAATATACTTGAGATTCTGTCTGTGGAAAAATGGTAGCAAAATAATATTGTTGAAAACTGACTTTCTTCTGTAGGTTTCATGAAGGAAATGTCCCAGCTTCCAGGTCTTCTTAAGCAAGAAAAGGAATCTCTCAGTGCTTATATTTTGATATTATACAAACTCTACACACGCCAAACCTCTCCAGAAGAAAAAGTTAAATTGCTAGACAAGATTTTAGAGTAATTTGTATTTTCTCTAAACTAAGTCCAAAGTTTTAGCATTGATCTGATGAAGGTCTTTTGCCAAAGAAATGAAGACTACTTAAATCTGATCAAGCAAGAGAATACTGTAGCTCCAGAAACACCCACTAAAGAGAACTCAGAAAATGGAGAAGCTAACATAGAAGAGGAATATGAAAGTTCTTCAACTAAATTAAAGGCTCATGAGCTTGAAAGAGAAATTCTGAATATTAGAACCCTCCTGTCTCATGTTTTCATACCAAAGATTCTAACTATCGAGCCTCGTGAAGTAATTCTGAGAGAAACTAATATAACCCTCTAGATCAAGCACAGATTGAAGGACCTATCTAGCAGCCTTATAAACATCTCCTTCTATTATGTCCCTAAGGCTTTATACATAGCTGAGAATTCACAAAACAATCAGAGAATCACGGATCTGGGTTCTGATGACACAGTGAACTCAATTAAAACTCTTTTGAATAGATATTTTGATTTTTCCTTTTCTAACATGAAAGAATAACCAGACTAACGTCTCTATATAAATAACATCTATCCAAATTTATATGTTTTTCATCTGGCTGCTTAGCTTAAACGAGATGTGCCTGTATTCATTCAAAGTTGCGCCATAATATTTTATATCAATTTTTTAGCAGTGAATTGACTCAAATTAAAAAATAAATTCAAACTAAAGATCCGGCTAATTCTGAAGATGAGTTTGGCTGAATTAATCGCTGCTGCAAGTTCATCAAACAACCAATTGAGACAAGAAGCTGAAAAGAAGCTTATGGAAGCCAGAGACAGTAATCCTGGTATGTTTATAGCTGCCTGTTCTGAGGAATTTGCTCAAACAAATCTCCCTGACCATTTGAGACCTCAAGCAGCAATCTTGATTAAATATACTTTGCTAAACTTCGCTGTACTCTTCCTGAACTATCCATAATTCTTTAGCAAGGCGCTGATGAGCTATGGAAAAATCTTGATCCCCAACTCAGGGATAAGACTAAAAGTAACATATTGCAGACCCTAGCAGTTCAGAACGACACTATCAGAAATATGGCCGCAGACGTAACTTCTTTCTCGCATATGTAACCTCTTAGCTTGTTTCAATCATCTATTGTATTGAAGCCAGTCAAGATGGATGGAAAGACCTTATTCCGATGTTAGCAGAAAATACTAACAATCAGGATCCCCAAATCAAGAAGTCAGCTATATTGACTCTAGGTCAAATCTGTGATAAAATTGTAAAAAATGTCCTTCATTCTCCCTTATTTGTAGAAAAACAAGAACTTTTTGACTCCTCAACTTGCTGAAAGCGTATTAATGGGTATCGTCTATGCTATGCAATCAAAGGAGCTTGATGATATCAGACTCATTGCTATTCAAGCCCTTCATGATAGTTTGGGCTTTATCAGACCTCATCTAGAAAATGGAGTAAGTATCATCATTATTTTAATGAACTCTTCAAGGAAGTTAGATCCTTTGTCATTAAGCTCTTGCTTGAAAATTGTTTGACTAACAACATTCAAATTATTTTGAAGACTTTACAATGTTTGATCGATTTTGTCAAGAGTTATTATGACTATCTTGGTGACTTCTATGCTGATCTCTGGAAAGCAACTGAAAACTTCATAAGAGATAAAAGAAGAGAATTGGCTGTTCCTGCTATTGAAATTTGGAACGTCATTGCTATTGAAGATAAAGATCGTGCTTCAAGTCGCAGCGAGGTATAGAATATCTTATCTAATTTAAATTGTTAGGGTAAAAATGTTGCTTATCAGAAGAACTGTCTTAACATTATCGCTCAGCTTGACAATGTTTTGGTCCCTGCCCTCTTAGAAAACCTCACCATTGCTGAAAATTATGGAGACAATGAAGATGGAGGTGAGTTCAACATTGTTTCTTCAACAAAGAGTTGTCTCACTTCTATCTCAGAAGCCATCAAAGACAAATACCTTCAATATGCCATTAAATTCGTCGGAAGTAATACAACCAAGCTTGTAAATAATTTCGATAGCTTACATTCTGTCTCAAAATTCTCTACAAAAGAGAGCTGCTCTAGTTGCTTACTGCACAATGCTAGAAGGTCCCAATCATAATGATCTATTCCCATTAGTCACTCAAGCTCTTCCAACCATTGTTTCATTACTGATTGAAGACGGAAATATCTATGTGAAGCAAGAGGCATCTGTCGCTCTTGAAGCAACAGCAGAAGTTATCCCCAAGGTCTATTTCCAGGAACCACTTTTCTATAATTTGCTACCAAATTTGATCAAATCAGTCGAAGCTCCACCTCGTGTCTCATTGCATATCTCAAAATTATGGCATTTCATTGGTGAAGAAATCTCAAAGAGTGGAGTTGGTACATTTATGTAACAAAGAATCTTATCTTTTAGAAATGGACCTCACCCCTGCTATTGATGTTTTGCTAAAGAACGCCTTTAGAAATGATTTAGATGAAGGATACTATTTGTTAATTGATCACAGTTTGTTGGCTGTTATGACCTTGCTTCATGCCACCCTCAATGACAATACTAAATTGAAATATGTTGGAGTTCTTGTAGAACAATTCAAAAACACTGCCTATGTTGGAGGTGAAAGAAAGGGCTTGATTCAAACTGGTTTGCTTTCTTGTCTCCAAGTAATTTTTGTTTTAACTATGTAAACAAATTAGTGTTTGTTACATAAAGTTGCTTTCATGGACGATGTTCCTATTGTTGACGACATCTATAACATTATCATTCAAATGTTCCAAGCTTTGAATGACATCACTCCAGATGGAATTCATGTACTTGGTGCTTTGGCATCATGTAATTAATTAAATACACAAGTTCTAATAATCTTTAGCAATGGGTTCAAGATTTAAGAAGTATTCCAGCCAAGTCTGGCCATTAGTGGCTAAGGGAATTCAAATGACCACCCAACCAGAATTATTCGTTGCCTCTCTTGGTGCTTTGGTCGAACTCTCAAGATCCTGCCCAGATGAAACAGCAAATTATCTGTCTGAAATCTTCAACCACTTGATCTCCCTTCTCAATGTATATTAATTGATAATGATCGAAATTAATAAAATAGGATGAGAACTTTGATAGAAATTTGAAATTGAGCATCATCATTACTATCGGAGATATTTCATTGGGTTGCAAGGATTTGGTCACTCCTTTTATTGCTCCTTTGATGGAGATTTATAAAATGGCTATGACTGCAGCTTCAGCCTCACCAGCTCAAGTAATTCTTTCAATGTTCGCCCTAATCTAATCTTTAGGCTAATCCTGACATGATTGAATATATTGAACAGCTTAGAGAAAATTTGTTGGAGTCATATATCTGTTTCTTGCACGCTGTCGCTGACAGTCCAAACAGTGAAGAACTATTGAATTATCTTCCTGGCGTTATGAACTTCTTAGCAACTACCTGCACAGAAGAATACAATCCAAGTGTTGTAAAAATTGACAATATCTCTCTTAATTATTAAGGACTACATTAGAAACGCACTTGCTCTTGTTTCCGATGTTGGATTCATTTATGGAAATAGAGTCAGCCAATATGTCAAATCTGATTTGACCGTTAAGCTGATTGGTGTGCTTGAGAAGTTCCCCAATAATCCTGAAAATCAAAACATGGTTGTTTATGCTAGAAAAGTACCTTTTCTTGATTTTTTAATTAACTATCTTAGATCCTACAACAACTTTAAGCTTTAGTAATATAAACCTTTTAAATCATAAAGAATATATCCGCAGAGTAGGTGTATGTGTATTCTATAGAAATCTTAGTAGCTCTGATTATTTGAATTAAGTGTTAATTTCGATAACGCTAACACAAACGATATAATTTAGAAACAGCGATTCTAAATTTATAATTTATTGAAAATGAAAAAATTTCTGCTAGCAGGACTAGTACTCTTGTTCTTGTCCTGCCTACAATTCAGCCAAGCTGGAGGAATAAATCCCCAGCCTACTAGTGATGAAATAGCATATTCTAAAGTCGTCTTAAGAAGCTGTTCTGGATGACGATTGAATAAATTACCTAAGGTCAAAGATTTTATTCTCAACCATGCTTCTAAATTTGACCTTGAGGTAAGCTATGTCGGTACCTGTTTTTCAATATAATTCACTCATTTTTTAGGAGGAGACCCTAGACTAGTATTCTTCGACCAATCTGGTGCAGAAGTTATCACGATAAATATATCGGATCTCGATGCAGAAGGTATCACGAAGTTATTGGAAAGTCATGGATTCAAAAAACGTGAATATAATTTCTTGCCCCGTTCATAATACTTTTTGAGTAATAATATTCAAACTTTTACATTTAAATGAAGCCTTTTTTCGAAATGGAAACAAGGAAGAAGGCTGATAACAAATGTAAACGTTTGGATTTAGTTTGCTTTATGTTTTGCATCTCATTTAAAAATTTGAATTAAATATGAATATTTTTGAAGTCTTTCTCAATTGTGAGTCTCAAAACTCGTCTCCTTTTGTTAAAGAGATCTTGAATGCCCAGAACTATTGGGTCTCAATGAAAGGAATATTAGACAAGCTATTTGAAGAAAATACTTTTGATAGTATCCTAAATTATGTCTTTTTTTTATCTCTAAAGGAACATATACTGCTGAAAAATGGATTCAAATTAATCAACACCTTAGCTCTCTTGTTGGCGTTACTATCAGCTATTATTTAGGTACAAAATTTGTTGTTAATAACTGACAAAAAGATGAACTTCATCATAAATTGGCAACATCTTATAAAGCTGATTTCTTCTCATTTTTAAAGCCAGAGAACCCTAACATTAAGGATACAATTCAAGCGTTTCAATATTTGAATAATGAATTTCTGCTTCATAAAAGCTTTATTTCCATCTTGGAGCTAAGCGATCATCCAACTCTTGCAAAAGAGAATAATATTGAGGGTTATAGGATCTCAGAGACTGTTTTAGATAAATTCAAACTTGCCATTTTGAATACTAATGAATTCCATCTCATGCTAGACGACTTTTATAAGTAAATTTTGCACTCAGATATATTAATATGTGCTAGCTCTCAATACAATCTGTTTAAGAGCTTCGTGATAAGTTGTTGTCAAAAAGAAGGCGAGCAACTAGATTTCTCATTTATTAATTATGGTAAGATTATTTGACGAAAGTTAATCTATCTCAGAAAATATATCCATCGAGGATCAATTTGAGCGAGAAGTAATAATTTACTTTTAAAAAAAAATCATGGTTAAATAGACACTGGTTGGAGTGACTGATATTCTTTATCAATTTGGATATTTGGATGTTTTGCCCGAAATTCTCTATGCATTTATCACCAGAAGAATAATTGAATGTGTCGATCATTATGAATCCTTATCAGAGAGTCCTGTTTCAAATCCATACTTGGCTAAAACTCTGGACTATTTTAACAGATTCTTTAAGCAATTTGTGGAAATTGTTTACTCGAGAATTATAACAATTGATGCTAAACAGAAGGAATCTCTTAAGGACATTCTCACAAGACTACAATATTTCATCTATGAAACTTATGCTCAAAGAATGATCAAAAGAATATTTGATATCATTCTT